>Ga0058701_10003720_pt1 | contig 12170 bp, 10 predicted proteins | sample AgamicOrMae_FD_97039 | JGI IMG/M metagenome (GOLD analysis project Ga0058701, IMG submission 97039) | Agave microbial communities from Guanajuato, Mexico - Or.Ma.e | ecosystem: Host-associated > Plants > Phyllosphere > Phylloplane/Leaf | place: Guanajuato, Mexico | collected 2012-06-04 | reverse complement strand
TAAATCTCTCAACGAAATTTCCGATTATAGTACAACCTCACGTATCTTTACTTACTAGCAATTGGTGACATTGGGTAAAGTCTTCTAAATAAGTCTTTCCAACAGCCTCTCGCTTAAAAAATCGCGATGTGACCTGAATACTGACTTGTGGTGTTTCTTTGTTGGACTTATTATGAAAAATCCTCAAGTAAAAGAATGGCCACCTCGGGGATTGAACCTAAGGTGCCACATCTCTGGTACAGAGATGAAAATGTCCTCGACTGGCTTAAGGGTCGATCCCTGATTTGGAGATCCTAAGATTGCATCGTGTAATAACTCGTCGTATTTCAGGTAACCCCAGATGATCTTCTTCCCACACATATTTGCACTTCGTGTATTACAAGACTACAAGCGGCTGACTCTCTTGTCCGCACTTGCATGGAAGCAGACGCCACTCTGAAAGGGCTCTTGGAGCTTGCTCAAAACGAAGCGGGTCAAAAGGTAAGTGTCCGTTTTTGGACCATTTCTTATCATTACCTGTTGTATTTTCCGCACTTTATTTGAAGTAATCCCGACCTCCGAATCTGGTTCATTTAACGCAAATGATATTGTTACAGGTCAGGAGAATTGGGGTCGGCCTGTAAAAGCTTGAAAATTGAAAATAATTATCAATTCTGTTCCAAAAAATAATCATTTTTTAAATTATTTTTCATTCTATTTTTTATTTTTAAACTTTGTCGGTGATCATTTTTCCTTCTTCGTTTCCTAACTAAAATTACAAAATAACTATCAATTCTTTCCAAAAAAAAAATAAAAAATTTTTTTTATTATTATTATTTTTCATTCTATTTTTTTTTTCAAATTTTGTGGAAGAACATTTTTCCTTCTTCGTTTCCTTACAAGGGTTTTGAGCTATGTCGGATACGCTGTGCTCTACTTTAAACTGCAGATTTGTTAAAAGAATTTCAAGGAAAGAGCTCAAAGGTTAATATTTTTTTATCTCGACGTTGTTTTGCGATTGTTGCAGGGACGACTCTTTCAGGACGACGACTGTGATGGCGATGATGCCATGATTTCTCCGGAAAGCGTTAAGAAGCCTGTCAAGCGGAAGACCGCCAAGAGCGCCGAGCTTTCTAAATTATTGTCGGAGGAAGACGTATCATTAATAAACAAGGTATACCATGAATTTCACATTCTATAGTGACTTCCTACGATTATGTTCCGCACTAAAAAGGCGTGCAGTCGTAACTTCTACCCCGTTCCAATCACTGTAACCTACTCTTTGTTGCCATTTTTTTCCTTGTTCCTAAAATCAATTTCTTTTAACCTTTCTTTTTTCCACCATTAAAGATCACCAATGCCAGTAACAGGACGTATCCTGTTAGGGAAGAAAACCATTTTTTTTATTTCAATTTTTTTTTTCTAAATGTATGATTTTTTTTAATTGTATTTCTTAACCGTACACATTCTCGATTTTGTATTTGATCTTGATATTTTTATTTATTGTTTATTAAGTTCAACCATTACAGTTTTTACCGCGAGAAACTGGGTCTTTGCTCTTAAGAAGGTCCTTTTCGCTAAAAATGATTTATTTTGTAGTCCAAGCATTCGTTTTGTTCTGTGATATAGCTGGCGCTAAATTTCTATTTCAATCGAAAACTACTTTTCGACAAAAACTTGATCTTTTTTCTCTGCCAGTTTTAAAACACTGGTCCCCAAACTTCACCGACTGGACATAAAAATCCACCCTTTTCAGTAAAGTTCCAGTTATACAACGCTTTTAGACTCACGGGAATCGTCGTATTAATGTGTCTTGTTATACGATACGCAGTAATACGACTGCAAACCGTATTACATACAGTCGTACCGTGATACGGCTGCTTATGTTTCGTATCACGGTATATTAGAAGTCATTTTTAACAGTGGTTTTGGACGGGGAAAACATCTTATTAATAAGATTTCATCGGGAGATCTCAGTATACTCGTTCCTTTTTAGATGAAAGGCGATGGCTTGAAGGTGACACTTGTCCGCGTACCGAATCTGAGCGACCTTCCGGAGGAGAAGAAACATCAGCGAGTCCTGCAGGTTTTGCGCTCCATGAATGCCACTAAAAGCATCAAGAAGAAGCCTATTGCATCCATCAATTGCAAGGTCGACCCAACGATGCGAGAAACGGCCAATATTTCACCTGTTGACAGTGCCTTGCAAGACCTCACAGCTGGTTCAGCGTTGCATGGTGAGTTCCGAATCCTGGAGGACGTTTCCCGTTGTTTTTGTTCACACCTCCAATTTGGAAGGTCGGGTTCCACCTCTCGTGTTCCACCGTTCGCCAAAGAAAAGAAAAGGAAGAACGAATGGCTAGACACAAGGAACCGTACGTGTTGAAGGCTTTGTTGTTAAACGAGGTTCACGCTGGGCTCCGCTCGGCGTGGCGACGAAAGGCGGAATACCAGAGGTCGGATTTGCATCCTTTCAAAGTGACGTTGTACGGAGACTAGACTAAACATGGACACCTTATGGCTTCTTTACAGATCCCTCAGCTTCGGAGGAGCCTCCAGGCAAAAAAGGATTTTCAACATCAGTCGGAGAGCCCGCCATAGACGTTCCAGTAGAATGCGTTATCTCAGAAGGTGTTCCCCCAGAAGGCGTTCTCTTCAAGGGCGTTCCCTCCGGGGGTGTTCCCTCAGAAGGTGTTCCCTCAGAAGGGGTTCCCCAGAGGGTGTTCCCCCAGAGGGTGCTCCCCCAGAGGGTGCTCCCCCAGAAGGTGTTCCCCAAGAAAGCGGTCCCGTTGAGGACGTCACTGCTGAGCCTGCACCTGCACCGGAATCTCCCAAGGCATCCACTTCATCGCCCAAAGTGTCGTTCGGCCCCAAGGTGCCGCGCCTCCTTCAGGACGAGCTGCTCGACGGCGTCAGCTTCGCCATCAAGCAGGGCCACGTCGCCAAGACCGGCTCCATCATCAAGCTCAAGTGCAAGCAGGACGACTCGTCATCGCCTTCGTCCGTCTACGTGTACGTCCGTAACAAAGACGTCCCGGCGAACCCTTTCCACCTGCCCAGGAAGATCCTGGACCTCGACCTGCTCCACGAGCACCAGGAGCGCCAGAAGAAGCTCAAGGAGAAGCGGGCCGCGGCGAAAGCCGCCAAGCACCAGGCGTCGATCCTCCGGCGCAAAGCGAGAGTCCGCGAGAGGAGGAGGCTCATCAAAGAACGCAGGGCTCTGTTTTGCGAGGAGTGCGCGACAACTTTCGATACCAAAGAAGAGATCGCGGCACACAAACTGGAGCACCTTAAGTGCCGCTTCTGCAGCAAGCAGTTCAGTAAGAAGCCGGCACTTGTGGAGCACGAGCGAGTCCACACCAAGGAAAAGCCCTTCATTTGCGACCAGTGCGGGCGAGCTTTCAGGACGCGCGCCCAGATGACGCAGCACGCGCAGAGACACAACACGGATACGCCTTATCAGTGCGAGTTGTGCGGCCAGGGCTTCGCCGTGAGGACCACGTACCAGGCCCACGTGAATCGCCATTCCACGGACACGCCTTATCTCTGCGAGGTGTGCGGTAAAAGCTTCAAGGTGCAGGTGGCCTTGAGACTGCATCGCCTCACGCACCGCTCCTTCAACTGCAATATCTGCAACAAAGTACTCTCTTACAGGTGAGTTTTCGAGGATGTGTTAAAGTTTCGTTGCTACTCGTTAGTCCCGTTTGATTTGGGAGCGTATAATATTTCAATATTTTTTTCATTTTCGAGAGCAATGTTAAAATACTGGTTTTTATATAAAAATCAATCCCTTCATGAACATGGAAGTATTTGCCGGCGTCAAGACCATGTATTTTTTTGATAGGTTTTACAAATTTTGAATTGAAGGTCGCATAGCTCGGTAACACAAAAAATATTTTGTCATTGTTTTGGGCCGATCGTTGCAAGTGCTTATACGCTCGGGAAACTTGTACTAGGTTTGGAAGTTTGGGATTTTGCCGTACTGTTTATTATAAAATATTCGGTGAAAAGAAAAGCACCTCGCACCGCTCCACTCATTTTCCTTATTTTCCCCACCGAGTGTTCGATTCGCACGACTGCGGGCTTTTGGTCTTGAACAGCAATCGAGGAAAAACCGTGAGCCTGCACTAACTTTGTATCATCTCGTTCCAGGGCTTATCAAATCCACAAGAAATCGCACGCCGGCGACGAATCAAAACTACCCTGCACCTACTGTGACAAAAGGTTCCTCACAGTCCATAGACTGAAAATCCACATGCTGATCCACGAAGCGACGTACCCGTTCAGCTGCAGCGTCTGCAAGCGCTCCTTCAAGCGGATGACCCACCTGCAGGCCCATCAGAACCGCCACACCCCCGATCAGTTAGAAGGGATTCCCTTCTTCTGCTGCGCCATCTGCCAAGTCCAGTTCGAGCAGTCCACTCAGCTGTCGCAGCACTACAAAACTCACACAGAGGAGGAGAAGCAGTCGCTGCGCTCATACAAGTGCGAAACCTGCAACAAGTGCTTCTCGATCGAGCGGGAGTTACGCTCTCACGAACTGCGCCACGTAGGCAAACAAACCTTCTCGTGTGGAACGTGCGAGAAAAGCTTCGACACCAAGAAGGAGTTTGACGAACATTCCGATACGCATACCGAAGACAAACCCTTCGCCTGCGACATTTGCGGGAAACGGTTTAGAGCCCTGGTCAACCTCAACAATCACCAACAAATTCATCTGGCCTTTAAGCCTTACACTTGTCAGTCGTGCAACAAAGCGTTCAAGACGATTAACGGGCTCAACCAGCATAAAGTCGTGCATTCCGATGTGAGGAAACATACGTGTTCGATGTGCTCGATGGGTTTCAAGAGAAGAGATGCCATGAAAAACCACGAAAGGACTCATTTCGCGGAGAGGCCGTACGCATGCAGTGTGTGCGGGCGAGCATTTAAAGTCAAGGCGGACTGTTCCACGCATCTGAGGAGGCACCGAGATGCGGGAATAGATGGCTCGATCATGGAATCTTGTTATACTTGTCCAGTGTGTTCGGCTACATTCACCCTAAAAGTAGATCTTAGCACCCATGTTAAAGATGTACATCAATTGGAAGTCGCTGTTTTGGATAAAGATGACAATCTGGTTTTGGTACCGGATGTTGAGATGTACTAAAAATGACACTATCAGGGCTGTTTGTATGTTTCTGTTCCTTTATTTTGGCACCGACGCTTGTAGTTCATTGAAGCTGGGACTCTAGCTGTGCTTTGTAACACAAGTACAAGAAGTAAATTTTTTTATGTTTAGATCCTGTCGAAGCAGGCTGAGCATTCTTTGGTTCGTTTAAAGATGGCCATTGAGCTGTGATACCTCAAGATGTAGAAATGATACTTGCTGAGCTGTCTATTGACCCGTCTAATGGGATCCGCAGGAGTTATGTCTTTAGTCAAAATATTTGATTTTAAGAGAGTTGTAATATCGAGTTCTAAGACAATCGCGGCGCAATGTTATTATTCTGTATATAAAAAAAAGGAATTCTCGAGATGGAATTTTACCTGTTTTGTGTTTTACCATCCGGTACAAAACGCTTTGGTACTGTACAAAGAGTATGCTCTAAAGTGGTCTAGTGGAGTTTTTCAGCAAGGTTTTAAGTTTGTTGAATTAAAATTGATTAAAGAATAATTATCGGTATTGTAGTTGCTTTATTCCATCGCGTACCCTTGATTATTGTCCTGGTGTGGACGGGACTAACACTCACTTATGTGGTCCTTTGTCTCTCACTTCTCTAATGTATGAAATGGAAGTAATCGTATGCTTCGAAAATTCTTATTTGGAAGAGATTTTGCGCTTTTTAAATTTTGTCTCGTCAGTTTGATTCAAAACTATCACGTTTCCGAGCTTTGACATCAACTCAAACTTATTGAGAACTGCTCGTCTTACGATAATGCTGACTTTAGTCGGTGGTCGAGAGTTCAATGAGTCTTATTTCCAAGCAATAAGGTCGTGGAAAATGACACGCTTAGCGTGAATGGGTTTTAACAGGGAGTAGTTTTCGGTTGTAGAACGAGAATGGAACTTGGGGTACCTTTGGGTTGAAAAAATATTGACTTTGGATGTTACGGGTAAATAAAAATTTCGGGAAACAATAGTTCTGAAACGAAAAAGACACAAAAATTTGACCAGACCTCTTTGCGAAATTTTCTATGTATTTATTTACTTTTTTAAAGAATTATCATCTTCAAACCTTGCGTCACGAGCCCGAATAGCCGTGCCTTTAGCCGTGCTTGCGTGGCCAGCAAGGTGTCCTTGGTGGCCAGCACGGCTCGGTGCCGGCCAAACAAACGCTGAACAAAAAAGTTAAGCAGACGCCAGCCAACGCTACCACCAACCTTTCCGTACGTATGATACAAGAGGTTAAACTGCTCTTGTCTGATAAAGGAGCTCGGAAAGATACCTAATTAATCCTAACTGGTATGATGACCACTCTTCCCACCAACTTTTTCTCATTCAATTACTTTTATTACTGAGCATTGTGGGTGAGTGAATTTTTAAATTCCTCATAACAGTTGGTATTGGTAGTGAGGTCGTCTGCCCTGTCGTCAGTCCTTCAGCTGTCAACCGGCCGCCTACTTCTGTACATGATCCGCGGAGTGTCCGTTTCCTTTTGTCGTGAATTGTTTTAATTTAACGTTACGGTATTTCGGTTCGTTCGTGTGCGTATGTTTCAAGGATAGTGCAACTCAATCACGTTCGCCCATTCGCACGATCACCAATCATTACGCGGCGGTTTCCTAACGTCAGCAGAGTTGAATTGGATTTGATCCTCATTGCGGTGGGTCTATCCTCTAAACTGCGGGGTGAGTTTCTTCTAATAGTTTCCTTGAGGTGGACGAGGTGGCATAGCTTGTTTAACTTATTGGTCAAGTTTTTATCGACTGTAATAATGATAGGTATTCCTGTATGTCACAAAATCAGTGTCCGCATGTTTGTTTACCTAACGTGTTTCCCTGTATCAGTGGATTCAGTTCTTACATAACTGAACTTTACTGAAAATGTATGTATATTTTAGCGGATATTAATCTATTGCTAAGTAACATAACCTCAATTCATCACTGTGTAGGCCCATTCAACATGCACCTCGGCTTACGATATCTTTCCTACTCGCGCTTTCTCTCCGTTTCATGAAGGGTAGGCCAACTCAGGGCCAACTGTACTGTACACAAGCTTTCATTGTTCATTTTCCTTGGGGAGAGAGGGGTATGTCGCAGAAGCGGCGATTTTATGTATCGTGTCTCGATTAGTGTTTGTTTTGAAATGAGGAACAAGTCCAAATCTCGCTACTACATTAGTTTCAACCGCGGAGTCCTGCAGGACTTCTCGTTTTGGAGAACATTTTTTCCCCGTTTTACTCCGTTCTCACAAACTGAGAAATGCTCCATTCCTGAAAACTACGGTAGGCTAGTGTTAAGGCCTCGCCTATGGTATAATGTTAAGCCATTCCGTGACAAAGGCATGCAATAAAGAGGGCTCCTGTCGTCCTCACATGGTCCTCATGAACATATATCTGTTGAACCCTTTCATAGGTGGTTCATTTTTACCACTTCGTCGGAACTTGTGAGCCGTCCTCCAAACGTGAACCCTCTCGTCCCAGGAGCGTTACGTAGTACGCAGTTTTTCCGCCGCAGATCCGCATTATTTGATCAGTTAAATATGGTACCTCTTTATGGGGCCGTCCATACATGAGACTATAGTCTCATGGTCCATAAGACGTCCGCAAAATTTTAGGGATTTTTCACTTTTTTCACATTGTGAGCAAGAGTTCGAAATCCCTGTAAACCCTCTATCCCCTCTCGGACTTGATATATGATTTATACTCAATAGTTGCCTCTGCACAAGCCAAGCTAAACGACCAACTCTTTGTACTTGTATTTATTTATTTTGTTATTTATTTTTCTTTATGGAACGTCCGTATGTGTTCCTCCTCGCTTGCGTTTTCGACGATGGGTTAAAATTCTGACACAAGACCTTTCCAGATTGGGCCACATTAGACTAACAGTAAGTTCTGTTCGCCAGTTTTAAATGTTCTCCGAGGTTATGCTGCTTTGAAAGATAAATCCGATGAAAACTGGTTCTTCCCTAATCGTCTAGGAAGAACCAGTTCTCATTGGATTTATCTTTTAAAGCCGCATAACTCGGAGAACATTTAAAACTGACGAACACGCTTACTGTTAGTCTGCAGCCCAATCTGAAAAGGTCGACTTACAATGTACTTCTGACTCACCCGGGACTCGAACTAAATGTTGTTTGTATAGCTTCTGCTCAAAGGTTTCCTGCGTACTTTTTAATTTCCCGTTTTACAGCTGAATCTTTGTAAATTCAGCGTCCGTCCGATTTTCTATCACCCCTCGGCACGTGGGATTGACGAGCCTATTAGGCAGGCATTGAAAAATCAGAAGGCCGAAACCTGGCAAGTTGTCCCCAAAGGGCAGGGCAGCAAGCGTGCAGCGGCGCAGGCGTGCAGGCCCCGCGGCAGGCGTTGCTTGTTGCCTCAACAATGGCATTCGCCTGATATTCCTAATGAAGTGGTTCGAGTGGCACGCGGCCACTTTGCAAGGAACTGCCGACCATTCACTTTGTTTGCCCTTGTCGAGAATGTGAACACATGGATGACCCAATTCAAACCGTCCAGCAGGAGTATTTATTAAACGGAAAATTAGGCAAGTCACCACCGACACACTTTCGGCAACCCGTCTCCACGTTTGTCCTAATTTATTGATATATCTTTCTAAGGAAAAAAAAATAATGGGTTAAGCAAGGGAATCTTAACTTGACAGGCGTAGTCGCTATTATTTACTGCACTGTGACTTTGAGAGGTAGATTCTAACAACTTAAGGTGCTGTTGTACGTAATCTTGCGTCGTCTATTACGCTAAAAGCATTAAGTATCCTCTTACGTGACCTCTGCACTTTTGTAGCATTGATTATTACGTAGGAGATGTTAAAAATTCATTGCGGCGAAGTTTCTTTTACTTACATCTTTATCTTTTTACTTAAGTTTTTTTTAAGGTCTTATTGGAAAGCTATTACGTTATTTTTTTTCTTTTTGATGAAACACCATCGCCTTCCTTAGTCGCCTTTCTTAAGAGTAACTATCAACGAACATATCGCGCAAAAGGTGTTTAAACTGCGTGGCTCAGAAAATTTACCTCTCCCGCTCCGCCTTTCTCTAAAATTGTAGGTTTGCACCGGCGCGGCGAGCTAGAGCCCTTGAAGGAAGAGAGAGGCGCAAATGATGGGCTCACCACAATGAAAGGTATAGGGCTGCCATGGGGAACCCCCGCCATGAAAGGCCCAGTATTCCTTACGGGAAAGCGGGGCTCAACATGGCGGTCGTGTGTTTCATTTGCGCCTCTAAACTTTTTAGGGCTCTACGGCGAGCCTCTTAACGGTAGGTTTATATCATCGTCGAAAGTAGCATGGGATACTCATCGATTTAACGAGTTATTTTTAATTCGGTATCCTTAAGATGCTTAACACGCCCCTACCAACTCAGAGATAGACTTCCCTGCTACCACAGCTGATGTGCGGGTTGCCTACACAGTACAAGTCAGGGGCGTACGGTTCCGCTATCAGGAGAAAAAAAGAAGGAATTCTTATGGTGAAAGTCAGTTCACTGTCATTGCAAAGAGTTAGTTTTTCCGAATATCCCTTGAACAACGACATGAATTTATTTGATGAGAAGTTGCAATCGGCGTCAATCGTAATCGACAGCAATTTTCCTCGAGTGCGTATTAACTACAGCGAAATATTAATAGTTACCGCTTAGAAAAAAAAATGCATCGTCTTGACTATCGATTCTTTTCAACCCTACCCGTTTACCTTGAAACAGCTATAAAAGGTGGTTATATTCTTGGGAAGAATATGAATAAGTAGGTTTATTCAACCGCCCTAATATCCATTTCCGTCTTCTCTCATATAATTATGTAACAATATAGCATTCGATTTTTAACTCGCAACTGTATTTTTCATATAGCTGTTCAAGACGCTTAAGCAAATGCCATTTATTGATCCAGTTTTAGATTCAAAAATATTTGGATAATTGGTACTCTGGGGAAACTGGTTCAAGTGTGGTTTGTTGCATGGTCGATATCATTTTTTTATTTTCGTCGTAATGCAAGATACCTATTGTGATTCGGCAAGCTAAAAATTTTCTTATTTTAAGCGTAACTCAATTGATAATCAGTTATTACTTACCATTATATAGTTCGGGTTTGAATTCGGTTTTTAGCTTTATTCTGCCCGCGGCCATAGCGATTAGCGGTCCCTCTTAAACTTTTTACCAATAGAAACAAAGCCGTGTATTGTGCAGGTTGAAACAACGTCAATAATGAAGATATCAGCCCGCGTCTACTCTTAAAAATCAAGTAACCGAGTTCAAAGGATTCACATACTAAACTTAACGGCCTATTAAAAGAAAAAAAATACAATCCACTCATTACGGAGTTTTACAGACACTTTGCTTCAATCAGCGACAGTTCATAAGGTTTCTCGACAAAAAAATACAAAATTTATTGGAAGAGAAAAAAGACATAGGAAGCGCTATAAAAGGACGCAGTAATTGTGTTTTTAAGCGCACTTTATTTGTACTGCCAGCAATTAATCGGGGAAAAAGAAGGTAGGGACGAGATGAATGGGAGGTGTGCTTCGCTAGAGAGGTCCGGTGGGCTTCAGCGGTGGTGGGGGGAACTCAAGAGGGGTGGCAGCGTGTGGATAGGGAGTGGGTAGCCTTCCAGCTGAGTGGTCTTGTACAAGATGTTCTCCATCAACAGTGGACGAACTTCGCGGTTTTTTCAATAGCAACTTCTTTTCTTATCTGGCATGGGTTATTGGCGCATATCGTACAGTACTGTGATTTTGAAAGATTGAGCTTGTAAACTCCGGTGGGGCACTTTTCGTCGACAAGCCGAGAGGAGCGAGCAGATAGGCAAAGGTCATCAATCCAACATAGCCATATCTTCTCGTCTTTAAGCCTCATACCGCTTACCAAGGTTACGCGCGTTTTGAACCACTCTGTGCTCGGCTGTCGCCAAGCCTAATGCCGCTTACCACTTGGTGATCGCTGCTACTAAAAAGTGAACAGCATCAGTCGTAGTGAACGTACTAAAATTATGTTAACTAGCTAGGTTACGTCAAAGGTTCGCTTATCAAGTTCTTTATACCTCGATCCGCTGTCACTCGCTCGGCTTGGCGACGAATCGTTGAACACAAGAGTTTAAACATGCAATATTTAATTTACAGTTCTTCGAATAATTGATTCATTACACAAATGACATGCAAACCATTAACTGAAGAAATATTTCCGGTCAGCTAATCAGTCAAGTGGCCGCGCCGCAGCGGCTAATCAAGGAAAGAATAGTCTACCCACAACTGTTTGAATTTCCGAGCACCTCTTCAGAACAATCGACGTAGAATGTCAACAATGGTCGCCTTTGGTCTGCAGCTTTTCTAATTCCGCCCTTCCGCTCCGTACATTTGAAAGGTAGAATTTCCTTCCTCTTGTATTCCACTCTGGTTTAATTTATGTTGCCATTCATTACTTTGTGGGGATTATAGCAGCATGCTTCCGCGTAGGTTAGGTTAGTTGACGAAGGTTAGGTTAACCCGAATTCGCTTGGTCCAATGCCTTCGCTTCACCATGGCACCAAGAAAACAGCTGAGGGCGGACGGTTTAGGTTACCAAGTGACTATTCACACGCTGCCTCATTTACAATGTATTAGATTATGGTTTCCGTACGTTCAAGTCACCTCCCATTTGAAATGCATTAGGTCGGTCAGCGTCCAAGTCTCCCTTGTATTAACCTTAGAGGAATGACGTATTCCTCCAAGTATTAACTCAGGCGTGCGAATAGAACTGACCAAAAATTCGATGTTAAGTTAGGTTTAGTTGCGTGTCTTGTGCTTTTGCTCGGTTAGCTGTCATAAGCGCCAAAAACCACAAGCGTCAACGCCGCAAGCGCCAATCCGTAACCGCCAACTGAGAAAAGTCGCGAACGCCAAAAGTCTTAACCGCAATACTAACCTTACCTAACCTAACCTAACTTAGCCTAACCTAACTTGACCTAACCTAACCTGTACGAACTTTGGCGTTTGCGACTTTTCTCGTTTGGCGGTTACGGACTGGCGCTTGCGGCGTTGGCGCTTGTGGTTTTTGGCGCTAT
>Ga0058701_10003719_pt1 | contig 12171 bp, 9 predicted proteins | sample AgamicOrMae_FD_97039 | JGI IMG/M metagenome (GOLD analysis project Ga0058701, IMG submission 97039) | Agave microbial communities from Guanajuato, Mexico - Or.Ma.e | ecosystem: Host-associated > Plants > Phyllosphere > Phylloplane/Leaf | place: Guanajuato, Mexico | collected 2012-06-04 | reverse complement strand
CGAGAGCCGCACTCCAGGACTTGATGAAACTTTTGCCGTTTACTACGGGACAGAGAGATTGACGAAAAGATTCTACGAAAATCTAACGCCGCTGACGGATTGACCGCGAGTTACGATTGTCCACCTCTTTTTCCTTGTCCCGTACTTTTCCTTCCCCAGTCAAAGTTTCCACGCCTTTAGGCCGCTTGTACACGCCTGTGTCCCGCCTGTATGACCGCCGCACGGGCGTGGATGCCTGCTTCCCGCCTGTACCCGTCAGGTCCGCCGCCTGCTCCGAGAGCCGCACTCCAGGACGTGACGAAACTTTTGCCGTTTACTACGGGACAGAGAGATTGACGAAAAGATTCTACGAAAATCTAACGCCGCTGACGGATGGACCGCGAGTTACGATTGTCCAGCTCTTTTTCCTTGTTCCGTACTTTTCCTTCCCCAGTCAAAGTTTCCACGGTTGTAGGCCGCTTGTACGCCGTCATCACGCCTGTATCTCGCCTGTATGACCGCCGCACGGGCGTGGTTGCCAGCTCCCCGCCTGTACCCGTCAGGTCCGCCGCCTGCTCGAGAGCCGCACTCCAGGACTTGGTGAAACTTTTGCCGTTTACTACGGGACAGAGAGATTGACGAAAAGATTTTACGAAAATCTAACGCCGCTGACGGATTGACCGCGAGTTACGATTGTCCAGCTCTTTTTCCTTATTTCGTACTTTTCCTTTACGCGTACACAAATACCAGTCGGATTCGCGTATTAGTCTACTGTAACCACCCTGTCCGATTTATTGCAATTTCATGTTGATGCAGTGCCTTGTGAACCTTTACGTTGGAGCAAATTTTTTATTGAGGTTTAAAATTGAACCCATAGGGATATACTATACAAACGAGTTCTTGTTAGAGTTTGATCGAGATTTTGTCAAAATGTCAATTGCATGGGATTTTTAACGTTTAGATTTAGGCCCTCCTTTGTCACTTGATTTTTCTAGAGCACGCAAATAGTGCTTGCAGTTACTTTTATGCACACATATTCAGGTGTACTATACATGCATATACATCTGATGTCTCAGTAGATGAAAAAAGCGGGCTTTAAGTATGATCGCAAAACTATGAAGAATGAACATCCGCCATCTTTCTTCGTAAGTATCCTTAAGAGCTCTATTGTCCGTCCCGTTCAGTTGGATCGGCTCTTGTGTCTCTTGAAACACACGAGCTTTGATGTGGGCATCATTTTAAGCGAGCTGAAAATTGCTAGCTATTGGACTAACGGGTCTGTTGGATGATGTGAGAACCAGGATATCTTCTATATTTTTACCTTATACATCCACATATACCACCACAAATCTAGTCATTGCAAGGATAGCGTCTCGCAACAGGCAAGGGAACTAATAAGGAATAAAAGCCTCCAGCCGACACTTATTTAAGAGAAGGGAGATTTTTTTTGAGTGGCGGTTGGCATGAATGATTCGAAGGTGCGTCGCTGAGCAGATTACAACTAAGCAACCGATGGAATTCTTTTGTTCTTTACTTTTCTCTTTTTCCTGTCTTATGTTAAGCAAGGGGCTTTCTCCTGACCTTCCATTCGTCAGTATTTTACGGCCAATCCTATCGACTATTTTCTCGCAAAACGAACGTAACGAAAATAAATACAGATTACAGGCCAAATGTGACTCTTATTCCAGTGGCGGCTAAGGTTAAGTGATAAGAGCTAACGTTTGCCACTATGTACCGGTACTCGTTTTTCAGAGATGATAGCTCAGTTCATTTTTCCGTAACACGAAAAAAGGAAGAAATAAGAAAAAAGTGATATAATTTTGATTTAGTTCAAGTAAGTGACGATACTTTTTTTCTGTATAGAGGTGAAAGAAGTGAAATTGAGTTACAGGGTTTAACTTGCTTTGACATTTCCCGCAGCCCTGCGAAATCTGTGGATGACCATCAATACCACGCCTGATTGAGGTAAGTGGTGGCACCCCTAACTCCTCAATATCACCGGACGATAAGTCATTGGTGAGCGCAGCATAAAAAGAAAAATTGCTTGTGGCTTAAGGCCCCCTTTTCTACCTTTTCAACGCAATTTAGTAGTAAGTTACCCGTCTCCTCAACGCACGTTTTTTGGGTGCAGAGGGAAAGGTCTATTTACCTTTTTCTCGTCCTACAGAACCCATGCAATTTTAAACAATGCACGGGACCAGAGTTGGTTCAATTCAGGGTCTTTTAAGGATTGCCTTTTTCCTTCGTTAAGTGAAACAAAATTGCAACAAAATAGTGGTAACCGTCTCAGAATTTGAAGAAAATAAAAGTTTGTTTATTTCAGGCATCAATTTAGGTCAAGAATGCCTTTTCTGGGTGCACTCTGTAATATCTGCAGTGAACAGATTAAGCTCTTAAACTATGGCGTATCAGACTCCAGGTTTTTCCCATTTATCGGAAGGAAAAAAAAGGGAGAACATTTTCCTGCAAATAAGTTTATTTTGTTTAGTTTTCTTTTTTCACAAAAAAATGGGTATCTTCATACTTGTTTTGTGCGATGGTCTACCGAGGAAAGAGCGCAATAATAGTTACTTTTAAAAATAAACCCATCAAAGTCTTTGTGAATTAAAATTTCTCGGCAAGAGCTCTCCATAGTTATAGTTATTTACAGGAGCCAATCAACAATTAACAGTCTACGCGCTTTCCTATCAGACTACAAAAAAAGGTAAGTATCTACTGTGCCTTTTTAAGAGACTTCCCATCCCCAAAACAAACGAAGACACTGGTTGTCATAATAAAGGAGTGCATTTTTTTATTGCGATACATATTTTTTCTCTACATCCACCTTTTAACTCGTTGCTACTGCGGACGACGGCACTTAATCTACGACGAGGTAGCAGCCCAAGACATAATGCATCCTCCAATTTGTAGTGCAGTCTCTCTGTGAACGACAATGCTTGAATAGATCTGTCAACATTTATAATACAAAAAAATTGATCGGGAACACGTAGAGTACACAGTCCTTCCGAACACTGATGGAACCTATCGCTATGGAACGCGCACTCTACGATCATGGAGATTTGCGTCATCTCTGAAACCTCTCAATCTCGCTCATGTGGCACGCATCAGTTTATCTCTGTCACCCTATCGAATCCGGCACAAAAGGTCCATATTTTCCCCCTTTCTTGACTGATTTTGAAGAGCAAAATGGACCAGAAAGTATTGCCAATCATTGCATTGCTGCTGTCTTCCAAGAATAGAGCCCTCGTTTTGCTCCGTCAATTTTACATGACATACATTTCGAATATTAAATATCCTTGTACCGTAAATTTAGCTCCTGTATGTACTGGTTTATTTCAAAGAGCCTGTTTTTCTGAGGTTAATCTGTCCCGTTACTATGACATAATACCCTTGATGTAAGTGAAACAACATCAGCACTTGAAACGAAATTTTGCGAAATCTTCTTTGGACCTGTGGTTTCTAAAGCAAAGCACCCCTATTATCACATTGTTGAAATTATACCACGCTCAGGTACCATTTATCTTTGTCGCTTCTTGCACCAAAGCAACTTAGCATTTACAGCCTTTTTAATGTAGTAGACCGGGTGTAGTGACAAAGTTAACGCAAGGCAGAGTCATGCGATTTCGTAAATTTTAACTGCGATTAAATCAAGAATCATCAAATATAAGATGGCCTGTTCGGTATGTCTTGGATCGCTCTCGAGCAGGGAATTCAAAATTAAGATATATTGCCATATTACCTTATACCAACCACGGGAATCCACCGAAAGACTTCATAACGAAAAATCCTTCAAAATTAGGCCTTTTTAGTGAACAGCATCGTATGAAGCAGTATTAGTTTTGCAACATATATTCTGCGTGAAGTTAAGTGGTAACTATAATATGTAGATATGTTCATTTACTAGGTAGATCTCTCAAACACTACCAGTTATGAAAACTATCCTTATGAGAATTATTCGTGGCGTGTTGTAATAACTAGCCCGTCTTGCAACATGAACCCGTTTTTCAATACCCAAAACCTTTTTTTTTGACAGAGTGAGCGTGGAAATTGCCCGTGAAATTGTAAATAGTACCCCGATCCGATCATACCTCCCCTGCGTGAGTCAAGCACACATTATAAATCTCACAATCAGTGGTTGCACTTCCCATGTGTCGTGTTTTATCCTATCTACGTCAACCCAAGCGGAGTGATAGCAGAGCAAGGCAAAAGGTATTCAACCCAGCCGACCCTACCTAATTAATAGTCACCAATTCAAAACGCTTCGCAACATTAGGCTCGTATCATGTGCGGTTCCTCTCTTTGCTCTTAGTTGGCTCAGTTGGGGTAAGCTGAGTCTGATGCCTGTTACTTTTTGGCTTTTTTTTCCTGGCGCCCTATTTTTCCTGCCGGTATATTGCGTTAATGAAAAAGTGCCTCATGCGTTGCTCCTCTCACGTTGCGCTCACTCCTCACGCAGTTCTCTTGCGTCATCCATGCCAACTAACTAGGAACCAACCAACAACCAATCAACGCACCGCACAGCGCGCCAAAACGTTGCCCACCGCAGCTGGGCTAGCGCGCCGACATTGCTGTGTTGCAGCGGTAGCCGCGGGATAGACTCGAGGGACAGCATAGTCTACCTCAACAAGGTGCAGTGCAGTCAGATTTTACACTCTGTCACCGAAAGTGCCAGTGAATAAGCGTCTCTATGTGCAGTTGCAGTGTTCCGTAAAAGTGTGATGTCAGTGTCTGTGAAAGTGTGAAGTCCGTCATTATTTTTTATCGTGAAGTGAATTTGTGATAAGGTGCGTTCGATGGAATAGTGCGACGGTCAATTTCCGGGGCTGTATGATGCAATGGGATCTGATCTAAGGGCATAAACAAGGTACGGCTTCGTATTGAATTTCGGTACACAAAGACTATCGATAAGGTATTTGCGTCAATTTTGATTTTATTGCGCATGACATCCAATTTGTTCATGTCTTCACTCGAGGACCCTGCTTTTAGCGTGGGCCATCAAACTAGCAGTACTGATACGCATTCTTTCAACATAACTGAAAATACTGTAGGCATAGGCCCTACTAGCTTGGTGCTTTAAATGTTTTGTTAAACATTGTCCTAAAATAATGTTTTTTTTTTCATTCAAGGTAATCTCATTATTTCTGTTAGTTTGTTATACGTTGTAGGTAGCACGTGGGATTTGACATTCTGAATACGTCGTGAGGTAATCGTGCGTCCAATGGGACAGTGTTTACGTTTTCTGCACGGCTGCCAAAACCTACTCCTTTCTTAATATGACGTATATCACCAAGGTGTAAAGTCACTATTTGAAAGCATGAAGCCCATATACTTAAGGTTGTTGGAGCGACTTTGGTCGAGTGATTAAGCGATCGCTTAAAATTTCTGTGGTATCTTTTGAGGACACGCTAAATCCATTTTTCACAGGAAAACCCACTGTCACCAAACTAAATTTTGAAATAATCAGGATTGAATTATACATTGTTCTGATAGGAAAACGCACATTCTTGCTTTTGTTGATGTGATTTTTCAGGTTTACGCTATGTTTGAGTAATCAGAATTTCCGACAAAACAAAACCTATGCTCTTTTAAGGAGTAAAAAAATTGGAAAAAAAATGTGGATGTCACCGACCACATAACGACAATAACTAGCTTTAAAAAGCTTGTTTTAGCCATATTTTCGTAAAACGTGGCGTTATGCGTTTTTGGAGATCGAGAAATCGTCCGCAAGCAAGACAGGGTGATTTTTTATGACCTTAAATGATAATACAGACCTTTCGTAACACACACGAAAAGAACCCTGCACAACTCCCACAAGTAATGGCTTTCAGTCAGAACTTCACGATCACACTGTTGGTGCGCGTGATCATCGCGATCGTAAATTCAAAAGCGCTTAACGTCCATACAACTATTACGCCTGTAATTGAGCTTGTTGGATACATCCCTTTACTCACTCAGTACGCTTAGTCTGGCGCGCATCTGATTGGCTGCTTCAAGGACACACCTTTAGCGGCCAGAGACTGACTCGGAAGTTTTCGGAGAAGAGTTCGGGTGTAGGGGAGAGGCGAAACAGAACGGCATTCGCATCACTTCCAATGTAAATAAACGGGGCGCCTGCGACCGCGCTGCCAGCACGAAAGATAGAAAGGAAGGAATTCAAAGGCACTTTCTGCCAGTGCGGTCGCCAGCGCTGCGTTTGTTTACGCATTGGAAGAGATGCGAATGCAGTTCTGTTTCGACCCTCCCCTACCCCCGAACTCTCCTCCGAAAACTTCCGAGTCGGTCTCTGGCGGCGAGATGAGTGTCCTTGAAGCAGCAAATCAGAGGCGCGCAATACAGAGCGCATTGAGTAAAGGAATGTATCCCACAAGCTCAATTACAGGCGTAATAGTTGTGTGTGCGTTAAGCGCTTTTGGATTTAGGATCGCAGTGATCACGCGCCCCGACAGTGTGAATATCATGAAATTCTGACTGAATGCCATTTCTTATGGGATTCGTGTGGGGTTCTTTTAAAGGGTTTTGAAGCAACTTTTTTTCACCCGTCCCGCGGATCGGTCCGGACGCGAGTGTACTACCTTAATCTAGTGCTTTTGTGGGATATGTTGAGTTTGTACTTCAGACATGAATTAAAATACTGTAGTCAGTACCCCATGATAATGAGGCGCGTTGACACCATACAGCGCGTTCAGAACTCATTCTTTGTTAATGTACTTACAAATTGATTTATTTTGCTTTGTAGGGAACATTTAACCTAAAGGTACTGTTTATTTTGTTCAGAAAAACAAAAACAAAATCGTTTTTGCGTCATTATTACAATGTGTTCGGCTTTCAGCATTTTTTTTAGTGTTTGACCCATGCTAGCGACCGTTGCGCTAATTTGCGTGATTGAACGGTTCTCTTGTAAGACTGCTAAAGAAAAGAGCTAACGCAGTGCGACGTGAAAGAACGCAATATTGCCGCATTGGACGGAAGAGTTATCAATAAATCCATTTAAGGTAATAGACTCGCGTCCGCCCCGATCCGCGGGACGGTTAAAAAAAAAGTTGCTTCTAAACCCTTGAAAAATTTTTTGTGTTGCGAAAGGGTCTATATTATCATTCAAGGTCATAAAAATTCACCCTGTCTTTCTTGCGGACGAGTTCTCGATCTCCGAAAACACGCATAACGCAATCTTTAAGAATATACTGCTAAAACAAGCTTTTTAAAGGTAGTTTTTTTTTTCGTTATTTGGTCGGTGACACCCACATTTTATTTTCCCTTCTTGTTTTCCTCCTCGAAAAGAGCTTAAGTTTTGTTTCTAAGGAAATTCTGAACACCCAAAAATAGCGTAACCTTAAAAAAAACAAAAGCAAGAATGTGCGTTTTTTTCATAATGCAAAATTTAATGCTGTTTATTTCAAAATTGAGTCCGGTGACAGTGGATTTTCTTGTGAAAAATGGATTCGGCGCGTGTCCTGAAAAGGACTCCACAGAAATTTTAAGCGATTCTGATCACTCGACCATGGTCGCTCCTACTACCTTAAGACGTTCTTTAGTAAAAAAAAAAATCTTCACCTGAACCGAGAAGTACGCATGTGTTGAGGTTGACATGTACCTTATTGATGAGCGGAGTCGCTCCTCTTTAATTTTATGAACGTTCAAATGTAGTAGTATGAAAGATCAATGAACGTACACGTAGGATATCTTCGAGTAGCTAGTGCAGATACTCCCCGCCACAGAGCAGATAAACCAAGAGGCGAAACTCCCATGTATATCTTTGGTCCCTTATTTCAGATGATCTACAAAAACTTTCGCCAACCTGACAAGGTAATTCACATGATGCAATCGTGTATTTTTATGTCAGAATGCAAAAAATGAATAAAAAGTCTTATTTAGGAATGAATCAGAGTATTCTATTCATGAGATGGCCAGAAAATATCGTAATATTACTTAAATTTTATGCACAACATCGTAAAATTTGTTAGCTGAGCTGCCTTTTCACTTTGTAAAGTTACCTAAACTTTGTCGCTGAAAAATGTTTCTCTGTCTCTCTCTTTGAACTTTTTCTCTCCATATTAAAAAAATGGGCCTGTTTTGACTATCCCACTCCCTCTTTGTTTACCTGCTTTGCAACTCCCCGCTACTCATTGAAAGTTAAGCCAAATGCGAGGCCAAATGTCTGTTTTCGTATTCGGCATCCACCATGTTGAGCAGCAGCCGCATCCTCAGAAAAAGGCTGCGAAAACTCGGCTATCTCCGTCATCAGCTTCTCATGCGGCTTGTTAGTTTTCTCGGACTCTCAACACGGTACCGGTAGCTTGCCGACCACGCGTACAGAAAAGTGACACTAGAAAAGCTCTCTCCAGGCTCACTCAAAATATTTGAATAACCATAATTAGATTAAAATACAGCATGTAAAGGAAGAAAGGGGGAGCTTCTGTTTTGACTGCAACACAAAAGGAACTAATTTGTATATCATAAGGGACTAAGTGTAGGGAAAGAATCGCTAGCTTTTCAGATCAGGGATGGCCCTTTTTTGAGCTGTTAGACACACTACCGACGAAAAAAAAAAGAAGAAAAAAAAACGCCATGAAAGCAGTAAAAATATTGTTGCACTATCGAAAGTCGTTCTGGGGTCTCACTTGGGAATATCCCCCTTCCCCCCACGATCCCAAGTATTTTTGCCGAAATTAAGAAAAATCGACGTTCCAACGAGAGAGCTGAGTCAGTGTATCGAGGGTTGTACTGCATGGCAAAACTGTTCTGTACTTTAAGTGTTATGTATTAAGGACTTAAGGTGAGCTCATCAAGAAATCTTACAATGGCTATGAGTATCTAGAGGATACCTGAAACCAATCTTGTCATGAATTCCCTTTTACAAAAAAGGATTCAATTCAAAGATTTAAATAAACTTTGTTTCAAGTCAGTTTGATGGTGCGGAATGACACACGCCTATTTAACACTGTTTCAGGGAACTTGCTTTATCGTTTTGGATTAGAAGAATGAATTCATGAAGTACTAAAATTTCTAAAATTACACGGCCTTTTGCGAGAAATAGAGATGACCTTTTCAACCACTAAATCCCTATTATCACATATCTCAGGGTCTACAGTTTTGGTAGTATAATCCACGTTATTGTGGCGGAATGGCTTATTGATTTGTTGGATTGCATGAGGAGGTTTATTCCATGTCTAACCCACGGGGATTTATTTTATTGACTCCGAAAACACTATAATTTTTTTCTACCGCAAAACCACCATTACCGCCCAATGCATAGCTATTAGGGCATTCTGCGTCTCCTGAAATTAGCGGTACGTATCCGTACAGGTTTTCTCTTTTTTAAGTTATTAAATGGATCCACGGAATTATTAAATGGAACCCACCCGTGAGAGTGCGATGCATCGTGTGAAGTGGAACACCGTACTCCACATATGCAGTAGACGGACAAACAGAACTCAGATGATCTCCGAAAAAAATGGTTTTCTCGCCGTGATCTAAAAACAATAAACCCGGGCTTCCTCGAAACTCATTTTTTTTGCAGCGCTATCATACTTCCATTGGCGAAAGTAAAATTTTTTCGAGTAAGCGCTAACGAGCTAATATTTTTACAGGAAGCTAACGACGTTTTATATTTGCAGGAAGCTGTCTTGCTGGTAGCGCACTCATGTCTCAAACCACGAGACATCTGTTTACAAGAAGGTCCAAAATAGGTCACACCATCCTTCTAATCGACAACTCCAGCTATTCTTAAAAGAGTAGCAGTCATAAGCGCCAAAATGCACAGGCACCAACGCCACAAGCGCCAATCCGCAAACGCCAAACGAGAAAAGTCGCAAACGCCAAAGGTCATAACCGCAATACTAACCTTACCTAACCTAACTTAACCTAACTTAGCCCAACCTAACTTAACCTAACTTGACCTAACCTAACGTATACGAGCTCAGGCGTTTGCGACTTTTCTCGTTTGGCGGTTACGGACTGGCGCCTGCGGCTTTGGCGCTTGTGGTTTTTGGCGCTATCGAATGCCCCCCTTCTCAAAAAAAGAGATTTAGTTCGATTTGGGTACTATGATTTTTTGATTAATTTTCGACTCTTCATAAGAGAGATCAGCCATGACCAAGGGCAATAATTTAATGTCCATCGAGCAACATGAAATTGTTATTTCAAAAAAATTAATATTCACTTTTTTTTCGATTGAACGATCAAAATCTGCAAAACAAAGTGGTTCACAAATCTTTCCATTTTTTTTAAAAATAAAAATAACTCTTAAACGCGAAGTCGAAGTATTCTTGAAACTTAAAAGTTTTCTAGGTGGAACTCTTCCGTTTCCGAGCAGAATTACGTGTCCTCTTTTAAAATCATATCACTATTAATGTAAAGCAGTGGTTCGATTATGGTATTGAGAATTAGGTCATTGTTGATTATTCATCTTTAGAGTATAAGTAGTCAAAAACTGCTCACAAGCCGGCCAACACCAGAAAAACAAATGCCCGGAGTCTTCACACAGGTTGAAGACCAAAGGTTGAGCAAATTTTATCGCATTCGAATAACGTTGGTGGCAAAAAAGACGGGTGTCAGACGGACAGACTAGAAGAGCCCGAAGCGAGTGATCTGCATTTCGAGTGATTTCGTTCTGATCAGCATTTGGTTCAAGTGGTCCAGAGGTGCGTGCAAGGCTTGGGTGGGGGTTGTAGTCGGCTCATTGCTGGGAGAGAACCTGACCTTGCCTAACCTATCCTAACCTTACCTAGCCGTATTTTGGCTAACCCTACCGAACTTAACCTACCTTAGCCTGACTTCACCATACTTAAAGTAGCCTAACCGAGCCAAACCAGGTCCAACCAAACCATACCCATACAGTACGTAACTTTGCCTTTACTTAACTCACCTAGCGTAGCCGAAATAAGCAGTCATGAGCAGACCGCAATCCCTCTCAAGCACCTCATCATTGCTTGAATCAAAAGCTAGCTAGATCAGTCGAATTACAGATCACTCTTAGGAGACATATGCAGACATTCACCAAAAAAAAAAAAGAAAGTACTTTCTCCGGCCCTTTTCAAAACTTTAAGAATAGAATAAGGCCTCATAAAAACTTTTTTTAAAAATATATTTTTACTATGTTTTCATTCATGATAACCATTACTAACCTGACTGCATGGAATTTATAGACGTCAAATAGAGTATTCACTTAGTTATTTATGATGGGAAAAAATAACACAAAGTGTCCATAAAAAAGCTAAAAGAAAACGTCCGAAACACTTTGAAGGGTTCACAAATGGCGTGCGAACGTTAGAAGTCGCTCAACATGACCTGATCATATCGATAAGATGTGCTTTTAAAATATTAGAAGCACTTGACTTATTTTTATCCTGATTTTAAGTTCTTTGTATCGTTTTTCAGTAACGAAAATATTGCCAGAAAAACCTGACCTCAATTTACGACCAACTGAAACACCTCGCCAGCCACGGAGCCTCTGAGGAGACCTACCTAGCCTCACTCCGACGAAGTTCGCGTCAGGTGGTAGCGCCTGGAAACACCCCATCCCTTAAGATCTGGGAAGTGAAGCAGGGCTTAGTAGCATGAGAGTAGTATCACATGTGGAAAATGGGTAGTTCCCATTTTTATGTATCTACAAGATGGTTCCTTTTCTCATTCACTAACGCCACGGAGCTGCTGAGAAGATACTCCACCTGACCTCAAATCTGACTAACTGCGCGTCAGGAGGTAGCCCTTCAAGCACCCCATCCAGTGAGATCTGAAAAATTAAGGGAGTGCTTGACCACGGGTAGTTTTTTTAAAAGTATGTAAGTACTGTTTTAGAAATCGGTAGTAAAGGTTAGAGCTTATTCATGGTTCAAATCCGCGATTTATTGTTGTGAGCAGTGTAAACGATTTTTTTTATGGATATTTCAATCTTGATTACACTGTGCAACAAAATTTGGGTCATGTCTTGTCCTTGGGGTTTTGACTGTCGGACTTTATTCGTTGGCTATTAAAACCACCGAAACGGCCTTTTTATCCGCTGTGAAAATTCGTTTGGGGTCGGGAGAATTTTTTTCTGAAAAGTGAGCTTTTTCGATGCGAAAAGGTACAAAAAGGTTTAATTCAACCGGTACGCCACCTACGCAACGGTTTTGGTTTGCAACTTTTTTAGGCCTGTAGATGGGACCCACCGAATTCCAAAAATGTGCTATATAAGCAATTTGGGTGAAAAAT
>Ga0058701_10003718_pt1 | contig 12171 bp, 7 predicted proteins | sample AgamicOrMae_FD_97039 | JGI IMG/M metagenome (GOLD analysis project Ga0058701, IMG submission 97039) | Agave microbial communities from Guanajuato, Mexico - Or.Ma.e | ecosystem: Host-associated > Plants > Phyllosphere > Phylloplane/Leaf | place: Guanajuato, Mexico | collected 2012-06-04 | reverse complement strand
GCCGTTATTATAGCTGCACTTACAGGAATAATTTATTTTTCGCTTTAATATTTGCGGAAGGTGCAAGTACCGGTATCATGCTCGCGCGGTGAGTTCCTGGATAATACCCGTTTAGCGCTAGTTTCTTTTTACCACATCTCTAATTAGAAGGGATTCGGTGTACAACAGTACCGATCTGCTCGACTTCATTTCAAAATTATATTTCACTTTTTTTTTTAAAAAAAAAAGAGACACTAGAAGCCGCTACATCGATTATGTAACTTGGTCTACGGATAGGTACCGTATGTCTGGTTAGGCAACCAGCAACCCTCGAAAACGAGACCTGTTCAGTTCACCAACCCGTTGAAGAAATTTTGCAAAGGGAATTTTTGTTCTCTACGGCTGCAATATCTAAATATATCCGAACATCGTACAGTGCAACGATGTTTATCGATGAGGAAAATTATCTCAATTAAGCTACGCAACTGTCGCTGCTCGCGTGGCCGCTGAATTTTCAGCTACCACAACAAACGCGTTGTCATGGAAACGTATTCGCCCAGAGTCTTTATATCGTAAGGGGTAATAAATAACGCGCAGTAAAATAAAATGTTTTACAGGACGATAACAAAACCGACGGGAAGTATTTTAGTCTTTTAAACCACGCGCGCAATGAACGTACAGGAAGGCATCCCTCGAAGCCGTTTTTGGGTCATTAAGATTAAGAAATAAAAAACAGAAGGACCACACTTTCATCCGTAGATTTTTTTTAAAGTTGAGAATGTATGCATTTGCAAAATCCAGGGTTGTATTTTCAGATTTCTCCCAAAAAAACCTTGTTTTTTGATTGAGTTACACTTAGGTTTAACGGGGATGCGGCAGATTTTGGCTTCCGTTACAGCCACACGCAGTTCGTTTTCCGCAGTTGGTAACAAAATTCCTTTACTCTGATAATTTTGAACACAAGCGAATCATTATTGACTTATGACGTGGTGTGGAAAACATCGTTTTAAATTTTAAGGTTGCTGTGGTTCACATATGCTAGCAACTAGAAATGACAATGGGATTCAACGTCTTCAACGGAATAATACTACTTGAAGGACCAAAGTTCAATATTTCATGATTGTACATCGCTCATTCAGTGCGAGAAAATAAAAATCTTTAGGGGTGTATCTTGAATCATGATGAGCAAATTTAGTGAGGCTTTTATGATTGCCAGACTTGAAGACGAGGATCCGTGGATAGCGTTTCTTTAATGTTGTTTTTTGTACAAAAAATAGTATTTCACAACTGTGAAGATTCAGTATGTCAGACTCCGAAGAAGACACAGCTGAAAAGCAATTTAAAATTGTTGTCGTCGGAGACCCAGCCACTGGCAAGGTAAGTGTCAAAGCTCGCCTATTTGAAAGCAAGTTTGATTTCCACCTTTCGCGGCCAAGTCAAAAGGAGCGAGACACAATTCACTAACCCAGATAACCCTTATCTATTGGCCTTTGAAATTAGGAGTTTGTAGGAGCATATCGTTTATACTTTGTACCAAATCTTATTAATTACAATTAACATTGTCCTGTTTACAGACCAGCGTAATTCGTCGACTTTGTAACCAAGAATTCTCGCGGCAGTATTTCCCAACTTCCGGTGTAGACTTTTTCCTGAAACGGGTCACTCTGTCAGGAGGTCGAGCCGCCGCCTTGCATTTATGGGACGTTGGTGGTTCTGCACTTGCTTGTAATATGCTTGACAAGTATGTTTTTGGAGCTCAAGTAAGTTAACAGAGTAATCTTAAAATCTTTCTTTTTCTGCCTCTTGAGTTTCAATTCACCTCGCCAGGCTGAGGTACTAAGTCACTTAACAGAACTTCACTTAACAAGCGGAGCGGTAGCGAGACAACTCAGTAGTAATCAGGGTAGAACACAAGAGGCAGAAAATGCAATCTCTCGAACAGAGAGTACCGAGTGAGTCTACAGCCCCTGAGAATTTTATGAACTATGCAACCCGCTACACAGTCATGTTGAGCGGGTTGCATCGTTGTTTCAGAAAGTCCGCGGGGGGGTGGAGACTGTCAGTATTTATAGTACAGTCGAGATCCCGTTAGCTATTTCAAAACCTTGCATGGATATTGAAGGGACAGTAGTACCTTCGATATCCAGGATCTTTTCGTCGAGTTGAAAGAAATTTGCGGAATAAATCTGCAACCCGCAATACACAAATGCATACCCGATTGCCTATGGACAAAAAGTTTACTTCATCAATTGAACTCTCTTACAGATGGTCATTCTCCTGTATGACATAACGAATTCAGCTTCTCTGGATAATTTAGAAGAATGGCTCTCAGTCGTTCAAACTGTAGCCAACGGGCAGGAAAAATCGCCGCTCCTCGCGCTTGTGGGCAATAAATGTAAGTAAAAACTTTTAGGATGAAAGCTCCTGCGCTGGAATGACCGTCTCTCCTCAATTTCAGGTGATATGGAGTATCAAAGAGGCGTTCGGCCTGAAAAACTGCAAGGTTTCGCTTCGGAGAATGGCCTTACTTCAAACCTCGTTTCGGCTCGTTCGGGTGAAAATGTGAGAACTTATGAGAAATTTACAAGCGGAACTGCCCTTCCCGTAATTTTTACCGCTAGTTGGTGTGCTCGTCGAATTTCTCATACCTTTACGAAAATGCGGCGTTTACAGGTGGCGCTGTGCTTCCAGAAACTTGCGGCCGAGTTGCTCGGTGTCCGGTTGACCCGCGCTGAGCAAGAACAACATCAGCCGGTTGTCCGAGCCGAGATATCAAATTCTCATACTTGTGCCCATGATGCAGCGGGTCCAACTAGACAACGCCAAGCTATTGGGGCCCGGTCAGCCGTGTGCTCTCTTCAGTGAAAAAGAAGAAGAAGAAAAAACTGCTTTTAAGAGTTGTGCTAGACTGAGTTTTTGATACTCGTCCATCAACGGTTGTATCCGATATAGGTGGGTTCTCAAGACAAACTTTAAGGAAAACAATCGTATTTTGACCCTCTAGCAAATGGGAATTTGGTTATGCTAACGGTAGTGTTATTAGTACTGATATTTAAACGGCAACGTTTCTTTTCGAGGTCGCGCAGTGCCAAGAAAATCCGGTGATGGCTCCTTGTCGAACATTTGATTAATATCATAATTTTCCCTCGAGCTCAACGTTTGCCTACTTTTAAGATGTTTTCCGCAATAACATCAATAAAACAGAGTTTCAAACAAGCGGAAAAGTAACCTAAAAACCCGATTTAAAAATCTGAAAACCGATTTGGCTCAAATCGTCATGAAGTCATTGCTGTTAAGGGTTTTGAAAGATAAACAGTTAAAGTAGGAAATTTACAAACAAATATTTAATACTTACAAACATTACATTTCACTTTGCCATTAAAAAAAAAAAAACTCGTTGTTGGCAAGATATACGACCTTTTGAAGATCAAAACATAGGACTTCGACCAATGGTTCTTTCTTTTGGTACAGTACGTGATTCGTAACGTTAATACTGTGAGCACTGCTCATGGGAGAATAACCTCCTATGATTATCCATGAAACGTGCAGTCGAGCTACGACAGCCTAAACCACGCTACATTATTTGGCGCCATATTCTTAACTTCAATCCTACAAAGAAATAAACCAGTGTTTGAAGAATAACCCTAAGCAAAACTCCGTTTCATGAAAAATAGAATAAAGAGAGTATTAATGATTAAAACCTCAAAGCCTCTGATAAATGAATTCTTCAGTCTCTGGATAAAAACTTCAGCTTCAGTTTCCCTGTAAAACAAAGATGATCACTCAACACTCATTTTTCTGATATAGTTTCCCATAATATTTGTGAGCAAAAAACAAGAAAAATACATTCAGAAAAAAAAGCTAGTAAAAAATTGTGAGTTACGAACATGTTCAGCACGGAGTTGAACCGTTTGTGCGTTAATTTGTAGAATAGATTCAAAATAAAAATCAAGTCTATGGGTATTTCTTGATCTGATCATTCGTATAAACTGTCAAATTGAAAGGTTGAATCTTCCACATCTTGTCTACCACCTTACTTCGGAAACCCAAAGTAACCTAACTTTCAGGTTAACTTAGTCTGATACTGCTTACTACGGTGAAAGTTACCGTTACTGAAAAGAAAGTGGTATCAGGCCTGGCGACAGTAGAGTGGAGCGACAGCGCAGCGAGGAACAAGGTACCTCATCTGATTAAACCCAACCGAGGGCGTAAGACGCCGCCAATCCTCATTATACCGGTACAACAGAAGATTAAATTAAGGTAGAACACGAGAGGTGGAAAATTACACCTTCGAATTTTGCAATATAAAGACATTTCCAAGATCCGAACTCGTCGATCGTTTTGTAGCTGCCTCAGTGAATTTTAACAATGCTTACAGTAAGAATCACTCACGCTAAACTAACAAATTACTAAGGAAAAGCGGGACAACAACCTACTTTTAACCAACGTCAACAAAGAAAACACTACAACAAATTTTCTACTAGACTAGTATATTGCGGCTTTTAATCACAACAACATAAACTGCACTGGGGAAAAAATCAACTTCTAACGAAAGTCTTTGGAATTTTTTTTTCGAAATTATTCCTTTAAGGAGGCCGTTGTTTCATCTCGAAATGTTTTAAGGAGTTGAGACACTGCTGCTAACCTTAAAGTTGCCCTCAAAATTAGATGCAGGAATTTCGGAATACAAACAGCGGGCCGCGATTAAGGAAAGAAGTATAAAAACCAAAAAGACTTAAAAAAAGAGACTAATCATGAGTAGCTCTTCTCATAGGAGCCTATTTTAAGACACCGCAAGAAACTATGAATGGCAGACATTCGGGTACAGGGTGGTCACTGCAAAATGTCACAGAGGCATCCTCCCTCCACCCTTAAATATGTTAAAACATCGTCTATTCGAAAACATGACAGTTGTCGAAGGCGGAAACAGGAGTTTTCCGGAAGTGAGGGACTTCTGAGCGGTTCACTCAGCTTACATTAGAAACTGAACGGTCCGAACTGTTTCAGAGAAATTATGGTATTATACTACTTGGAGCTTTTCCCACCCAGCCGCCTTCGCTTTTGATTTAACACCAAAACTACATCTACATTTTACAGACTACGTAATGAAAATATTGTTTTGATTTGCGTCGTATCTCCCAACCTTAACATCCTCACAACAAGAAAGACTAGTGAATAGCAATAGAAATAAATAACATATAAAAGTAAAAAGAAGACAAAAATGGCCCAATAATTCTTCACAAAACAGAAAAAAAAGGCGCACGGGTCAGTTGTATAAATATAAAATAGATCACTCTGCTTCCATTAACTTAAAATAGTCATTTAAAAAAAAAAGGTCGTGGCTATTCGCCCATTGGGGAAAATACATGGAGACTTGAACGCACGTAAACAACTAGAAAAACAGTTTATGTTGATTCTAAAGTATAGCCCCCAACTTTTATAACCGACCAAACTTTGTAAATTCTGAAAAAGGCGGTTTCCTGAGAAAAAAAATCTCTCCCCCCCCCTTATTTTCAACTTTTCATTGAAAGCTTCTCTTAAAGAAATGTTGCAAGCCTGGATTGGCTTCTTCCCCGCCAAGCTCATGGCGGTCAGACACAGTTGTCCCAGTGCGAGAATATTTCTAAGTAGCCGCACTGAAATCGAAACTTTGGTCAATTTTTCTACTCATAAAAAAAGCCTTCAAACAGTTTTGATCCAAAAAATAAAATGAATCGCAACTTGATTCACAATTCACCGCCCCGGTTGAAAGGTCGTTGTGGCCAATCCGTGCTGCTGAGAAGTTTATCTTTGCTTTCGAATAGTTCGTCCACCCATTGCATAAGAGGTTTAACGTTCGTTGAAAGCCATTCGTCGATGGTGTATCCATCATAAATGGGCGAGGCAGCCTCTCGGAACGCCCTTTCAACGTAGTTGAGATCACCCTTAGCTTGATTTAAATCTTCTGTCGACGACAAAACCTGTGAAATAAAAAAAAATGAAATACACGAAGGTTTTCTAGATGGAGTATTTGAGCGTTTTTGAAAATTAGCATCCTCTCAGAGCCCTTCTGATCGTTTTAGGAAAGGTTATTGTGAAATTTTGATGCGGAAAATTCCTTGTAAACGCTAAAAGCGTATATGTCACTATTCTGAGGTTGCACGATCTCCTCTCTCTCTTCCCCAAACTCCGTTTTCTCGCTCGCTCAGGTCCGCCATTTGTAATCCAAAGCGTTTTCATTGGATGGGGATGCCTCGGATTACAAATGGTGGACCTGAGCGAGCGAGAAAACTGGGGGAGAGAGAAGGGAGAACTCAGAATACAGTTGAAACCATGAATACACTTTAGCACTTCGAACGAAATAACGAAGTTATTCGTGATTCTAAATTAAAACAAGAATTCTAAACGATAGTGTGAATTGTTTAAGATAACTGAGGGATTGAGTGATTGGGAGTTATTTAAGATACTTCTTCTTCAAGTTAGGATCATTAATAACTTCGTAGGTGCGTCAGGAGTTCAAACTTGAAAGTGTTCTTATACTGGTAAGACGATGCAGGATAGGAATGACTCACGAGGTATGGATTCGAAGCGTTGTATTTGACGTTGAAAGGCGACAGCCAGCCACGCAGAGTTGGAGTTTTGAGTGCGTTGACTTGCTCCGAAATGAGGCTGAACTGAGAAACTACCTTCAATACGGCCGATCCGGGGAATTCACAGCGGATACCTTCGTAAGGTATGTCTTGAACTTGAGTAGGATAGTTGCCGTCGCACTTCAGAGGTTCGATCAAGTCACTAATTTTCTGAGCTGCGTTAAAACACCGTAAAAAATAACAAGATATGATAACTTCAACAAGCAACTCAAAAATATTTTTCAAAAGGGTATTTGCCTCAGTAGGCCAGTTTCAAATTAATTATTCCAAGGCCACCAAAATATTTTTATTTTTAATAAGATGATTGCAGGAGGCAGATACTTACTTCCGTTATTCGTGTAAGTCTGAATATATTGCAAGGACGCGACTAAGGAAGGTATGCCGGCGGGAAGAAGTTCGCATAGAACGGCAAAATGGTCGTATCTCTGCCACCCCGTTATGATGATACCTCGAAAATTGATGAACGGGGAGTAAATATCTACTATTCTTGACCAGGCGACGTGGTTGCCTATGTGGTTCTCTGAAATAACAAGCCAAATTTTATCACCAAAATCCCACACGACTTTGAATTAGGTCGCAACAGCTATACATATCTATAAGCAAGCCTCGATGTTTTTCAGAAATTTACAGTTTGCGATTTTTCACGCAATACAGGATTCAACTTCGCAAATCACAAGTCATAACTTAGCCCATCTTATATAGAGGGGTTGCTGAAGTTAATATAAGAAATAAAACAGCTTAATCAAAACTACAGCAGAAATCAACGGTAGTTTAAAATCTGGCAAATTTGAAAAGATTAACTAAGGCTGTTAAAATGGGCAGAGGACTGATACTAGGTCACTTTAAGCACGGCTATCATGAGATAGCCCCTTTAATATATGTGGCTATCTAAAGCAGGTTTTTAGGGAATGACGAACTCTTGATTGCATAAAATTTAGACCTCTGTTTGCTGTGTAATTCTTGATTATAAATTGAAAATGTTGATTATAAATTGAAATAAATTGATTATTAATTGAAACCCACTGATATTTGGAAGAATGCTGTCCGGTGCGGTAGCGCCTTTGAAAGCAGATGCTATCCATATGTTTTTGAACACTTGAGAGTAAACGGTCCAAGTCTCGTGCGAAATATATTCCGCCACATTCGGATGGTAGTTCCATACAACCGGCTCGACCAACGAAGGCAAGTTGCAATTCACGATTTGCTCCGCGCTCATAGTGCGAAGATGATCCTCCCATATCAACGGCGTTATTTTAGGGAATGTGTCTCGAACGTACCTGTTGAAAGAAATAAGAAAATTAGGGGGATCCAATAGTGCCCCTGTCGATGTAAAGGTAGGCAACCACGCATTACACCTCAGCATTGTGGTTGCCTATGTCGCCGTTGGCAAAATCTGTGCTTTTTAAAAATTTAACTTCTAGATACATATGCAGGCAAATGATGGTCTTACTTTGCGACTCGAGTTACATGATGGAGGAAGAGTTGAGAAGGCAGCCACTGATTTTTGGCGAGTAGTGTCTGGCACCTACTGCATTTGCCTATTTCATACACCTCATCAGAACCAATGTGAAGAAACTTAATTCCTGGGTGAAGTTCAACAGTCTGGTTGATCATTGTCTGAATGATTTCCATGGTAGACTCATGTGTAGGACAAATCACCTGCCACAATAAGATGGCCAAGTCTTAGACAAAGGGACATTAAAAAATCATGAGTCATTTGCCTCAACTTACATTTGGGAATGCGGGGACTTCTCTCATATCAACTTTGCTTTTGTGCTTGAGGACATATTCAAGATGGCCAAATGTTTGAACAAGTGGAATAATCTCTAGGTTGTTCTTCCTTGCTTCCTGAACTATAGTTTTAATGTCATTTTTGGAATAAGCATTCAGAGCTGGAACATGCTGTACAATGGGTCCCCAATACGGGAACATGTCCTCATATTCGATCAGAAGCCCCGTCACATTTTGTTCCCTGAAGAACTCGAACAGGCTTGCATAGTAGGCTGCTTTTGGAGGTGCTCCTTTTAAATCAAGGTGAACTATGCGATGGGCTGTGATGATTGAAAAACAAATTTTTAGAGGATGTATAGAATAAGCGTATTGCTCCAAAGATCAGTACAGTTAACTTTTGAGGATTACCTATTGACGGTGCTTTCATTGGCACAATTCTTTTCTGAGCTGCAGGTGCCTCAGTTCGTTGCCGACTTGTAGCTTGACCTGCCTGGTACTGCCGTCGCATACTCGCACACACCGCGTCCAGGTCACTGATTCTAACTGGTTTTGATAAGTCAAAGTTCGAGCTACCCGGTATCCAGAGATAGTACCTCAAAAGTATGCAAACTAATAAAAAAATCAGTAAGCACAGTGCCTTGAATACTGTACGATATTTGTGTATATGAACAAACATTTTGTTTGCAACAGCCGTGAGCACTTTAGTCATGATGAACGTCGACCAACGTCTGAAATACCGACTGATTGTAATTTACTATTGTGATGACGACTGCGCAGCCATCTCTCTTTTATCTTCTCCCTCTAAACATGTCAATTATTTTCTTAATTTGTGTTTTAAACACAAAGACAGGTGAGGTTGTTTATTATCAGCGTCGTACCGTCCAGGTACCGTCGCACAACTACTCAAAAACAAAAACAAACCGCACAGAGAAACACGCGGGATTTGGGTATCGCTTCACAGCTAGTCTTTGGTCAACTCTGTGCGGGACCGATGAACAGGTCTATGATTGTTTTTTTTGACCGAAAAAGATGATGCTTGTTATCATTTGATTCATGTGGCAGTTTGAATTTATTGTTTTTCATCTCATGAGTTATTTTATCGCTAATCGCTCCCTTGAATCAGCATGGGCGGTGACTTATCAGGCTCGGTGTGAGGATATCGGGCATTGTCAACGACTTTGGGAGCAAAAGGACTCCACCAACAAATCAGCTGATTTAGGTCAATGTTACAGTTCGTTGTACTGTACTTGTTTAAAGCAAGACAAATGACCTGGACTGTGTTATTCTCTATCTTCACCAACGAATTTTAAATCCAAGATGAGTTCAACGCGGGAAAACAAATTCGTTGATTCTGTTTTTTGCACCTATGTGGTGTCGGTGGTAGCGGCAAGTGTCGCCGAAGTTGGTGAGTTTCGCCCTTTTAAATCATAAATTTTTTGTCAGTGAACTTTTTATTTTATTATTTGAGGTTATGGTCGTCTACTTTTGACCTTGTCTCAAGTTTATCACCACCTCTCTAAAGTCAGTTTCCTTGTAGATTGTAGACCATCCTCATCTCAGTTGTAATTTATGCCAACTTAGCATTTACCTTCCATCCCATCAAATCAAAACTCATATGATCAGATTCCATTGAAAGTGTGAATCAAGTTAATCTTTTTACAGCAATCACTGTTAGCTCAACCGCCTGACAGTCACAGTATCTGGCTGTAATCCTTATCTTCCTCCTTAATAAACTGAACCTTTCAATCTTTTTGCAGTGACATACCCTTTAGATCTAACGAAAACAAGACTTCAAATACAGGGTGAAAAAGCAGCTGCAAGTGCTCATGGAATGACAAATGTAAGCATTTATTGCCCACCAAGGTAAGAGGCGTGCCTTTAACTTTTTATTTCATCTCCTTAATTCTGTTGAACTCAAGTTTGGGTGATATTTTTCATACTTATTGCTACTATTTTGCAGGTGAATGGTTGCTGAGAATATTTTATATCTGTTTCAGGGAAGTCCTTACAGAGGAATGTTTAAGACGGCGGTAGGAATCGTTCGTGAAGAAGGCGTCCTTCAACTTTGGCAAGGCGTCACTCCAGCTCTCTACCGACACGTAGTCTATTCCGGAATTCGTATTGTTGCTTACGACACCCTCCGAAATGACATCATTGGTAGAAATCCTGATGGATCTTTTCCTTTATGGTAAGACTTACGTCTCTCTTACCTCCTCTCTGCTAGCGCACGAGCTACGTTCCCCAGAAAACGCACCATTTACATTCGCTCCTCATAGTATTTCCCCTTAGAAATTTGCCCAAAGAAATAATGAGAATTCTCAAAAAGTTAGTACGAGATATCACTATATCCACAGAAAATTCGATATATCCTCGGAAAATTCGGTATATTTACGGAACATTCGGTAAGCCCATTGTCGTGACAATGACCATGGGGAATTCACAAAGGGAGACTGCAACGCACTACCAATGAAAAACTGCCGGGTGAATAACCTTGCACGGTTTTGTATGAGGTTACTTCAACACATAAGTAGACCGCTAAAATATATCTTTTATTAAGAAATTTTGTGTGTAAAGACAGTTTTTACTTGGCTGAGGATAATCTATGGTTCCGCAAAACCTGAAACACTTCCTTTGAATACGGACAAATGCATTACACGCATAAAATAATTTGGCGTGAAATCTATACGTTTTGGGTCTTGGATGTGTAGGAGTGGTTATGCAGAACCGGAGAACTTCTTCCCTTTGTTTTTCTAAAGTCGCAACTTTTAAGATTCAAACGCATGACCTTTGAACGGTTTAGCACGCAATTCCGGTGTGCCCCTGCGGACGACTGCATAGGCAAGCGCACCACACGAGTGTTGTGAGTGTTGCCTAACTTGGCGAATGAAGGAGCTGGCCTAATTAGCATACAATGGGTGGAACAGTCAGGAGCGTCAAACTCATTAGCGTTCTCACATACTGTCTTTCTCCCTCACACAAGAAGCTCAATGTATAATACAGAGATGAAAATTACAAGATAGCGCGCCACGCCATCTAGCGGCGTACGTCGGAACTTTACCCATTGTGTGGTACCCGCCTACGGTTTGAATCTTTTAGATTATTTATCAATTTCTTTTACAGGAAATCGGCCATTTCTGGAGTAACAGCTGGAGCCATAGCACAATATATTGCTAGTCCTACCGATCTAATCAAAGTACAAATTCAGATGGAAGGTAAACGGAAGTTGTTGGGAAAACCTGCCAGGTAGGATATACGCAATTTCCGCGCTGTTGTCGTCGTTACAACATCGCTAATGCTGCTCGTTTGTTTACAGAGTACTAGGGTTTTCGCACGCGCTGAAGAAGATCGTATCTGAAGGTGGTATTAAGGGCCTGTGGAAGGGCTCCGTTCCTAACGTCCAGAGGGCAGCCCTGGTCAACCTAGGTGATCTTACTACTTACGACACGGCCAAATCGTTCATCTTGAATCATACGTCTTTGTCAGACGGTCATTTCGTGCACATGCTTTCAAGGTACGTTGTGACGTGATTTCCGGTCGTTAGGGATCTTTCATCTCGTAACTTATTTTTTGCTCAGTGGGTGTGCGGGCCTCGTAGCCGCTACGATGGGTACACCAGCCGACGTCGTTAAGACGCGCGTTATGAACCAGCCGACGGATACTCAAGGAAGGTAAGTACATCTTATTGGGTAGCTGCCACAAGCGCCAACGCCGCAAGCGCCAATCCGTAAACGCCAAACGAGAAAAGTCGTAAACGCCAAAGTTCTTAACCACAGTATTAACCTTACCTAACCTAACTTAGCCTAACCTAAATTAACCTAACTTAACCTAACCT
>Ga0058701_10003717_pt1 | contig 12172 bp, 7 predicted proteins | sample AgamicOrMae_FD_97039 | JGI IMG/M metagenome (GOLD analysis project Ga0058701, IMG submission 97039) | Agave microbial communities from Guanajuato, Mexico - Or.Ma.e | ecosystem: Host-associated > Plants > Phyllosphere > Phylloplane/Leaf | place: Guanajuato, Mexico | collected 2012-06-04 | reverse complement strand
GAATTACCATGCTAGAACTTCTTTGTCTATGATATCATATTTCATTTCACCCCATTCTGAATCCGTATTCTAGTTGATTTTATAAAAAATCAAAATCGGTTTTCTTGACGTTTTTGCGTGTTTAATACCGACGAAGAAAATACCGGGATTTGTCAACCATGGATGTTTGCGGCACCTACCAATACTCATGTTATCCAGTCTTCAACCTTTTCAAAAACTATCATGGTCATTCTGTTGCAACCACCTGCTGAGGCACACGTTGTTCGGCTCTGTGATTTTATAACCTCTCTCTCATTAAATTGTTCAACTCCTTACGTCAAGGGAAGCCATTTAGAAGTGCTATCGTGCTGATAAAGGAGCTTAGACTCTGCCGAAGATTTCTTCCGAAATAAAACAAAAATATTGGTGGCTATATCGTGGCATGCACTTAACTGGATATGTCACCTTGTCTATGTGTATTCTTTCCAGCAAACTCTCGCCTTCAGTTTCTTAAACGTTTTACCAACTCACTGATCTTCCAAAACCGCTTAAATTAAATGCGTGATTTTGTTTCTTTGTTCGCAGGTAAGCGGGTTTCAGAGGCGAGATAAAATTGGATATAATTTCTTATCCCAACCCACACTTGTAGTCGACCCAATCGTCTGCGGGCCTGTCTGCCCTTTTAGTCCGTGAGACGTGAGTTCTTTTTTTCATTATATAACTTGCTGGACAAGTGCCTAGATTCCCCAGGTTACTTTCTAAAATTTATTGACCCAAGCGAAAACCCAATGTAATTTTTCCGCGGGAAATTCGAACGAGGTTAGTCCGTCTGGGCTTGAGGGAAAGGATACACTGGATGAACGTTAACTGATCTGGACAAGGTAATCCGAGACGTTTTCCTTAGGGAAATCAATGTTGTGGTTCGGCTGCACTTAAAACCGTCCGCTAAAAGGTAATAAAATGTATCGTTTTATTTTTATTCACGAGAGTACAATACTTCTAAGAGATAAGGCCCATGCCATTCAGCCAGTGCCCTAACCAGATTCATTCTCATTTCACGCGCCTTAAAGGTACATTAAATCTTTAACGATTTCCTATTATATCTTTTTTAGACTACAAATAAATGCCTTATCCATGTTGTAATAAAGCAACTGTTTTTACACCCACCAAAACTTGTGTTTCCCTTTTGGATAGGATTTTCTAGTGGAACTTTCTGTTAGCTTGACATGTAACAAATATTTTCAAAGGTGTCAAAAACGGTGTAGTATATATAATAAGTGCTCTCATAAATAAGTGCTAAATATTTTCTTTAGGCATACATGTAGTTCGTGCCATGATGGTGTTTGATTTTAAGCTACAAATTTCCGCAGAGATGTGTCTTTGAGCTTCGGAACCCATTTCGGCTAAAGTGATGGTCGGGTAGAAAGCACTGTTGGTCCAGACACGTCGGTGCTATCATCGGAATAATCATGTATAGCACCCATTACCGGAAACCGTGACGCGAATATTTGATCCGGTATCGTGACACGTATGAAATTTTGTGGTGCACACAATTAGCGCGTACAATGGCTGCTCTCAACCGGTTTGTTAGACATTAATCCTATTTTCCTAGTGTCCATTTGGGCTCCTCAGTCCGCGACAGGATAAGCCCTACTCTGCATAAGTTGTGTCATTGTTATGTGCTTAGGGACATCTAAGCAAGAGTACAAAGCGATTCACCCTCAGAGAATAGTTGCAATTATTGTCTTGTTCCGGTGGACAGCCGGCTGCCAGAACGGCATTTGCTGCTCTCATATTATTATGGTTAGAGTTGCCTGATATTAATATGGCGCCGTTTAACACAGTAAAAACAAAACACCCGTATTGGTGAATGCTATACCTGTTTTAGGTGTGGAACCAAAATGGCGGTAGTACCGTGCGTATTTTGGTTATTTTTCAACATAGACCTATGCTCAGCCACATCAATAGAAAGCTCTCGCTAAGCCCTTTCGAATTATATGGCTGAACATAGACCTATCTTGAAAAATAACCAAAATACGCACTTCTTTATTTTTCGAGATAGACCTATGTTCAACCACTTCAATGGAAAGCTCTTGCTGAGACCTTTCGAATGATATGGCTGAACATAGGTCTGTCTTGAAAAATAACCAAAATACGTACTAATCCCTTATTTTTCAAGATAAACCTATGTTCTACCCTATCAATGGAAAGCTCTAACTGAGACCTTTCGACTAATATGGCTAAACACAGGCCTATCTTGAAAAATAACCAAAATACGTACCACCCCCGATTTAGTTTCACACCTAAAACAGGTATAGGATTTCCCAAAACCGGGTGTTTTGTTTTTACTGTGAGGTGGCCCCCTAAATTATGCTTTGCATCGATAGATAGCACACGTTCGTGTTTCCTTTTTCTTTTTCCCCGAAGATTCTAGCTCGAGTCGGACTTATTTCAAACATCAAATATCTCCGCATCGCCGCTGCCTTTATAGGTAATTCACGACTCTTAGCGGACATTGGCAAGCCCTTTGAGTTTTGACAAGGGTGAGCTTTCCCACTCCCTCTCGCAGTCTGAATGGGATTGTGTGATCGACCTGACTGCTGTGCGGCTCGCCATCTTATCTGACATTTTTCCTGGAAGCACAGACCACTGGAGCCATATTTAATACATGAAATTTTCATCCCATCGGTATAGACTTAGATCTGCTTAGAGCTCAATCACCGCCTCTTATTTTACTTGAGGAAGGTCGTGAGACGTGGAAATCAGAGAACTATGGGCGAAGATGAGTGAATTCTTTAAGTCTTTACACGGAGTTTTCTTTACCAGAAGCAGTTTGAGCGCTCTAGTTTAAAGTTGAAAAGTTTGTTTTCCAAGTTTTCAGTTCTTGTCGATTCGTTTTTTTACGTAGAACTTGTGCTGTGATCCAACAATAAATAATGAATTTACATCATCACTCGACTTTCGCCAATATTTGTTCTTACCGATTTCTTGGTTCTAATATTAAAAGTTACTAGCCTGTGTCTAAGACTATAACGCTATCAGTCAATGTGGCATGCATTGGCATAAACTTTAAAACTTTGAAATGGCGTTCGTTGGCTGCCTGTGACGACGTAAAAATCTTTTAGGGTCTTCACACTCCGATGATATCTATTATCTTTGCTCCCAGTGCTCTAATTTCTCCGTCTCCTAGGCAATGACACACAAAAAAAGGGTGATCTGAACAAGGACTTATTGTAGATATTTCTTGTGTTTGTAGCGTTACAGTGGCCTGTGAGCGAGGTCGCTCTGATTTTAAATTTAGCTCTAGTTGTAACCACAAGTACTGGCCTTCAAGTCACAGTTTGAAGCAATTGGGCCGTGGTGTATAAAGTTATGGTAGTCGCTACGTCTCCATCACTCTGTATAAGTTTGCCACCCCCGCATGTTGGCAATTTTGGGCTGTCCAGCTGCTGTGAACTAGGTAAAGGGAGAATTATAGGGGGTAAAGAAAATAATTCCCCTCCCATGTTCACGCTCGCACCGACACTAACAGAGTAAATCTTTCATTTCCTAATATTACGGTTTTCCGAAATCCTCTTAGAGGGGACTGCACGTATTTATATATTTACTAGGACGACGAACTTTTAATTAAGACATCGAACACTGGAAAAACTTTCCGAACTCCAGCTATGTCAAAAGTCCGCACTGAAACTTCTTCGTTGTTTTTGCCATGAATCATAAAATCTTGTATTGCAGCATTTTTAAGGGATCTGATATTTAATGACAAGAAATTCGTCTCATATGTTTGTCAAATGCTCGCAGACATCCGAAACTTAATCAAATGCTTCCCAGCAATCACAATATCTTCAAAACTTTCCAGTATGAAACACGACAAGGCCGTAGATTGCTTTTAATTTATAGCAACATCTGTCACAATGGTGTTTTAACTTGATAGCATTATCCTTGTTCTCAATGGACTTTGTCGAAAGATATCTCCTAGTTTTTATTTGGAAGTAAATTTGACATTCGAATGGGACTGTAAATAACTATGGAAAAGAGAACGATTTGTAGTTCTATGAAAAAAATCTGCATTTTACATTATTTCGTAAATGGAAAAAAAATGGTCAAGATGATCTTTTTATAGAACATGAAAGCTCATATTTCCTCTTAGTATCATTGTATCATTTTTTCTTCTTTGCCCATCGAAATCCTCTCATAAATTTCTGACCGTTTGAATGCAGTTTCATGCCTTCCAATTATTCCCGAATATTTTAGGATGACGTTTTCCGATTCAAGCTAAAAGTCTTTACCAGAATCTCAGTTGTATCCTGCTATAAATTAACTGCGATTCAGTTCAGGAAAATCCTCATCGCGTGCACTTAACGATAACTGTTCAAAACTAGTTTAAAGCGCTTAAATAACTCTGACTCAGCTCTTAATACCCGTTCTTTGCGAAAAGAGCGCTGATTAGGCGCTTTTCGTCTCAAGTGTTTTTTTTTGTTTTTTTTTTGTAAAAGTCGCCGTCAAGTATCACGAGCATTTCTTACAAGATTCGTGGAAGAGGGGCGATGGTTTATATTGGCAATAAGATTGAGTAGCAGCCTAGTCCGTACAGGGCTTAGCCCTTGATATATGGGAGGGGGCTCTCCCCCTCCAATCTTGGCCGTCACCTAGCGCTCCTTGATTTTAAGAAATCACCCTATTTGGATTAGTGTTGGGGGGTACTCCATTTAAAGGGGTTGATGGGGTGCAAAGTGACCGCACGGGGACAGCAAAAGCGTGACAAAATGACGGGGGGACCTGGTTGGGGGAGGGGGCGGGGGTGAGGGTGAGGGTAGTATTTACTGTCGGGAGACGGGGCACAGCGGCAACCTGACCTACGGAGCGGAGCTCATTTTGCTGTCGGGAATGGTGATCCGCTTTAAGTGCCGATTTTACCCTGAAAAATTCGACTATACTGGGTTTGGCACGGGAATGCTGGTTAAGAACGGTCCCCGAATAGGTTCCCTCGGTCAACTAACTCGGTTGAAATCTGAAGTGGACATTTGTAGTACCGTAGCCTAAAGGTATACACTCCGCAGTATTTGTAAAAACAAAGAAGAAGAAGAAGGCAAGAGGAGATATTAAGGATAGCATTAAATTTTGCTTTTGAGGATGAACCCCCAAAAATGAAAGGGAAAGAAGATAGACATTGCGAAAATCTTATACATCCGTGCATTATCAAAACTAGTAGAATTCGAGGAGAATAAAATAATAAACTTTACACTAACTTTTTATTTTCCCTCGTGCCAACACGTTTATCGTAGGTTGGACAGCCAATTTTATTACTGAAAGTGCTTTGAAGTATCACTCTTTAATCTGGATGGATTTTGGTACACATAGTTTGTCGGTATCACATGATAGTTCCCTGGAAACTATTCGTGCCGTTTTAAACTCTGCACGCGAATATTGAACGACAAAGTTAACAATTGCCGGGTGATCGAAGTTTGCGGTATCGTGGGGAGAAGTCGGAGCCGACCTTGTAAGATATTCTAGTTGAATATTCAATGCAATGTCGTCAATTAGTAAATGACCTTCCCGCCATATTATGTAAAATTAATGTCTGTCTGACTCCAGTCAGTGATATTGAAAATTGGAACAGCAAAACCTATTTTCGCAAACTGTTGTACTTTTCGTTAGGATAACATGTGGTAGGCTCGATTGCGTAAAAAAAAGTAACAAAATATTCTGGACTAAAATCGAAATATTGCGGACAAAAACTTGATAGCCACGCCGGTTTCCCATAAAATAACATCAAAATATCCATAACATACGGATGTACATTGTTGCATTTGTTTCCTCGGTATTACGTAAAAATATTTTCTTTATCTCGGGAAAACGTGGAGATTATTCCTTACACCACCAAAGTGTTAGTCATTTTTTATTTATTTTATTTTATTTTTTTATTTTTTTGTGAGCTTGTTTCCCATTTCATTTGGTTTTCGGATAGAAAAAAAATGTCATGAATTTTTTGGATGAAGCCGGACTCCACGTTCAACTCGGCCATCTTCGTCAAATGTTCTTATCTGCATCGGCAACCGCCGCCGCCCGGCAATTTTCGTAAAACTTTGTTGTTTAATATTTACTCTCAGAGGCTAATTGGGCACGAGTGTAGTTTTCACAATATAAACCGATACCTACGATACCCCAAAATGATTACCAAATTTTATCACTTTTTTTTTGTTTTCGTTGGCTTTGATTATTTGCCTTCGTAAGATGAAATGTAATTTTTAGTTACATTGGCTTCCAAACAAAGTAAGCTTTCGATAGACCGGCTTCATTAAGACAAGGTGACATTCGACAAACTTTGATGATAATAACAACAAATATTCCTTGGCTTAAAGTCGAGCAGCACAGGAAAAGAATATCCTTGAAGGGATTTGGCCCATCATACGGCCATGCAGGCACGCCTTCTCTGTCGTGTCAATTTGCAAATATTTAGGAGCGAAATAATTCTCCGCATAACTTGGGGTTATTTTTAGGTATTTTTACACAGCAAAAAATAATTCTTGTTTTAGGCAGTTAAATGCATGATTATTTGGGTTTGAAGGTAAAACAGGAAAAGGGCGTAAATTGGTTATTTTTAAAAGTAAATCTATGAATAACCACATTAATTGAGAGCTGTTGACGAGACCTTTCCATTGATATGGTTGTTCAAAAGTGTATCTGTAAAAATTACCTAATTGCGCTCTTGTCCCGTTTCACCTTCATACCAAGAACAGATAGAGGACTACCCAAAACAGGAATTTTTTTACTGTGTACTTCTTTGATTTTGATTAACAATCTCAGATGAATCCACAAACATTCCGAGCAGTTGAACCTGTCTTTTTCCGGTTTAAATTGTTGCCAACATTCTTCACCGACATGGAGGCTGAGGTGGCAGGGGAAATGGCAGCCCTCGCACTATTTTATGACGTTGCGGAAAGTTTGAAAGACAAAGAGGAATGAACATCTCTGAGGCGCAGAACGCTTCTTGTAGTCTACCTGAGCCAGGTAACCTGGCGAAGGTTAATCTCTCAAAGAAACTTGTAACGCTGATGTTACCTTAGAGACGGACTGATTGGGGAGGTGAAAAGGCTGGCTATTTTGGATGTATGCTGTTTGTATAGTTAAGCAGCGACCAAGCGTTAGACGTACGCTACTTCTGCGCTCTGATGAGGCGGAGTCACGAGTTCTCATCTCAAAGTGAATGTGTGTTCTCAACTAGGAACCGGCACTGCCAAAAAATGACTGCGAATCTCGGTAAGCTGCTTTTGTACGGGCCTCATCGCTGATTAGCATCTGCCCTCAGGCTGCTGATTGTCAGATCCCTCATTCCCACTTTCATTGATCATGTAATGAGGGAAGTGCTAGAAGCGACCTAGCTGGAATTGCGTACTAAGAGGAAGGGGAGCTCTTGGGAGAGAGTAACACTCACCTACTCTGTTTTGTCGTTAACGATAATGTAAATTATGAAGAGAAAACGGAATTTAGTAAGTTTTCAACACAGAACTGTTCATGGAAATCTTTCGGCGAGTCTAATTGTTTCCTATGCCCGTCCTGGAAACTCCTTTCACTCATGTTATCGTGATCTCCGCAATATGGATTTCTGGCAAATATAGTCCTCACGACAAGAACCTCTCGAGGATTTGTGTCTCTTAAGTAAATATCTGATTTTAACCATGCGTCAATCAGGAGTTGAATGCGAATTTCAAATAGAGATTTTTGCAAAAGTTTCATCAAATTTTATCGCTGATTCTTTTACGATAAAGTTCCCTCAGAATTATCTGATTACAAATCTGCGAATCTCATGCGAATTTCAAATAGAGATTTTTGCAAAAGTTTCATCGAATTTTATTGCTGATTCTTTAACGATAAAGTTCCCTCAGAATTCTCTGTAAAACTGTCCAAACAAGGTTTTTCTGTACTGTATGATCTAGTATAATCCACCAAAACTGCCATGAGTTATATGTCATGTAAGTTTTCTTTTTCTAGGCATTAAAATACGCATTATCTAGCTGCAGAGTTATCTGCTCACAAGCATTGACATTGACAGCTTCATCATCGGGTGGATTCTGAAAGATTTCGTCGTTCTTGTGGAGTGTTTCGGTCCAGATTCATCTTAGAGATTATACAATCTCGAGAAATGTCCAGATACTGCACATAGACGGACAGGGCGAGGTTATTTGGATGCGGGGATCCTACATGTGCCGCAGTCCCCGATAACCAAGCAGCTGTCGCAAGGTGCTCAATCAGATCTCCGCAGCGCGTTCCTTCCACCTCCCGAATGGCTTCTCCCGAATCCCAGATCTCCGCTTCGGAGCCCCGGAGCCTTTTACGGGGCTTCCCCTCGACAAACAAAATACACAAACATTCTCCAGGCAGCCCAGCTCCGTATATTTTGACACATAAGTGGTCAGAATCCCAACCTAAGCGCTGCAGCCGTTCCACAGACCTCTTCCCAAACCTTTTTGGGACTCTATATAATGAGAAACACGACTCCATCCACTTGCTTTTCAGTTCATGTCACTTGCACTCAAACAACTGTAAAACTGTGATTCCTATAAAAATATATTCTGTAATTGCTTATGATCGAGCGAACATGAAATTCAAAAACAAAAAGATATGTATTATACGGCAGTGTTGGCTGTTGTCTTTGGAGAAAAGTGAGGTGTACTTACATATTTGAAATGAAATGCCCAATTAACCAACTTAATACTTTATGTGGTAATAATGCTTTCGTCAATGGGTTTGCTAATTGGTGCGTCGTAAGAAACTAAGTTTTCAGTTTCAGAAGAAAGTTCCTGTTTGAAATCAAGAGTAATTACCAAACAAAAAAGGTTATTGAGAAACCAAAGGTCTCCTGAAGAAGAACTGCAATTAAAATACAATTTTATAAATTTAACCGCCTTGTTTGCCTGTCTCTCATTTCCCCCGTCCTGATCAATTTTGTTCGTGTGCCAAAAGCCCATTTCTCAAGATTTTACGCATACTTTTCCGTCGATATCCCCCCCTTTTCCGCTTTGCCTCGTTCTTCGCATTTTACATGTAACTTATTTTTTTCCAAGTTTCTCGCGCCTGGAAACCGTCGCATAAGATCGGCAGTAAACCTGGCATTTAATGACAATCGCATGTAAAATAGTGCATGAGATTTGAAAAAATTAATTGAGCTGATCTGAAAAATGGCGCCATCATTTAGACGAGACGTGTCCGTGTGCTCCACGCAAAGCAGAGTGGAGCGAGCCAGCCGATGGAGTGTAACTGACTGTTGACGTATCCGGTAGTGACCAGGCGACTGGGCAACCTGTAAGTGAGCTTTTGGGGTTGTGCGTGTCAGTAGGTGGCTGGCGCCCCTTCCCTACCTTCGCGTGATTAACTCGGGTTAAGCCAGGCCGATCTTGTAATGAGATAGAATGTATTTATCGGAAAAGAAGATACTTAAAGCTTAAAGACTTTCGAGAGCCACGCGAAAAGACAGTCAAATTCAGAAAGCTTGAAACATTTCATGCGTGTCTGTAACTAGTTTTCCGCCAGTGATTTAGCGTAAATACTTATGAAACAGGCTTCATTGCCTTTTACTGTAATTGTTTATTTTTTTACACGGACGTTTCGGGCGAGCTAGTGCACACTAATGGGCGCGTATTACTGGTAATTTGTCACTGGTTTGAAGAATTTCGGCCATTAGCTCGTTTTGATCTGCCTTATGAATTGCTGACGGCCGTCGACCTCACAAACGTGCGACATGCATGAAAAATTTACCTGAATCCGGTTGTGTTTTTATCAGGTAACGCGGAGGTATTATTCATAGTAAAACGGAGCACCCCTTCTAAGGAGTCGTAAAATTCTCGGAGTGAATTTAAAACAGGGGTGGGGGTGTAATTGGCTTAGTTCTCAAGGTATATCTATATTCTGATGGCTGCAAGAATTAACCGTCTAGTTGCGATAGGCGTATTTCGTAACCATCGAGTAGCAATTGCCGTTACCCGTAAACGTCAAATTGTTGCGCATCGCAAAACGGCCTTCTTTTCTGTTGCTACAAAGATTTTATTATTCGACCAATTTGCGCTTCGATGGGTGGAAATCGTTGGCTAATATACTGTTTCCGCCCATCAAACGCAAATTGACCGAACAAAAAAAGGTGTAGCTATAGAAAAGAAAACCGTTGTTTTAACGCGCAACACATTGGCGGTTGCAAAAACCTCATTTGAAACTTAATGGTTACTAAGAACACTAAAGAAAGAATTTTTAACCAAAGAAAGATGAACTTCGATTTGGAAGATAAAATGTCAGTCTCTTCACGCCTCTCAACTAACTCCATTTTAGACCACAAAGATACTGCCCTGTGTATATTTTTCGGAGTCATAGATCTGTTTGCGTAAAATTAAATTACGGGGACATATATTAATTCTGTCCACGGAAGGAACTTAAACATAATGTAAAACGTACCTTAGACATTGTATCGCTGTCATACAATTGTTTAAGCCCCCAGGAAATACTTTCCTACAAGCATAATCCAAAATAGATTGTCACCAATCAAATTAATCTCGATTGCTATCGGAAAACGGAAGTAATATTCCTGGAATAAGCAATAAAAAATTACATTGTATGAATCCCACGGTACGCCTTGAGAGATTCCGAGCGATTATAGGATTATCAGGAAATGCCGTGGAGATTACATTAATTGGTTCTGGATATTTGCATCTTCTTTAATATTGCGGCCCTTTTGAGAAAATAATCCTCCTCTTGTTATTCGCCTGCCAAAGTATTTTGATTAAAAAACAATTGCTTACCTTCTATATGGGGAATGCCCGGGGAGACCAATGTTTGACAAGTTATACATCAAATTGGAAATGCTGTTTCGATTATTATATTAAAGCAATCGCACGCTGTTCACAAATAGGTTTGATCGCGCTGTCGATAATTTTGTCAGTGAAAGACAAAGATAGTATAGGGATTAGGAAGATACCTGACGGAGAGAAGAGACGACAACATTCATTAACGATTTTTTTTCGAACGAAATCTTTTAAGCATAACATTTAAAAGTAATAGACATTTTTTCGTTGATAAACTGTTACTACGCCAATTTTCATTGATTGTATTATACCCTATGTTTTAATCCTGACGGTAACTCAAAGACACAATCTTCTTTTGAGACGGTGAGCGAAGACAACCTTTTTTTTCTGCGGGGGAAGGATGATTTTCATTTTAAGTCCGAATCCGTTAATTATTTACGTACTCCCAATGTACATTTAAAAAAAATCAGGATTCTTGACTTTGTGTAATGTGAATGGGCGGTATTTATAAAAATCAGCGCCTGGTGTACAGTTCTTTGTGACTTTCACCACTTCTGGTTAAGAAAAAAATGTTTCGCGTGAAATTTTTGCTCCTTCGTAGATCTTCCTGAAAAAGTTTCGCCCGAATTTTGCATGTATGAGCTGCTCTCAAGGTTCCTTAAAACTTGTCTATTCGGCAATAGTAAGTTGCTAATATAGCGCAAGGTCTTCTTCGGTGGACAGCAAAACGTGGGTCCACCGATCCGTACTGCAACGATTTGCCGCTTTGAACGATTCCGTGCCTTTGACGATGCTTCGACTTAATCCGAGAGATTATCCCAACTACTAACTATTTTCCACAATATTAATACCTTAATCCGAGGAGCACTCCGACCCAGAGCGAAGAGCTAACGCTGAAACTGTACCGTTCAAGTGTGCAAACATTTCACCCTGTTATGTGTACTGTGAATAATTTCCACTAGATCAGGTGACTTTGCTAGGAAAGATTTTATTTGTGGAAAATTTGTTTGTCAAAGTTAATGTTTCTGCAAAAGTAGGTTCAAAATACAGCAGATTTTTAGCAAGTCTATATTGATACATGACATATCGATACATTTAAATATGAATCTTGCATTTTTCGAAGGCTATTCTCAAAGACTTCGAGTGAAATTCACTGATTTTGACCATAAACTCGCTTTGCCGAAGTTTCGGTATCGTGGTTTAAGTCTAAATGAGCAAACCTCATTGGGGAAATTTATAGAGGGTACGTTTCTCGAAAAAAAATACATTTGTCCATTCTTTTTCCTTTTTACTTCCATGTTCGTAGAACGAATGGAAGTATTGGAATACCGTCAAAAATTCGAAGTCGAGCTAAGCACATTTCCTGACTCTACTAACACTAAAACGCCAAGAAAACTGGTTTT
>Ga0058701_10003716_pt1 | contig 12173 bp, 10 predicted proteins | sample AgamicOrMae_FD_97039 | JGI IMG/M metagenome (GOLD analysis project Ga0058701, IMG submission 97039) | Agave microbial communities from Guanajuato, Mexico - Or.Ma.e | ecosystem: Host-associated > Plants > Phyllosphere > Phylloplane/Leaf | place: Guanajuato, Mexico | collected 2012-06-04 | reverse complement strand
TATGTTACCTTAGCCTTTATTTGCTTGGTGTTGTTTTTTTTTAAAAATAATTTTGGCTCTTTCCTTATTGGTTTTTCTTCTTTTTTTTTTTTTGTGCCCACATTTTTATAACACATGAGAGGACATCAAACTATTTTTTTTCCTGTATTTATATACACTCAAGAATTTTATAAAGGGAAATGGTGTTTCATTGGGGAAAAAAAAGTTATTTGAAAGCTTTTTTTATTTTCAATTTATAATCCAGGAATTTTGTATTTTGATTCATCAAACTGAAGTTTGGTGGGTTGGTCTCAACAGGAATGGTATGCTTTGCTGACTACATTTGTAACTCAAAAATTCAATAAGATCAACCTCTGCCCAGAAAAAAATCTTTGAAGTTATTATATTTAACTGTCCCATTTTTAGAGGCCTATGCCACTGTGTCAGACCCAAATAAATGATGAGATTTTGTCTTACTATAGATTTAAATTTTTTTTTTTAACCCAATTACATGAGTATAATATTTACCTTAAGAAGTGTGTGCCTCAAGATTTAAGATTGGAATGTGTGTGTTATCATTTTACACAAGTGACTAATTTTTTTGTTTGTTTGTTTTCAGATGTCAAGAGCCATGCAGCCTTACCATAAGTGGCCAAAGCACTGAAGAAAGATCTGGCTATTTTTTTCCCCCGTCGAAGTGAAGATATTTGTGTTCGAAAATGTCTCAACGGTTCTGTCTACGATGGAACAACCATCAGTCGAATATGCTGTCGGTGTTCGACCAGCTGCTCCACGACGAGTCGTTCGTGGACGTGACCCTGGCGGTCGACGGCCACCTCCTCAAGGCCCACAAGATGGTGCTGTCCGCCTGCAGCCCCCTCTTCCAGGCGCTCTTCATCGGCCACCCCGACAAGCACCCGATAGTCATCCTCAAAGATGTCCCCTACGCGGACATGCGCTGCCTGCTGGACTTCATGTATCGCGGTGAAGTGAGTGTAGATCAGGACAGGTTAACTGCCTTCCTCAAAGTAGCCGAGTCCCTCCGGATAAAGGGCCTAACGGAAGTGAACGAGGAAAAGTGCGACATTCCCTCGATCACCAACAACCTCCTCTCGTCCCTCCCGAACGCGCAAACGCCCCCACCCCCGCCGCCGCCGCCCCCGCACCTCCAGAGGCTGACGCACGGCAACGGCGGCCAGAAACGCTCGGTGCCGCCGCTTGTGGCCTCGAACCCGCTGCTCGGCTCGGCGCTCACCGCCCCCAAGAGGAAGCGCGGCCGGCCCAGGAAGCTGTCCGGCAGCAGCAACGGGGACCCCCACACCCGGGACACCAGCCCCCACGACCACGAGCAGGAGGACGCGCTCGACCTCGAGTTCGACTCGCGCCTGGGCCATGGCTCGTCGGGGGAGTCGATCCACAGCTCGCCGCCGCCCCCGGAGCTCATGGAGATGCACATGGACTATGGACAGCCCCCCGCCAAGATCGGCAAGGCCTCCAACAGCTCCAGGATCTCGGATGCCGCCTCGCCGGCCTTGAAGGACTCCAAAGGAACGCCACGGAAGAAAGTGAAGGATGAGAACGAGCCCACGCCGGGGACGTCATCAGGTATTTAGGAGTAAAACTCGCAGGAAATTTGGTGGAAACGACCACCTCTTGTGTTCCACCCTTAAGCTTACATACCCGTCAACTCGGAAAGCCTAATATCGCTAACCTCTCGTCGGCTGGAAGTTCCTCCGAAAAGTCAGGCATAAGCGAGAACTTACAAGGCACTTACCTTACTTACGCGGATGTATATAACTTCTCGTAATGTAACGGAAGATTGAATCAGGGTCGAACACAAGAGGTATCAAACTGAGAATGCTCGCATCGGCTCACGTTTTTTTCTTCTGGACCTTGTCTCTGAATTGTTGTTCTGTTCGCAGATGCGCAATCACAGCAATTCCGATTATCCGTTAGCAACAGTCTTACAAATTCGTTGAACAGTCCATCAGGGAATGGAGGTGTCCACAACAGCTCAGGGGGATCCAGCCTGCTTAACACAGATAGCTTCTCAAGTGGTGAGTACTCCTTCTTTTTATGTATGCAAGCAACAGGGAATGAAGGGAAGAATGTTTGTGTTTGTCATGCATTTGACAATAGTGGACTCAAGGTCTGGGTATTATTATACCTCTTTAAAAGTTGAGCTCAACGTTGTATGGAGAGTACTGCAAGTTGAGTATCTGGGGTTTATTATTTTTTGTGTATTGGCTGAGGTTTGCTTGTGTGGTTTTTAACCCATGGATATAAAAATATACCGATTTGTAGAAAATCGCTACCTGAAGCTCAGGTTTAAGATGCATGGGCGTTGCTGGGGAAAAGACGTATTTTGGGGCGAAGAAATAAAGTGTCTCGCATAGAAGTCCTCTTCCAATGTCTTTGCAGTGTAATCTGAAGATTTCCCAACCATTTCATACAGGAAGAAAGGTACAAGCTCCGCAATGAAAACCGTCTTAACACACTCCGAGTTTTTTTAATTTGCTTCTACCGACCGGAAATAAATTCTCCTCTTATTTGTAAGGAGTATGTTTGTTTATCTTTTTTGTAACAGAATGGTTTCTACTTTTACTCGCTTTTTTTTGGGCAACTTTTTGAAATATTTTGATCGTAGAGAATAGTTTGGAATTGAAGAATCAACTCGTTTCTTTGGGGAAACGCTGAACGTTTGCATTGTCTTGATTAATATCCTTAAACATTCTTTTGTTTTCATGTTAAACCTGAAGAAATATTTTTTTTTTTATTATTGCGTTTTAGTTATCGAAATCTTCCTAACAACCGGATGTGATTTTGAAATTCGCGGGATGTGAGAAACCGCGTAGGACTGAAGAAGGCTTCGCCTGATTTTGGATTATTTTGCTGAGCTTTTAATACCAAAGAGTAGAATAAATCACTGATTTCGTGCAGCCAACTTCTGCAGATGGTGTGCTTGAATGGGTTCAACATGTTTTGTCGTAAAATAATCAGGAACTGAACTAATTTTCCGAATTTTTTGATGTTTGTCTTGTGCCGTGTCTTCGTCGATTTTTAATCTCGTTTTCGTGCGAAATTTTTCACCGAACATCCGTGCGATATCTCGTCTGTCACGAGCAAGAATTAAACATTTTTAATTTAATTTTTTTTAACGAAAATTATCTTATGAGAGTGCTTATGTGGGCGATATTCGCGGTATGTAATTTGTAAGTTACTTATGGGTTATTACAAGGCAATTAGAAATCATTATTTTTCCTCCTTTTGGATTTTTGTTAGAAATAAATGAATTCGTGAGGGAGAAAGTTTGCTTGATATTATTTATGTGCGTTGTTTCTTTTTCTATGTATGGGGGTATACTGCGCATTACACAGGGTAAACCTTCTACCTCTTATGGTCTACCCCGATTTGAACTTTTACTTCCCTGTAAGGTTAGTGACATTAAACCGCGTAAGGCGAAATTAACCCCGGCTAACTAAGGTTAGTTTATCTCTGCCGCCAATCTTAATGCCATGTTCGGCGGCCGCAGCCGCCATCGAGAAGTGGCATCGAGGTGACCATAAGCTTAGGTTAACTTACGTTAGTTCGATTGCCTGGTGCCTCGCTCTGTAGTCGCTCGGCTCGGCGACGAAACGGACTCAAAGGATGTAAAATTCTACCTTTCAAAATACCAGCGAGTTACCCGAGGGAAGTATCAAATAAAAGCGGAATTCTTTTTTGACTAGTAAGGGAAGCGGAGAAGAGACCGAGCGGAAGTTCTTAGAACTTACCCTCAATGTAAATTTTCGTGACTATGCGAACTTACTTGTCCGGGACTTCCTCGCACCTTCAATTTTTGCCAAGATTTGTTTGGTATCTGCTGAATTCTTGTCGACTTCGCATGGAATCACTTTGATGTTTTTCCGAATTAGCATTTTTTTTTCATCATCGGGCTGTCCTTTACAGAAACTGAGTGGTAATCCGCTGCTGTTCCGCGATTTTGTTATTTTTTTACCTATTCCATCTTGGTCTATACCATTGTCATAATGGTATGTGTTGCTTGATATGTTGGGACATTACTCAAATATTATATTGGTGCATGTTATTGGGTGTTCTATCGCTTGATATGTGGAATGTTACATAATTTTGCAACTATTACAACGCAGGGTTGAGAAAGTTTCTAATGGACCGCCTGTTTGCTCATGAGCTGACTTTAGCGGGAAATGCATATCTATTTCATCATATCTAGAATTATTTTCTTCAACCCTCGTCACCTTTTTTTTTCGTTGGTCCTTAAGGCTGTGTTTTTTTCCTTTTGAAATCATGTCTAGAACTCTCGTGCGCTTTTCTTACCTGAAAGTAGACTTTGTAGAGTCCGAAATTGAAACTCCTGGCCTTAGCAAGTTGCAAAAACTCTTAATGGCTTCCAATTTGTGCGTTTCTATTTTGATGGGTCAGAATAATCAAGAGGGAATGTTGATGCAAGGCTGTATACTGTGTTGCTTAAGTCAAAAGTGTGCTCGTATCTGTGACTGGAATGGAGGCTAAGAACACAAGATGCAATTGACAGTTTTTGTGAAGTATGTGCGTAACGCAGCAGCGGAGTTTAAGGCTTCTATTTACGGGCCTCCCTTATTTTCGGGTTCACTGTCGTTAATTGACTATTCGTGCCTAACTCTCTCGCTCTCCCTAAAGTAGGTGACAGTGAAACCTCGTTGAACAACATCCACAACTAGCTGTAAAGGCATCTTGTAAAATTGAAATGCTTGTTAATCGGTGTATGTCCCTTGTATGTAACGAAGTTTCACTGTTGACCTGACCTAAAGTGACAACTAAATCTCTTGGCCGAGTCGAGCGCCTTTCGAGCGAGTGTAAGATAGTGGTGGCTCTTTCATCGTAGGACAGACACCATTTAGGAAGGATAGAATTGGCTTAATAGAAGACTTGTCTATCGGAAGATACTGTACCATAATTAAACGAGGTAAGTACATTCCTTTCTTTATCTAAACAGTGAAACTTTGTTATATTATGACGAGAGGAAGCAGGGCGAGCTTTTGGAAATTGTTTGTTGGAAATACCGATGGTTATGGTGGGTTTATACCAAGAATGGGTCTGGCATCTACTGGCGGCTGCCACGTGGAAAAGATTTCATCACTTTGTACATACTTAAAGACCAAGTTTATGCATGTGGAATTTTGGAGCTCCGTACAACTTATCTACTTAATTCTCAGTTAATTATTCGATCACGGTGGTTTTCAACCGTGCATTCAGTCTGAGCAATTTTTCATGCTCGCCGTAGTTTAGCGATTATGTAGTTCAAGTGATGACTAGGTAAGACTAGTTTGCTAAGGATGTTGTACATTTGAAACATTTTGAATGCCCGGCGACACGAGAGTGACAGCGTGTTTGGTTTTGCAGGGCTGGGCGAGAGCCATTTGAGCAGTGTGTCATTGTCCCCGACACTAGCTCCTTGTCTGCCCCACTCACTGCCAAGAGCTATGGACTCGGAAGACGAAAAATACGCCGAGCTTGTAAGCAACTCGCCCCTCGACGGCGAGCTCAAGGCCCTCGCCGACGGCCAAGCCCCGCCCGTCCTGGCGCTCCCCAAGAAGGAGATGTTCGACAAGCGCAAGCTGACGCGACCGCGGAAGCTCACCGACAGACCGACCATCAACAACGAAGCCGAGTTCGTGAACCTGGAGCACGCGCACTCGCATTCGGACCGCTCCGGCTCGGAGTACGACCTGGACTCCCTGACGGAGCGGCTGGAGCTGACGGGCACCCCGACCCCGATGCCCGACTGGGACGAGGAGCCGCGCGACGGCAACGGCAACAGCATCGTCCTGGAGAACAAGTCGGTCCGCCAGTACTGCAACATCGAGCCGGGGGGCATCTGCCGCTGCAAGATCTGCGACCGCACCTACACGCACATCAGCAACTTCTGCCGCCACTACAACACGACGCACCGCGGCGTCAAGCAGGAGATCCCCTGCCCCATCTGCAACAAGATGTTCACCCGCAAAGATAACATGGTGACGCACACCAAGATGGTGCACGGAGCCAACCGCAATGTGCGCCCGCCGATCAAGGCTCCCAACTCCTAGTGCCTTCTGCCTTCAGCGCATGACGCAATCCGTCCAGCATGTGCCACGTACCACGGAAAGCGGGAAAAGCTTGCCCCTTTATTTCCTACAAGACTCGATCTATTTTGTTGCAGCTCAAAGATTGTTCTTCATCTCTCGTGTATTTTATGTTAAACGTTATGATCAAATTCGCTGTACCTAAAGGCTGAGCATTCGTGAGTTTAAACGAAGAATCTCCCGCGGATATTTTTGAATTTTTCCTCTCTAGGCTTCTATCTCTGCCACACGGAGAAGAGAGTCATGACTAGAATTTGCCAAAGATTCGGATTGAGGAATGGTGGCTGTTTTAGTGTCCTCTTTTGGGGACACGGTGGGAAGCTGGTCTTGAAAGACTGGGTACGTCTTGTTGGCAATAGTGAGATTATTTTAGTACTTAAGGAAAGTTTAATCGACCGTTCCACTGCCAGTCAGCATCGAAGCCAAAAGACGTTGCTAAGAATCTCTTCCAAGTGTCAAGTTCGCTACAGAGAAAGCCTTTTATTTCTGGCGTTACTAATTGCTAGAGTAGTGAACTGTATTGATTCGGACTCGACACGACAGGAAAGAATTGTTGTAAACACTATTTTTTTTGTTGTGAAATTGTTGTAGGTTGTTATTATGTGGTATTTTTATACGCCTTGAGGAGCCACTTGTATTGTTGAGACTGCAGGAGGGTGGGTTTTTTTATTTTTTGTGACAAGTTGAAAGCCATGTTGCGCACTCAAATTATCCGTACTTTTAAGATCGCCACATTTTTCGTAAATGTCCTGTTGTCTGTTATTTGTGACTTCACAAGAATAAAGGTTCTAGAACTTGTGCTAAAAACTGGCCCGACGTACTCTTTCGCTCGCCGTTTGTTTTTTATTACCGATTCGTGTTTTGGACGGTTGAATAAAGCTTGTTGAGTTTACCCTCCGTTTTCGACTGTCGAAAACTGGAATCGGTAAAGAAACAAGGACCGAGCGAACATTATTTTGTGAAATTTGAACTTTTCGACAGTTTTTTAAGTCCCTACATTATTCTTTATTCTTTCTCTAAACGGACTATACGCTTTGCAGGAATCCTTTACCGCAAAACTGCGTTTTCATCAAACAGCCTTTTAGACTCGATCTAAATTCGTTTTATGCAGTATGCGCAGGGACACTCTGGGACATGTTTAAGGACGGTCAACTTTTTGAACGTTCAGAACTTACACTTGTTACTGAGTGTCGTGTTTATTTTGTTGATGGTTTACCTCTTCAGACTTTTAACTTTTTCATAACGCCTGTCTTACGAAGACACTAACCTTACGTCGATAACTTTACTCTCCGGGTACTTAATTTCGTAGGGTATCTCAAATTTTTATCTGATCTCAGGAGTAAAAGGAGTCACTGTGAACTTTGCAGAATTGTGCAGACTTTGCCAAGATACATCGATAAGAATCGGAATGTCTAAGTCGATATAAAGAAACCGACGCTGTTGGAAAACGGCAGCAATAGATGCGACTCCTTTACGGGAATCCTCACAGATTTTCCCATTATTTATTCGTTCGTTGTAACCAACTTGATAAATACGAGGTATGTAAATACGTTTTTGAGCCGAGGTATGTTCAGTCAAGACCAAAAGTCACGATTTAACTCTATGAATTGTTTGTGTTGGTTTTAAACACACATTTTGGTGCGATCAATATCAAATCGAGCTGTTACAAGAGCGTCCCTCAAGCCATATTTGAATGTATATTATGTCTACTGTACCAAAGTTGTGTTTGCCACTTGAGACTTAGACGGGGCTGTGATTAAATGAAGGTGAAAGTGGTTATTTTTGTTTTTGCGGGGAGATGGAAGGCTTTCATCTTGTTTGGCTCCAAAGAATTATCTTTAATCGACTGAGCCGAATGTGCTCCTTCTACAGGGTACGGACCGTCATCTCAGTTTTATTGAACAATTGTGTATAATTATTGTTTTTAGGGTGGAGAAATTAAAACAGAATGTTACGATTGTGGTGTTGTTTAGGTGAGAAAAGTTGCCATACAATATATTTTGTACGTTGAAGTGCTTAATATGTATCTGTACATAAAACAAAATTATTTTACTGTTAATCGTATAACCCCTTCTATTAAGATTTAATTCTCAATTATTTTATGGACTTGCGGTATTTGAATAAAAATCTCGAAGATTTTGTACTTATAGTATGATTCTTTTAAATCAGAATGTTTATATTTAGCTATTGAGACTGAAACTTGGTCGTTATAAAGAGCAGTATTTTCACAGAATCGCTTTTGAACCACACATCCTACGAATATCGTATTTTTTAAATCACGATTTTTCGAGTCGTCTATTATTTTTGTGTGGCTTGCCTAAAACAGTTCTGCTCAGAAATATTATGGCGATTCTTGTCAAGTTCTGCTCTTCCATCTTTTTTACTTTTTTCGTGTTCTTACGAGTGAATTTATCTCTATTGGTGTTGTAAAATGTTATTTCACCTCTGCAGCAAAGTTTGTAAAAGGCAATTGAACTTGGGACTTCGTTTGATCCTATTTTCTGTATGGTATTCGAGGATTGTCGTCGCTGAGTCTGTATCCTTGATAGAACAACTAGTCTACCGGCTGTGCCGCAGTGCTACTAGTCCGTGACGGTCGCTTGTTCATTGCTGTCAACTGAAAATAGAAGTTTTTCAAAAATAACAGTCGCAGTTTCATTTTTTTGTGGCCCATCCTTCCCTTAGAGCTAAGACCGTTGGTGGATGAGCGGGAATGAGGTATTTGATTGGGTCGCTATCTTGTTTCAGTGAGCGGAGTTCCCCACCTGATCCCCAAACTGGAGGCTCTGAGTAGAGGTTCGCTGGACCATTCGATGAGCCCCCCCGTCAACAACAATAATAACGATTTGAACAAAGATAAGGACAGCGGTTCGCGGACGCCCAGCAACGCGGACGCCGCGGACCTGAGCTCCGGGAACGCGTCGACGCCCAACACGCAGAGCTCCGGGAGGCAGCCCACGAAGCGCGCGCGCCGGCGGAGGGCCACGTCCACCAGCCAGGATCCCGCCGAGCAGCTGACGGAGATGAGCGTCCGCGGACTGAACCTGTTCCGCTACGCGTCCGTCGCCGAGGGTGTCTACAAGTGCATGGAGTGCGCCAAGGTAGACGTGAACAAGACTTTTAAGAACAAGTACAGTTTCCAACGCCATGCTTTCCTCTACCACGAAGGACACCAGAGGAAGGTGTTCCCCTGTCCGGTTTGTGCCAAGGAGTTCTCGCGGCCGGATAAGATGAAGAACCACATGAAGACGGTCCACGACTGCTTCATGCCGAAAGATTGTGTTTTTCCCGTGGGCTTCTATATGCCGCCATGACGGAAGAGGCTGTTAGCCTGAAGGTGTTCTCCTAGTTGGTTCTTTGGTGCTCAATTAGAGAGGTTTTCCTATCCCTGAACTCGAGGATGCTGCGAAACATCCGAATAGTACCGGAGTATTGGATTAACTCTGTGATAAGGTTTAGCGCCCGAGTAGGGCACTGCACAGTCACACCCAGTGAAGAGTAGATACAACAATTTTGGGTGTTCGCTCTGGGTTATTCCATTTATGATGATCGTTTGACGCTGGGAGGAAGTCGGTTTCCGATCCTATGAAGCTTCTCATAACTATGGTGCTGATTGACTGACAAAGTTTTATTAAATATATAGAGACATAGATATATATACATCATTATATCATCACATCTTTTACCGTGTGTTGCATTGTCCAATTTTATAAAACCTGTTATTTCTTCCAAAATTTACTCACCTGAATTCCCGAGGGATTGTGGTATCTGAAACATCCTGCTCAAAATGGACGCAGAGTCGTATATTGTACTTGAGATATTTCCTTTTTGATATTGTTATTCTCTCAAGTTTGCTTGAGCGGGCGTCGAGTTGGAAGATGGTTGTGACTATGGTTCAGATGGTGAGACGAAATGGCGAAGGATAGCTCGCGAAGGCATCAACTTCCTCAAATTAAAGCAATTTATATTGAATAAATCCACGTCTAGTCTTCCAAAAATCTTGCATACAGAGTTTTTTGGCAATGCCAGAGTGCTACTTTAGAGTCGCCCTGCTTGGATCAAGAAATCTCATTTCGATTATCATTGGTCGTCGTTAAATTCCCTTTGAGCTGTTTTTTGGATGATCGCGAAGTTCCTAAGAGATGTGGTGCTGTCGTTATCGTTCTTCGTATCCGAAATATCAAGACGTCTTCTTTTGCACGGCTCCCACGCGCGTTGAAAGTGAATTTTTATAGGGATATTACGATACTCATATTCTTTTCCTGGCGATCAGGTTTGTTGTTTTTGCACAAAACTTTTCCCAATATTTCTCCGTACTCAGAGGGAGGAGAGTGTTCAAAAAGGGTAGAAATATATATTACAAATAGCGGAGTATAGAATTTGTACAGTCTTTATACAGTGAAAATAACGCTGCAGCAGTGGAGTATATTTTTGTACATAAAATGTTTTGCGGAAGTGTAGATTTTGTTAGCAGAATAATAACGTTTGTGATTGAAGTGCCGGTTAACTGTTAAAAGTTAAAGAAATTTATCGTGCGAAAATATGAAATTTGGTTTTGAAATTGATGCTAGTTTTGGCGGGGCTGACTTGAGCTAGCGGGAGGTAGAGAGAATGTTGTGGCTCACTGTGCAGTGCACAAGTTGAGAAAACTTGTGTGTTGAGCGAGGCCGTGAGGTAAGGTCAGACCGTCGGAGAAGCTCAGCTTTTATTCCTCGACAGAAAACAAGTTGGAACCGAATGGAATTTACGTGTCTGTGATAATGTTATACATAAGCTCACAGTAACAGTATTTTTCTATCAGCATGCATAACGTTCTCTCGTTGTACTCAGCAATTGAAGAAATTGAGTTTGGGTTTTGTTCACAACGTTGTTAGTGATTAAGAAAGTAGAAAGTTTTGGTTCAAGTTTTGTTTATGCACCAGTGATAGTTCATTCATAATAACCAAATAAGTACAATTAATAGAAATTTAATTTACTTAATTTCAAAGAAATCCCAATGATCGCTAAGGCGTGTAATTATTAGCATTAAGTAGTTCCATTTGAGGTCCCCTAACCTCACGAGATGAGATATACATATATTTATATCTTTATAAATATAATGGATAGTGCAATCCTATCTTGTATGAATAATATTATTTGGTTTTACTAACCCACATATCGGATGGAATTTGTAAAAAGTAACATCTTCGGCACATAATAATAGTTAATTAGTGTGGTAGAAAAAGGGGTTATTGGTATATTTCTTAAGTTTAGGAAGGTATTGTTTGTGTTCATAACTACATTTTATATTAGATGTTGAGATTTCATTTAAATACAGCAACATATATTTTGTTGAAACAAATTCGTAAGAGGATTTTTCTTTTTAATGGTGATAAAAAGATTTTTTTCTTTTGTTTAAATTGTTACTTATTGTGGCTCTTGCATATGAAAACATTCGGTCAATGAAACTTTTGGAAAGGAGATATTTCTTTGTGATACCATTATTCTGTGCAAGTTGTGTGCAGTTTTATGTGCAATGTTAGTGTAGTGAACCAAAAATGGATTGAGGTGGCAGTTTTCCTCTGCTGGCTCAAATATATTTCTGTTGGTAGTGAGACCTTTAGTAATTTTCCCCGTCGACACAGCGGACCCTACTGCAAGGTTTTGCTTTAAAAATATAAGTGAGTTGCATTTGAATTCAAATTAGTTTATCCTCACTCCACTCCTTTCTCCTATTATCTTCGTGGAGAATCGATTATCCTGATCGATTGTATCGAAGTAAATGGCGTCACCCACCATAGAATACCTACGTGCAAATCTCATGAATCATACATGCTGATAACTCTTGCAAATACTCTTCATGAACTTTTATACTCGTGGATATAAAACGAACAGCTCGACGAACAGGACCCCAGCTCCTGAAGATGTTAACATTTTTTTCTTACTCTGAATCGGATTACCGACTCAGTTTTGCTTTGTCCCCGAATATTATACAGATTGTTTATTGAAAATAGATTTCCTTGATATTTTATGGACCGGTAAAGTCTTTCGGAATGTACGATTTTTTGTTTTGTTTTTTTTTAAATATTTTTA
>Ga0058701_10003715_pt1 | contig 12173 bp, 7 predicted proteins | sample AgamicOrMae_FD_97039 | JGI IMG/M metagenome (GOLD analysis project Ga0058701, IMG submission 97039) | Agave microbial communities from Guanajuato, Mexico - Or.Ma.e | ecosystem: Host-associated > Plants > Phyllosphere > Phylloplane/Leaf | place: Guanajuato, Mexico | collected 2012-06-04 | reverse complement strand
TCCCCTGTTTTTCCGGTTTCCCGGTCGCTAGACACCCTGTCAATATGTCATGAAAGTTTTAACCAAGAGTGAAACACTTAAGATAGGAAAAGCAACCATCGATATCACGAGTGTAACTTGGAATAATCTTGGAGGGGTGGTGCAATCTATCAGCTTGAATGATTGCATGCATTTAAGACATGCACATTTATAAGGCGGGTGTATCCCCCTCCCCAAGCGGGTCCAAAGGTATGCAACCCGCAGGTTTTTGACACGTCAAAAAAAATCCAATATTCAATAAATCCAGAAAGCTTTGATTTTTCGACAAATGCGTTGGCTATGAGGCATCACTTCTGGAAAGTTTCTTCCAAATCGAAGAGGGTCAGGTCCAACACTGGTTCGATCTGACGTGGAATTACCTAATTTCTTTTAATTACGTGACCGTAGTTCGGGTCTGTACAGTAGCGACAGAGGAGGTAGCGCAAGTCGATGGCGGATGCCAGCGCTGTGCTCAAGGTTCGATCCTCTCGTTGGCCCTTCAGTCCTTGGTTCTTCCCCACTGAGGAAGAGCGAAAGAAGCGCAGGCGCCTGCTGTCGCTTGACATTTTTCTATCCTTTGCCTTGTCTGATTGTGAGTCGCAGTAGTCTCTCACCCGCTGAATCGTATGATCACCCCTGTAAAAAGTCAGCCGGCAGTCACAGTAAGCTATCAACTTCACTTAAACCTGATGATTAGCTTACGTCAAATTATCAACTTCCTTTCAAACGTTGAGATTCGTGCCACTGTACTGTGTGACATTTGTGCTTAGCGGGAACAGTTCGGCTTGTCAATGGATTATTAGCTACTCTAAGCGCTTATTTAACATTACTTCACCATGAATTCGCTTACCTACCCTTTCCTACACGCTTAAAAAGTTAGCAGTGAAAATAGCTTCAAGAATGGATTTTCACTTTTAAATTAATATTCACTGGTAAATTTAGCGTGTAAGCAAACGGACTTTTTCGCAAACCGCGATGAAAAGTAAACCGTAAAACAATGAATGCTAAAAAAAAGTAAAATACCGGTATGACGTATTTTGTTGATTTACCCAGCGGTCGTCTTTTTTCTTTTTTTTCAAATCGGTGAAAAGTTGTTTGATTTTTTTTTCGTGAGTAGTAAAAGAAGTGCAATGCTTGTAAAAGGGCAAAATATTTTTTCGTTTCTCTTTCTATTTTTTTAAATATTTTTTTCCGAAGTGGCTATTCGCCCACCTGCCCCATATAAAATGTATTAGGTTGGGTTCCGTGCGATCAAGTCACCTCCCATTCAAAATGCATTGCGTGCGTTCAAGTCTCTATGTATTTGCGCCGACGGGCGAATAGCCACGCCTTTTTTTTTTCTTTAGGTTGGGTCTACATTGTAGGAATTTTGAGTTTTATGTAATGATATTTTGAAAAAACTCAAAACGTGTCTGGTTTCATTGGCGTTAAAAAGCGGATTCAGGTTGTCTTAAAATAAATCATTGCACGCAGTTAGATTTCATCTTCGGCTTAAATTATGTGCCGTCTGACGACTCCTACGGGACAAAGTTAATTTCTGCAGTCGAATTTGTAAACATTGTCTTACACATTTAGAGTTTCTGCTCCTAAGATAAAACTGCGCTATTGTTCTCTTGCGAGACTAGTAAAATTAGTAAGTATGCTCGAAGCAACATGCCACTACTAATTATTGCGAAGAAGCGTAGACAATACAGAATCGTAGCTTATTCTTTTCATGTGCAATTTAGTTTTTATTATTTTTTTATTTGCAATTTAATTATGAGAGGGAAAAATAAAACATGATTAAGAATTCTTATGGGAGCGCTGCCTTTTTTTTGCTTCTTTCTATAATATAGCATTTAAAACCCGTTTTGAAACTAAATGAGCAAAGTAAAAGCTTTTACGGAACTAGTGTCACAGTTTAAGCGCCTTCCTCCTTATTTCTTTTACTTCCCTATAGCATTTGAAACGTTCGGTCCCTTGGGAAACGTTATAGAGGTTTGACTGAATAACAATGCTGCCCCGCAGTTGGAGTTCATCCTCAGATTAAGATACGCTCTAGCGGAACTACCGAGTAGGCTATTCACCAATCCCTTCAAATGAACATGGTGCTCCACTGTTAGAGCTCATTGTCGAATTAAGTTGCACCGTCGTACCTCTGCAAAAATAGCGAATTTTATAATATCGCATTTAAAATACCAATAATTCCTAAAGTTAGTATGTATTCTTAGATTAAGCGGCGTCCCACTCTTGCGTGACTAGGTAAGTTTTTACAATCTTACCTAAATACCTGTACAGTACCCATTAATGTGGTATTTGAGTTACTATGCCAAAGATAAAATTATTATAATCCTATTCTAATTGTAAGCTCATTGTTCCGTGGTATTAATCAAGAATTATCATTGGATTTATCTGCGCTGTTCCACTCCGTGAGAGACTACCTATGTTTTTACAACCCAGTTAAAATTAAATAGAACCTGGCATTTACTGTTTATCGTTGGGTTAAGCTGCGCTGTCCTATTCGTGCAGAAATAGCTGAGTTTTCACAGTTTTATTTAAAATAAATGGTAACCTAAGTGTCTGTTTAACATCTTTTCACATCTTAATATCTGTTTAATCTTTAACATCTTAAGCATCTGTTTAACATCTTAATAATAATAGAAACTTCTTTTTTATCGATCGTTATTTTACTCTGCCTTGAAAATGATGTGAACAAATGGCCGATTTTGAAATCTTGCCGTAAACGCGTCAACCTTAATGTAGCTTTTACGTTGATGAAGTTTTTTGCCCTTTCAAGGGCTGATGTAGCTTTGAGAGCGACCTGAATCGGTGGTGCAGAATTTTCGCGAAGCCCTAGGAAGGTTGCAGTAAGCTAGTGGTTCTGTGATATCGTAACGGGCTATGCTGGCGAACTTGCTAGACTTTCAGAGCTTTTCCTAGGAAAATGGCAATTATTCTGAGAAAAATCACTGAGGAGTTACGCAAAATAGTCGCCACTTTTCGTCGGTGGAAAGACGAGCTCTTTTGGTGAACGACCGTGAACGACGATTTTCCTGGAGAAAAGTTGTTAGGAGCGTGTTTTGTAACGAATTTTTTATCTGTTGCAGGCGTCCGTATGTCCGAAAAATGCCGCAGTTTGATGGCTCTACGCCAACAGGCAAAAATGTCAAATCCTCAAGGGTCAGTATTCCACGGAACGCGGATGCAGATGTAGTGCAGTACCTGCAGAGCGGCGGATATCGCTTTGACGTAGATTCAGATACCTCGAGCATTCCACCAATGTTGAGGTAAGTGTTACACCTGAAATTTAAGTGGTGGCATTTTCTTTTCCTTGAGTTGCACTTGTCCTCTCCAAGCCGGGTGGAGTGAGGATCACGCAAAGCTAATGGTTGGCAAGCCCGATGCCGCATACTTGTCGGCGGCAATGACTTCCGCCGAGAAGTGAGTGGCAGCAGGCTGGACGTCAGCCGAGCGTTAGCGGAGCGAGGTCTTACCTACGTGGTTGCATGTCGGTCATCCTCGTAACGTAATGAAAGATTAAGGATGCTTCATCGACTTAGCTAGTCAAATTGACAAGTTGTACAAAAAATGACGAAACTGATTAAAAATCTAAAAAGCACGAAAAACTAGACGATGTATAAACAATCAAGATTAGTTGGCAGCCAAACATGGTTATCTTAATTTTTCAAAATTGTCACCATTGCTGATTTGACTCATTTTTCTCTGAATAATGTACTGTTTTTAGAGGTTTTTATCAAATATTTTTCTTAATCGTTGGTGAGATACTAATTTTTTACTCTGTGGTGTTCATCTGAACTTGATCAATCATGTGAAACGTTGTTCAAACAAACTTTTCGAGCAAATTTTTGTGTAAAATGTAAAAATTTGAATATTTTAGTACACTTGCATATAACGCCACGTAATTTTTGCTATCTTTGATTGCCTAAAACTCAAATGTTAGGATAGTGATAAGTCTATTTTAGTGGTCAGGTGTGTGTAATAGCATCTTAGCTGTATTTCTGATTAATAAAAAGAGCCTGTTATGGGCACCCTTTAGCTCGATGAAACGTCCTCAAACCACGATGTCACACATAGCAAGGAAAGTTCCCTTTTGCAATTTACAGTGAAAGATTCTTATGTCGGGCGAATCACGGTGTGTGAGAACATTTACCTCCACTTTAAAAAAAAATAAAATGAAGAAGTTCTCAGAAAAATCGTACGATTCCATAGCTTCAGTTGTTGTAACTCTATTCTCAAACCGAGGAGTATGGTTTCCGTGACGTCGTAAACTTATTGCGCCGGACGCGGTGAAAACTTCTTGGTGACGGTGAATGTTTTCTGTTGCAGGTTGCGGTTGCGCGAATTATTCGCGCAAATCGAGCGCGAATTCGAAAACCTGTACGCCGAAAATGCACATTGTGAGTACCCTTAAATATCATGAAAGTTGTGCTGTTCGGTTAATTTCGAATACGAACTTCCCTGGACGTTTTCCCCCTCCACACTACAAGCACGGAGATATCATGCCTGAAGTCTTATTTCCTGTTATGAGCTATCAATTCTGTCATCTATTATAGAATATCGACTGAACCAGGTTTGGCAAAGCTAACGCAAAAATTAAGCGCGCTAACGCAGTCGCTAAACAAAGCTCGTTAGCATGGCGCGCTAACGCTACGTTAGCGACGTAACGGCGCTAACGCTTATTCCACTTACGTGACCAAAAAAAGAATCAAATGAACGCGGCTTTACTCGGATAAAAACAATTTCTAGCTCACAATGTTGATGAGCCTCGAAAAGTCACGCGTATCTTAAGATGAAGGGTACACTAGAACTTATGTATTATAAATCTCGGCTTTATTCGTAGGCAGGAGTCATTACCATGTAGTATAAAAATATATATCTAGTTCTAATATAGAAATAAATTTGTGCTCCTTTATGTCAAGTACCCTTTGAAACGAACTGCACGCTAAAAAATCAGATAAAGATGCTTTAGGAGTGAAAATTTACCCCTAATTAGTAAAAATTGAGCCACTATTCACGAAGGAGTGGCTCACTTTTCACTCTTAAAGCATGTTTTACTGCTAAAGTTTTTAGCGTGTGGTAAGATAAACAAAAACCGCTAACGCCTTACGAAAACATTACCGTGCTAACGCTAAATCAGCGTCAGCGTTTTAGCGACCGTAGTGCCGCTAACGCTAAATTAGCGTTGCAAACCCTGGACTGAACACAGCTGAGACACTTTTGCTAAAATGTTAATCACTCTCATTTTTGTTTTCTCTCTAAAATGTTAAGCTCTCATTTTTGTTTTCCTAGTGACTATTCACACGCTGCCCCATTAACAATGTATCAGGTTGGTTTCCGCGCGAGACAGTATGCTTGCGCGTCGGTGTGTTCACTAATCGGACACTGCCCAATCAATATTTGCCTTGAAATATTACACCGGGGCCATCTAAGTCTATTTTTACCGACACCTTGCCATATCTTTCCCATTTGCAAGCTATTTCGCCTCGAAATTCTACGAATAAAATTACCTCTGGTAATTTCCGGCCAACCCTTCCGCCAATGTTCCCTTAAAAGGCAAAACACGCCAAATCAATTATCAGACTACGGTTTGTTCGTAATGTATGCCATGGGGCTGAATTCATGAGACCTATTTTTCAAAAGGTACAGTATTTCAAGGATGCGCATACTTACCGCATTTAGGCAGCTTTGTCAGCTGAGAACGTTTGTATGCATCAAATTTAGCAGATTTTTTTGTGCGATTTGTGTCCTGAGAGATACTAAAAACCACATTTCAAGAATAAAAATCTTTTTGAAAAATTGTAATTTGAACATGTTCTTAGATAAAATAATCACAATGCAGCTACAAGCATTTCTCATAGTTATAAGTTCTTTAAGTATAAATAGTTGTCACTTCATTGCTTGAATGGTCCATGGTGGCTTTTGCTTAAACGTATCGAGGAGTGATCAATGTTGCCAAATTTTGTGACTCCGTCATATTTAAACACGCGTAACTTTTTAAACTGTTTGATTAACCGTATGTTTGATGCCATTTTTGGTTTGCTGAGCTCGAGTGTTATGCATAACTTATCAGACATCTTGTAATGACTTTCGACGTAATCTTGCTTGAAATTCACAAAATTGTGAAATTAGGTAACATTGGGAACAATTTTCTCGTAAAATTCATGTATTTCAATGTTCAATGTCATCGTAACGACATAGTTTTCCATATAAGCTGATATGATTCGGTTGCAAGGTCCCCCTTCTCCTCCCGCCTGTAAAAAAAAATATGTCAAGCATTGTACTTTACCATGACTTTAATGGTGTACGGTACATTGCTTATCATGGCAGTGATAAATCATGTGAAATCACGTGTTACAGAAGCTACCAGCTTTCCTCTCCTTTAGTTTCTGTTTTTCGTCTCTCCGCAAATGTTAGTTTGTGCTAATTCACTACGAGTGTCTGTTGGTGAACTGAATGCAGCGGTTTTTGCCCTGTACAGTACAAGAAAAGATCGAAACGTTGAGTGAAAAACTGGAGCGAGAGTCCGTCGTCTTCGAGAAGCAAGGATTTGATTCCGTCGACTTCGACTCTGGATCTAAGTCTGCGTCAAAACAAAAATGTAAGTCATTTTCTAAGCGCAACAATGCTGCATGAACTCGTCCTCATATCGTATTCGTTGTTTCCATTTTTAAACGGAAAATACCTTTTCTTGGCTGCAAGTAAGCTTTGCTCCAAGGTTCTTATATTCCTTTTTTTCTTCGTCTTTTAATCGATGCAAAGTGAGCGGCTTTGAAGGGCGGAGCTTTTTATAATATCTTAAGAACGTTCTACTCGCGTTGCGTCGTATTCTGGTTCTGATTTCCTCCAAGAAATTTATTCATGCTTATTTAAACCCTGGCAAAAAATGAAAAATAAAAATTTGAATTCAGTTAGGCAAAACAGAGATGTAAACTGTCGGTTTTTACTCAATGTTTTTCATAATTATTGCTGAACTTACAATCTATATTTGTAGATGAAAGTTTCAAGTTTTGCTCGACCAATTTTTCAATCTACAATAGTTTATGTATATTTCACTGCAAAATTTTGCTTTAGTGCTCCGTGAAGTGCGATCTGAAAACTTACCAAGTTGGTTCCATGATAGTCAATACTGTTCTGCACACATTTTTGTTTTCAAAGTGACTATTCACACGCTGCCCCATTAAAAATGTATTAGGTTGGTTTCCGCGCGTTCAAGTCGCCTCCCATTTAAAATGCATTAGGTGGTTTCCGTGCGTTCAAGTCCCCCTTGTATTAACATAGGCGTGCGAATAGAACTGATCTTTTGTTTTAGTTTATTTTGTGGTATCCCCAATGTCCTTTCTTATTGTAAAGTATCTGGAGCTCCAATCAAAGATGACTGCAGTATCTTCCCCTCTGACTCATAACCTATTTTGTTTTTCTAGCCTCAGCTGGCTCATCTCAAAAACTCAAGACAGCCCATAAGCTGAGAGCACAAACTAGTAAAATAGTTTCAAGTTTCAAAGGACCCACCGTTAGCTGTACGCTAGTTCAAGAATTTTCCGGTCATCGGGACGGCGTTTGGGATGTGGCCGTCGCCCGACCTGGGCAAGCGCTTATCGGCACCGCCTCTGCAGGTAACAATCGCTGACCTCTTTTAGGACGATAATGACCCGTGTCCGTCCCAATGCGGGAGCGGACTTATCGCTTAGGAAGACAACATGGTAAAGGGTGACTCACTTGGAAGGGGGCTTCCCGCGCAGTTGAAAGTATTTCGAGCGAAGTCGCGTAAAACCGTGGCCAACGACAACGGTTGTTCGTTGTTATTCTACTAAAATATTTATTCCTGTCACGAAAACCTAGAACTACTTGTTATCAGCAGTCTAGGTCCCTTGCCAAGACTCAGTCGTTTAGTGTAAGGCTGATACAGCCTTTCTTCAGTGCGCGGCCCGGACATTACCCTAAAATTTGCGTGTACTGAGTTGGATTCTTCATGAGAAGCGTTTTGCCCCAAAAATCTACGTATAAAATGTTCTGAGTTGGAATCCACGTGAGAAGCCTTCTTTAAATGATTGTCTCATACTAGGAGCTCTTTCCGGTTTTTCTTTAAAATACAAAAACCGTGGGAGATGTTTTTCCAGCTTACAGTGAATATTGATGGCGGTTTCATAGAATAGGTTAGAGTAACATTGGTGGGTGGTCTCTTGTAATATTTTGAATGTGTCGGTCATTTCTAGTCATTACTTCTAGGGTCTTCCAGTAAAGTATTGAAAGGTTTACTTCGTAGGGGAGGACCTCGTATTAAAGAGTATTTTTTTTCTGTAAACTCGTCTTAGATCTTGTATCAGGGGACTTGCATGGCTAGGAGCCTTATGTTCCAGTTGGTACAGATATCTTTTGAACTAAAAATTTGAGCTGATAGTTTTAAAGCTCATGCACTTGCATCATCGTGAGGTTTATCTTTTTACATTTCTGATCAAAATTATGAATGATCGTCAACTCCAATCGTATGCAGTGTGAAGTCATAATTACTAACGTGTTGTCGGTTTCATCGTTGATTCGATTCCGTGTTTTCGCGTTTGTAGATCATAGTGCCTGCATCTGGAGTATCGAAACGGGGAGATGCCTTCTCCAATATCAAGGTCACAATGGGTCCGTCAACTCGATTCGATTTCATCCGTCCAGAGACGTAGTTCTTACTGCAAGCGGCGACGAAAAGGCGCACATCTGGCAGGCAGCGCTCACTTGGGAAGATATGGTAAGTTCCAGGACGTCACGGCTAACAGGTTACCCTCTAGATCATCGCAGAACAAGCTCAAATGTAATCGCGTGATGAAAAAAAGAGGTATCCTATATTATTCCTCGTGAATGAACTGCGGTGATTTCTCCGTTTTTGAGAATTCTCGTATCGGCAATCCACCTTATGTTTTGCACCTTGGCCTCTTTTGGAATCTATCAGGGTATCTAGCAACCGCGAAAACCGGAAAAACTGGGAAAACCGGGAATCAGCCGGGAAATTGAATGACCCCGGAGAAAAAAAAAACGGCAAATAGCCGGGAAATTGAATGACCCGGGAAATAACGGGGATTTTCGCAAAAAGAAGGAAAATCCGGGAATTTCCATTCAATGAAATCATTTTACAAAACAAAAAATGTGAAGTCCGTTTTCGCCCTTTTTTTTCCAAGGGAAAAAAACAAACCCCATTTTTTTAAAATTCAACAACTTGCAGAATATACCTCGTAAACTGAATATCTTGGGGGGAGGGTCCAAATATATATATATATATATATGTTTGAATTTGCGAATAAAATTTCGGGAATTTTCGGAAAAAGAGATCGGAAAAACCGGGAATCAGCCGGGACTTTGGAAATGGGAAATAGCTGGACGCCTTGTCTATACATAGAAGCACAGAAGTCCTTGCAGAAGACGGCAGGCAACCCGCGTTTCATGCGTGTTGCCCACCTAGTAACTCGCCAGCACTGTTGATCTTTTTCTCCTCAAAACCTAGAATGGAGGCGTAATTAACAGACTAGCATCAGTCAATTGATATCAAAGTGATAGCTGACTTCAATTTTGCTATAAAAATCTGTCGCCTAGATGCGGGATCCCAGGTTTTGGTCTGAGGTGTGCTTTGATTTTGCGTTCAGAAACCGGCGTCAACTGAGGAGGAGGAGTCAGAAACAAGAGGCGACGATTACGGAGACGACGGTGAACTGAAAGAAGTGTCGCCCGTTCTCAGGACTCCGCTGCGCGAGTTGAGCGGTCACTCCAACGCAGTGATAGCGGCGGACTGGCTTCCAGGCGGCGACCAACTAATCACCGCATCATGGGACCGAACGGCTAACTTGTTCGACGTCGAAACTGGCGAAATACTCCAAACTTTGTGCGGTGAGGAAATAGTTGGGCTCCTTTTCCCACAATGAAAATTTTAGAAGTTGGATTTTTCACCCCTCGTGTTCCACTTTTTGTCGCCAAGCCGATGGAGCAAACCACAAGGCACGATACGTAGTTCAGTCGGGGGACATTCGATAGCGCCAAAAACCGCAAGCGCCAACGCCGCAAACGCCAAAGGACGTAACCGCAAAATGATCGGTAGGCCTATCATTTTTTAGGTTAGGTTAAGTTAGGTTAGGTTTGTATAGCGGTTATGAACTTTGGCGTTTGCGACTTTTCTCGTTTTGCGGTTACGGATTGGCGCTTGTGGTTTTTGGCGCTTATGACAGCTACCCGTTCAATCCAATCAAGGTTAACTTAACCGAAATTTTGCGAAGTCTTATGCCGCTTTCAGTTCGGTGGCAGTAACGACCTTCGCCAACAGTTACTGCTGCCGAGAAGTTAGCGGCGTCAGGATTGGTGACAGCTAAGCAAAGTGGTAGCGAAGCGAGGCATAAGGCACATGACCCAACCTAAGTTCACCTAGCTCAAGTCATGTAATGAAATATTAAATCATGGTAGATTACAAAAGTTTAAAAAAATCATCTTTGAAACGTGCAATAACTGGATATTATCTGTCTTCAAAATCACGAATGCCTGCACGTGACGCTTCGAACCCAGCTAGAAATCGATTATCGATTCGACGTCGATTCGATGTCGACCATCGAAAAACCGTCGAAATCCGGGACAAAATCAGATGGATTCGACCTCGATTCGAGTAATCGACGTCTTTCCAAGATCTCATTTCTGACTGAGAAGACGTCCAAGGCAAGAAGTCCTGACTTAGGTTATATCACACGAAAAGGAATTCAACTTTTAATCTCGACTGTACGTGGCGAATTGATTGAAGCCTTGTTTTTTAGGTCACGATCAAGGGCTCACTCATACGTCATCTCATCACGCGCAACGTCTTGTTGTTACGTCATCCCGGGACACGACATTCCGCTTGTGGGATTTCCGAGAAGCCATTCATTCTGTATCAGTTTTTCAGGGGCACACAGAGTAAGTGAGACTATAGACTTCTCCTCTTAATTGTAAGTGAGGATATAGACCTCCCCTCTTATGATGTGCATCAGTTCACGAGGTTTTGTATGAGAAATTCATTTGTGAACTTGATTTTTTCATCCGCACTTTGAACTCAGGCTAAAGTAAAGAATGATCAAAGAGGCTTTATCGGCACAAAATCGAAATTTCTCATAGCTGACTGATGTTAATGTTAAAGCCGTGATACTTGCCAGGAGACCATAAAAAACTGTCTGTGATAGTCTCTTAATCTTGCTATCGGAATATAAAGAGATCAGCAAAGTCTCTCATTTTTTTTTTGCCTGGTTTGTTATGTTGTTTTTGGAGTATGAAATATTCATAACGAATAGCTTAGTGTCTAACTGTTAGCTGTGTTCTGTGAGTAAGGTCGGAATCTCTTTTTTCACAGTACCGTGACGTGCGCCGTTTTCTCCCGAGACGACAAAGTCGTGTCCGGCTCGGACGACCGCACCGTCAAAGTTTGGGATATGCGCAACATGAGGTCCCCGCTGGCGACCATCCGATCGGACTCCGCAGCCAATCGCCTTGCGGTTTCCGCGTCTGGAGTTATCGCAATCCCCCACGATAATAGGAATGTTCGCTTGTTTGACTTGAGCGGCAACCGAATCGCGCGGCTACCCCGAACAAGTCGCCAGGTAAGGAGGCTTACATCTTTCCCATCTCCGGAAATGGATTAGACAAAACGTTATGCCAAAAATGTTGGATAATTTTTTTTTCATTTTCAGGGACATCGACGGATGGTGTGTTGCGTAACCTGGGGTGATGAAAATTCAGGATACCCGTCAAACTTCTTCTCCTGTGGTTTCGATCGCTTGGTTTTAGGATGGTCCATTCACCCCTGCAAAGAAAATTGATAATTTCTCGCAGCTTTACTGTAAATCAATCCTGGTGTATAAAGGTGTGTCTCATGACAGCTGTTTGTATTTACTATTATTAGGTGTTTAAAGGATTTTGGAAGGAGGTCGTGTACATTATTTGGCTTTTAGAAGTGTAAGTTTTGTCGAGGTTGTTAAATGTGTTTTGTTTTCTCAGACATTGTCATTTGTTTTTTTCTGATTGTTTACTTGTTATACCGTTTACGATCGGATATTGGATGGCTGTATATTAGTATGATTGTTAGGAGAATGTCTTCTTCCATGACGTGTGCGATAAGGTTGACTCTTAGTTTTAAACGTTTTAATTGTTTTTTTTTTTTTTTTTTT
>Ga0058701_10003714_pt1 | contig 12174 bp, 6 predicted proteins | sample AgamicOrMae_FD_97039 | JGI IMG/M metagenome (GOLD analysis project Ga0058701, IMG submission 97039) | Agave microbial communities from Guanajuato, Mexico - Or.Ma.e | ecosystem: Host-associated > Plants > Phyllosphere > Phylloplane/Leaf | place: Guanajuato, Mexico | collected 2012-06-04 | reverse complement strand
TTAGTTGTGCCCTCTAAAATCTCATTTATTTCTCAATTATACAGAATGTATACATTTGTTATTAACATAATCAATTTGACATATCATTTTGTCTTGTAAAATAGTGGCGCCTCAGCATCGCATATCAAGGCTTGCACCCTTCAATTTACTTATGCAACTGCAACTCAGGTTTTCCAATCAGCCTGAGTGGTGTACACCTATCTCAATAATCGCTCAAGTATCAATGGGTCCACTTTCGGATAATAAATGCCAATAACTATTTACTTACATTCCTGCTTTCATGTTTTGAAAATAAAATGAATGAAATACAGGTGCCCAACTAATTTAAGCCCAAGCTCATTTTACTGCATAGGAATATGCATGCCAAGCTTGGGCTCATTATTTGAAATGTTTTGTGTTTTTTAGTTTTTATAGGGGATTAGTAAATGGTCCTCTCAATTTCAAGTCAAAGAGTAATGAAAAATGAAAGAAGGAGTTGGATGACGATGACAGAAGGATAGCAGCCCACAGTGATTAATTACTAGCTACTCGGTGGCACTAGTTTTCGCAAACACTTTAATGGTTGTGTTATATCACATTTTGAGAATCCTTGAATATTTTATATGCTTCGACTGCATTGTATCTATAAGTTAATATGTTTAGTAGATCCACTTCCTCATCCTCTTGTAGGTCGGCGGTAACACCCTCTTATAGTGCCTCTGCTACACATTGATAAAGGATAGATAAATAAATGACTAACTTAATTTAATCATAGTGGTTAGGAGTTGGGTGTTACACCAATGGTGAATACATATCCTAAAGTTGATCTAGATTCTTTTGAGGCCTTGCCAATGAGTAGGTCATGGGTTACTTTCATAATGACTTACCAAATCAACCACAAAACAAATGTCTGGTTGCGTACACAACATTGCGTACATTAAACTTCATATTGCACTTGCATAGGGGACATTGCTTTGTCTATCCCTTTCTTTATCTGTCTTAGGGCATTGATTAAGACTTAAGATTATGCCCCTTTCAATTTGAGTATCCATAGATTTAGAATAATACATCCAAAATCGTTCCAAGATTTTATTAATATATGCCTCTTGACTTAAGTTACGAAGCTTGTTTAGTGGTTTTGATCATCTCCATATTATTTTCGGCCATTAACATGTTATTAATATACAAAGTGAGAAACATAATCCTCTCGGTAGTTTTCTTGCCATACATATAATAGTCTTCTGAAACCACGGTAAAACTAAAAGAAATAGTAGCTTCATGGAATCTGAAATACTACTATCCGAAAGATTGTTCGACACTATAAATGGATCTTTTAAGATGACAAATTTTGTTCTCTTGATTTTTTGATGCAAAACCAATAAGTTGATCCATGTAGATCTCTCTTCAAAGTTGCCATTGAGAAAAATAGTCTTTACATCCGTTTGAAAAACTCCAAGACCAAATGGGCTACCTATGTTAGGAGTAAGCAAATGGAGGTCATTCTCACCACAGAAGAAAAAGTCTCTTCGTAGTCTACACATTTAATTTGTACAAACCTTGTCGCTACTAAACTGGCTTTAAACTTGTCGATCGAACCATTCACTCAATATTTTGTCTTAAAAGCACACTTGTTTTCAATGGATTTACATTGGGCAAGTAGATCAACTAGTTCTCAAATCTTATTTCTTGCCATAAAGTCCATTTTATCACTCACGGCATCTATCCACTCTTTTTGATTTAGTGAATTAATGATTTGTTGAAAAGAGGTAGGTTCATCAATTTCTAAAGGAATACAAAGGGAAATTTCCTCTTTGATTTGAAAATATTGTTGAGGAAATCTCCCAAACGCACTTTTCCGGAGTTGTAGACTTTCATTTATCTGGCTAGCAAAGGAATTCCTACCCCTGTCACTAAGAGGTATGGCCTCATTGCCCAGAAAATCATTCCAACTATCCCTTTGAGGTTTGGGATTCTAAATAATTGACTGAACTCCTTATCAGGACTTAAGAATGGAGGAAGAGTCTCATTTTCAGACTGGTTTTCTAGGGAAAACAAATTCGTAGTATCTGACATGTTTCTATCAAATGCTGGAAGAGTACTAAAAAAACTATCATTGGTGAGTGTTTAAATTCTCTCCTTTATTGAGAGATTATTGACTATTGTGTTGGAACTCATATAACTGTTGGACCTTTTTCATTCACCAACACTTGCAAACTCATCCTTAGGAAACTCAATATTGCAGGAATCAACTTGAGTCATGCCACCATTTGGGTGTTCACCAAACATAACATCATCTTTATAATGTTTAGGTTATCTTGTGAACACTGTTTTGGTGGCTCTTGGATCAAGTTTCTGATATTTATGGGTAGGGTTGTGTACATAACTAGTTGAACCCCATGGGCATATATGATCCAAGGAGGCTTTCTTCCATCCTATAACTCATATGATGCGGTGGATATGCTTTGCTTGGCATTACTTGGGACACGGCTAAGAATATAAGTTACCATAAGCAATGCATCACCTCAAAAATTAATTGGAAGGTTTGCATGTCAAGCAATGTTCGATTTCTTCGCTCTGCAATACCATTTTATTGTGGAGTGTCAGGAATCATTAGTTGTTTTTGCATACACTTTTCCTCGCAAAACTCTTCGAACATATTAGAGAAATATTCACGATTGCAATCAATTCAATGCGTCTTAATTCTTCGTTCTACATTAGCTTAAAATGCTTAAACACATCAAGTGTTTCATAGCAATGAGACAATAGATACACACACCCATTCCGTGAACAGTCATCTATGAAAGTGAGGAAAAAGATAGTCCTTCGACGTTTTTTAACATTCATGGGTTCGCAAATGTAAGATGAATAAGTTCTAAAAGACTTGACACCGTCGAAGCTTTACCAAAAGGTTTCGTGGTCACCTTTCCAGCTAGGCATGGCTCATATCTAGGTAACTTAACCTTAATGAATCAGTCTAAAAAGACCTTCTTTAGCTAGGATACTCATTCTTTGTTAGCCAATATGTCAAGTCTACGATGCTATTTTACAAATTCTAAATTAGCATCAAAATAGGGGACAAAGGTAGAAGAAGAATTATTGTAACCATTGTCTAGATCAAGAACAAGGACATCTTTCTCTAAGTGGCCTGCCCAAAAACATTGCCACCATATAAAATGTTCGAACCATCAAGACAAAAACAAAATATAAAGCCTAAGTTCATTAAAGAAACAAAAGAAACTAAGAAGAATCGCATTGCAGGTGCATAGAGAGACTCATGAAGAAGCAATTTGTTTCCTCTATGGTGTTTGAGCTGGGATATTTCTACTCCAAGGACATCTTCTTTGTTACTATTCCCTAAAACAACAGTGCATGATTTCATCGGATAAAGATGGAACACCACAAATTCAGTCTTATCTTGAATTATGTGCTTGGTTGCTCATGTGTCTACAATCCATTGAGGAAGAGAGTTAGCAACGAATACATGAAAACAAACACGCATTTTAAAAGTTCTTGGAGAAAGATATACATTGGATGGCTCAGGATAATCCTGAGAATAATGCCCTTTCTTTTCATTGCCATAGCACTTCACACGTGTCATGTTCTTCTGTCTATTGCCCTTAGCCATTTGCCTTTTAGCAATAACACCTTTGGAGGGAGATTTTTGAGGAGGGCATGGACCCCTCTTGCTTCCACTCCCTTTGGTAACTAATGCCACACAGGAGGAAGGGAAGGGTTTCAACCGTACTTGTTCCATCTTAAGGTATTTTTATATTTCCTTGAAAGTCTTTATATTCTCATTATGCGCCATAATGAGTTTGAAACTTTTCCAATGGTCAATGTCTGGGGGTGCCCGAATCACATTTAAGAATTGGTCCTCCTTAGGAATTTCCCACTCAGCAGCTTTCAGATCTCGAGCCACGACACTCATAACGCAAAGACGTTTGATCATACTTTGATTGGAGTCGATCTTGTATTGCATCCACTTTAAGTTCAAGGCACGCAACCTTGTGTACATGTTTGACCAAAACTGATCTTAAGCTGATCCCACATATCCTTAGCAATGGGTTAGTGCTCAAACTCACCTAATAGATCATCATGCATGCACGACAACATCGTGTAGTGTGCTAATCGATCCTTTTTAAACTAGGATTTGTATGTTGTTAGGCTTTGCTTGTACTACTCAATAGCCATAATATACTTGCCCCGCTTATCTGTGTCTATCGGAATAGGCACAAATAGAATCAGGTCATCTTGCATAAAAGATGGAATTGGACTTTGAGATGCCAAAGATCATAATTACTACCATCCAGTTTTTCACTAATAGGAATACTACTAATAACGTTTTTAGTTGCCATATCTATAAGTATATGTGGTCAATAGGCACATTTTAAACCATGAAATTATGAAAAATTTCACTATTTATGTTTGAAAATTCCGCACAGCTCATAATCACCTCGTACAAACATGAACTGGAAATTTAAATAATTTAATTAAACATTTCCACAAAAAACATGTTCATATGGACCACGTAGCATGTCAAACAATTTAACATCAATCTTCATATCACATTGGTATTTCTAAAATTCACGTACAACAAATTAACATTATTAATATAAAAAATGAATCTATATTATTATATTTCATTTGTTAAACATCTAATACAGAATCACAATGAACAATAATTTCATATCATTTCAAGAATTATATAAAGTATATTCATATAACATATTCATATTAACTAAATTAATAATCAACATGTAATGTGAAATAAACTTTACCTCATATATTCCGAAATTATAAAATTGAACATAAATAAAACAAACAAATGTTTATAATTACTAAACTAGCTATACTAAAACAGATTGGCCCTATTTATTCTGGCTTAGAAAATGAACCAAGGGCTCATAAAGCCTTTTAAATCACATGAAAAAAGACAGACGCTTCAACCTTTTCTTTCTTCTCTATTTAACCCCTGAAAGCTCTCTCCCTCTGTCTTGACTCCTTTCGCGACCACCGGTCACCTCAAGAGGAGGTTCCTTTCCCTTGCTACAAGGAAGACATGGTCGCTATTTTAAGGCTGACATTTTGAGGCTATTGTCAACCGCCCCACTTAGCCACCCAATCATGAGTCCTCCCCCTCATACGTCGCGCAAAACAAGCCCTTGGGCTTTATCTACTCATTATCTAACGAAACTGATTCTACCATCATATAGAGCAGCTGTCGATGAGTTAACTGATGTCGCTGCTTTCCTAACACGCCGCCTTAGTTAGGCATTTCACTGTTGTTTTGCGGTCATGATGCATAGATCAGCGATTGTAGAGGCTAACTGGAGGAAAAAAAAATGAAAAAAACCTTCTTAGTCGACGATGTGTGTCTAGGGGTTTTGATGGGCTAGTTGGTTTCTTTTTGTTCTAATTTTCCCTTTTTTAAATTAATTTATAGTCAGATTAAGTGGGAAAAATTCTACAGCCAAGGCCTATTTTGGGACAACGGTGATCAACGCCGCCGCTGCTTATATAGCAGATGGCATCGGGAGGGTAATGGTGGTTCGAGGTTGAAAAGCAGAGTCAGAAATTTTATGGTCTAGGGCCTTTTGGTTTATAAACATATTGCAAACAGAAAAGAAATTACATACATAAATCAAATTTAATTGAAAAATATGGGGTTAGAATCATACAATCAGGACTCTAATACTATTGTTGAAAAAAGGACTAACCTCTAATGCAAGATCTTGATTGTAGATTTCTACCCACAAACTATTAGGAACTGTCTTGATGTCTACTAACGTCACCGGTAAAACCTACACCACAAACCCAAAATTTCAAAGACGGGCTAGAATGACATGAGAGAGAAAATAGAGTATTTGATTGATGTCATTACTCACGTGTGTGTTGATATGCTTGTTCTTATCCATATTTATATTACCAAATTGCTTGTAACTAAAATCAATTAGCAGGATTAACTCACCATTAATCCTTTTTGTAACTTCCCACTTAATGAGGTAATCAATGTGACCATTACAATTAGTCAACAGATGTCATGTAGAGACCAAGCCTAACAAGTTCGTTTGCATGACAGCTAACTTCCTTAAACAATGCCTTCCCAATGGTTCATGCCTTTGAGGCGTGAGACTACAACCATATGACATATTTGTATGCAATCTTAGCCCACAGGCTGACTTGACTAGTAGAGGGAGAGTTTTGAAGGAACATTGTATGTAAACTCTCCTAGATGAGCACCAATGCAACATGGTGATACGGTTCAAAACTAGCTTATTGTGTCCTAATGATGGGATATATATAGTATCAAATATCTAGCATCTTCACTGTTATTGATCTATATTTTCAAAGTGTAATATGTCCTTAAATCGTTTTATTTCAATTTTGGGGACGTCAAAGTGGATATAGAGATTATATTATAAGTAAGTGTGTATAAGGAGACGAAGCTATAATAATTAAAAATGAAGTTCTCTTATCAAATTCATAGTTAAAAACTCTATTTAAAGTGACATAGATAGGAACCTAAATGAGCTACGGAGGTCTTCGTTTAAATATGTTGCGGATTTTATATGTCTATATGTAAATTAAATATTTCTATTTTTCTAAATTTGTAGTCTAGAATTCTACCTCAAATTTCAATGAATTCTTCAAAGGTCTATTGTAATACACTGATCCTTCCTTGGTCGCAGACAGTTATCAATAAGGATTTCAAGGATCGACAACTGGTCTCATAAGTCACCGCGAGATTTTCCAGTATACTTCGTACTTGCTCACACGCTAGTTGAAAATTTTTCATAAGAGGTTATCCATTTCCAGACTTCTCCATAACAAATATGCTTAATTGTGAAGTTTTATAGAGTTGATTTCTTGAAAAGAACTGTGCACTTTCGATTACATAAGAAGTCACTTCAAATCATTTAAGACACACTCGAGATATTATATATATAGATTGAATTTTTACAAACACAAGTCCCTTGTACTATAATTTTTAATGGAGAAAAAAGATAAATCAATAAAATTAATTTCACAGCAATAAAATTTTAACTTTGATAATTTGAGTGGCTGAGATAAAATGGAGAAAAGATTGTAGTGAGTAGGCTTAGCAAAAATTTATCCAATTTGATAACCCGACCCCAACACACCCGAAAAGGTTAGGGTCATGGATAAGATTTCGGGACCCGAAACCATTTGGGTCTAACCCATTAGAGTCAAGATTGATCCATTGGGATTAGTTGATTTTTTGTGTATGTATTGTTAATGCAAAGTTTGTTATGCAAGCAAACAACATATTATCAAATGGAAGAAGGGAGAATAGGCTATCAGACAAGTAGGTTGGAAGTTAGTGTAAGCATACCCGAGAAAGACGGGTAGCAACAACCAAATGGTCTAACATTAATTACATAGAAGAAGTGCATTTTAGTATCATCAGGAGGATCAAAAAGATAATTTAAAAAAAGGATAACTTTTAGTTTTTTCAAATTTTATAAGAGCATGTCATGTCGATGCCTACTGAGGATGAAAGGTATTAGATGGTGACCCAAGATCAAACCATGAAATTACTTAACCATATGAAGTTTCTCTTTTCAATGATCTCTAGGCTTCCAACATTCAACTGTTTCTTGGTTTATGATGATTTAAGTCATAGGGAATCTAAAGTAGGAAGAGAGTTAATTACGAGAAACGAGGCTCTGGCAAAGTTATTTCTTTATCGATTTTGAAAAAACTTGTGCATAGGCATTTGGTGAATGAAAGAAGACAATGGCATGATGGCTTTTGATTTATTTATAATCATGATGATAAGTGATAAGATTAATATTATGAGGCTAAAAGAGAGTGTAAAGTATCGATGGTGAGAAAATCGAGCCAGTATTACCTATAGAAAGGCTAAGAGACCATTAAGGCTGCATTTGAAAAGTCATACGATACTGATTTCTGATAATAGTTAAGAATGAGAGTATAAGTACCCCCACGAGAGAAATTTTGTTCAGTCATTTGTTCGAATGATCAATTCTTCAAGATGAAAAGAAAAATCTCGAAGAAGCATATAAGCTTCCAAAATACTGGTGGAAGGGAATAACAAAACTTAGGGCTTATCATAGATAAGATGGCATCATTTGGTACAAATAAATTAATCTCTGGAAATAACTTAAGTATGGTTACTCACTTACAACAACAAGATAGCATGATAATTGGATTTCTTATGACCCCATAAAAGGATTAATGTGAAGAAACCATTCAATCACAGGAAGAATATCTAGTAAATTGTTTCCAATGCAACCAAAGATTTTGTAAACAATAAGTGAATAAAACTCAAGTAGAAACGATAAGTTAGATTGTGTGGTAGTAAAGTATAAACAAGGCTATGATTGTATTATAAATTGGAAGAGTCAAATATTCTTAGCAAGAACTGTAAATTACACAGTAATACCTACTTCACGGAAAAAGCTTCATGTTAGTTAGTTATTAGGGATTATTATAGGCTCCTTTATCCATAGACAGAGAATTAGGTAATTATGATTGTGGAGATTTGAGATCCTTAAAAGAACGGTTACCCAAGTGTTCTAGCTCTTACTTAAAATCTCACATGTCCTGTTTATCCTATAACATTATCGTCATGTCGAGGTTGAGCTGAGGTAGTGCCTTTCTAAATAAGACGATCAAATCTCGTGCATTCGCTAAGTGTAGGCCCAAGCGGTCTCTACAACACTAACTCATATTGAGAATGCCTTAACAAAACTTTGTACGTAATATGGTTAAGTATCAGAGATTGATGCAATAAAAGACGTCTCATAGACTATTCTACTCATAAACTAAATTATAAATTATGTCTCATAGAATCCCTTAGAATATAATGTACATGAGAGTATAACATATATACACACTTATCACTTTTATTCAAGTCCTCTCCCTTAAATTTCACATGTACAACCTGATGCCCCTGGTATAGTGAACATTCTTGAGATTACTACCATGGCTCTTGGTACTTGGGTAATTCCACCACCTTAATACCCGATTTCCTTCCCAAATTAGTTCTCACATTTTTCCATCCCATGAAACATTTCTATGCTGCCTAGACCATAAGAATATGGAGTCTTTTACACCGGTTAGATTAGTAACCAATGCCTAAGTTCTCATTTATTCTCCGTTGTTTATTCCATCTTCGTTTCCCTAGTCCTCGTTAAGCTCAATGGTTTAATCAATAATTCATACTCTATATGGTCAAGTTGTCCTTACCCTGGGAGATATGTTGATTTGTCCCTAACAAGCATCTTACCATCAAATCCACTATGTAGTGAACCCCTAGAAACCTTAAAGTCCATTTTATTTCATAATGCGTACACATCATCCAAATGTATCATACAACTTCAAGTTTTTGCACAGTCCTTTTCTTTACGCTATGAAAATCTCTGAGAACTCACCACCCTCGTTGATACTTCAGTCAAAACATGCCTTTCTTATGACCTTCGTCAATGAGCCACCGTCATAATGTTTACTTACGATTTTCATCCAATACATTCATAACTGCAAAACCTAGTTGAGATTCGGTGAGTTGGATATGTATCTGTCTTATGATAACCGTACTGATTCTTACATAATGTTAGAACTTGCCACTTACAATCCATATGACAGTAAGCGGTATACCATAGGTTATCGGACCACCATCATCTAATTGTCCACCCTAATTATTACTGCAAGATGCTTACGGATGTTCAGCAAGCCCTCATACATAATTGTCACTGCAAGGCCTACTTTATACTGACTCAATATCAGAATATTGTAACATCTAACTTTTCCTCTACCTAGGAACTTAAATATGTGTGCTAGGGCAGTCACAATAGGATTTTGCAAATGGCATTCCTGAGTCATGTCTTAAACATTGCGATGCTTAGGTGTTGATTGTGCTTGTATGTCTATAACCTATGAGAGAAATCCCCAAACTTCACAGAATTATTGCGGTGAGCTTGAGAAGCTTTAGTAAGATGCGCCCATTAGGTCAAGGTCAACTAATTATTTCTCAATTCTAAGATATTAGTAGCAAAACTATGAAGTGCTACGTCCTTGCATTATCGATCTAAGAACTAAGACTTTACTATTCACATAAGCTTTACTATTGTAAACTAACATACGTGTCCCTGTGGTTGACATCTCATTTAGCTAATGTTGCATAACTCACAAACACCCTGTAGATCACTGTGACTCTTAAATAACCTGACTTTAATATCACAACTGTAGTGCCCCCAATTATAATTAGCTAAGTTAGCAAATCAAATTATTCATCACCTTGATTTTAGCAAAAGTAATGATAACTAGAGGCATTACCACCATCCTAATCGAACAAGGTTAAACTGAACTATATAACCCCAATTAGACAATTCGCATTTACAGCTTCTGAGAGGCTGAAATCCTTATGACACACTTCAAGCTATGATTAGGCTACCATAAAATGAATCATTAAGCACACCAAGTCGCCACATGATGCCAAGGTTTACGATGAGTGTCTCTCAGCCTCCAACTGCAAAGAAAGCAGGTCTGTCTTCCACTTCTAGCCCATTCGGATCATTAAGAGAAAGACTAATCATGCTGCCTTCTTAAAATAAAAAACACAAAACATTTTGCAAAGTGAGCCAAAGTCTAGAACATTTATTCCTATACAATAAAATAAATATTCTTAGAATAGTTTGGTTGGGTGCCACATTCAATTCATTTTATTTCGAAAACAGAAGAGGAAGAAGACGTAAATAAATATACTTGTCATTTATTATCTAAAAGTGGACCCCTGTTAATAACTGTGCAATAATTGAGATAGGTGTACACCTGCAATGCTAATCGAGAAGCCTGACTTGAAGTTGCGCGGGTGAACTGAAGGACTAATGCTCTATTAACTTATAATTGTTGGGGGGCTACTTAATTATGTAACAAAATATTGCTCAAGTTGATTTATTATATAAGCATTGTATGAAATTGTATAATTATTGACAAACATGTGAATTCCTAACAAGTGCAGCCAATAAACGTACCTGGAGTTTTTAAAGTCTCTTTCTTTTGCAAAATAATTGCTTAAGATATTAAGACAACGAAATGGGTCTCAATTCTATTTCAATTATATATATTTTTATTGTTAGGGGAGTTTTGAGTAGTTTTTAATAATTGCAACCTTAACAATAATTGACAACCTCCTTTGTTATTTATTTAATTTTGCAAATTGCCTTTTTTGTTGTTACTTCTCTTTATTATTGCTATTATTTTGGATTATCGAGTGTCAATGAATTTGTTATTGCAAATGCGGTTATGACTATTATCGTTTCTCTCAATGTGATTATACGTAATATTGGTATTAGTGGTTTACCCGTGAAGACGTTTCTCCTGATGAAACTTGGGTTGTGATCCGATTTAGGCCTCAAATACAAGTACACACTTGGAGTCATACTGAAAAGTGTTTATTTCTCGATTACAAGTAGTAATATCATCTTCTAATTCAAATGAACACAACTTGCTTAAGTTACAACATTAAGCTCGCCAATATTTCTAAACCACCAAAATTTGTTTATTTGTCACATCAAAATCCTCTTTAATCGCTCAAATTAATTTTTCCCAGAATCATTCGCAAACAATTTGTTTTGAGAATCCTCCAATTACTCTTGGTATCTTTATTCCCATCTTTATTCCGAAGTCCAATACACCATTTCTCCTCATATTTTCATTCACCCGTAGTCATTATCCTCCAACGTCAATATGCTCTAGTTATAAATCACTCAAACCCATTACTCCAATTCTCTTTAAACGTACTTTTTTTATATAAAAAAATCACCATTTATAGAATACACAACCAAAATTCGTAAAACTTTAAATAAAATTATCTAATACTATGAATAATCTACAGCTAAGTATTTGGGATTTTTCTCCAAGCCAATAATTCACAGTAATTGAAACAATGGCCAAAAATACATAGTGAACTAGGACAATTCGCATTAAAAATTCATAACTCCCAAAATACACCTCCAAAATTCATGAAAATATGTAATACATTGCCAAATAATCTAGGGAACCTATTATAAAAATTTGAAAATTTTTGGCCGATCTACTAATTCCCAGAAATTAAAATAGTGGCTAATTTTTGGGTAAAATCTAAAAATTTAGTTTTGTTTTTCCTCTTCACTTCCTTCTTCCCTTTCAATCCATCTAGGTCCTTATTTC
>Ga0058701_10003713_pt1 | contig 12175 bp, 5 predicted proteins | sample AgamicOrMae_FD_97039 | JGI IMG/M metagenome (GOLD analysis project Ga0058701, IMG submission 97039) | Agave microbial communities from Guanajuato, Mexico - Or.Ma.e | ecosystem: Host-associated > Plants > Phyllosphere > Phylloplane/Leaf | place: Guanajuato, Mexico | collected 2012-06-04 | reverse complement strand
ATGTTACATATTTTTCAGACTTCTTCTTTATGTTCCGTGTAGAAAAAAAGACGAGAAAAAAAATTAAACATTTTTAAAAACACTACATTCAAGTAGAGGATATAACAATTAAAATGAGGCCTCATTTATTATTTGCCGGCCATATTTGTGGAAATAGCACCTGTTACAGCGACAAAGTCAAAATAGCTAGGTAAATTTGCGAAAAATTCATGAATTGTTTTTACCCTCTAGCTTCGTCAAAATTCACGATACATTATTGGTTTATACATCAAATTAAAGGGAAATAATCATAGATTCGATAAATATAGGACTAGGATTTTTCTCTCCCGGGATGAAAAATTTTGTAGCGACGATATACGAAAAAATAACGAAAAAAAAACAAAAACAAACAAACAAAAAACAAAAAATAACTCGTCAAAACTGTCCTAAAAATACCGAAGCAATTTTTTAATGGGTGTCTTTGTGAAGATAATGTTGTTACGGTTAAAACGAGTGGTCATACATTGATTTTGGATTATTTTTGTTGAATCCGTGCAATAAAAACCACAAGCGCGCGTCGGTCACCCGTTTCGCGACCCGAAGCAAGCGTCGCTTTCTGGAAGGTGCGCTCGGGAAATTGCCCGGTCCCCTAAGGGTTAAAGTTCTATCATACATCGGGTGTCATACCGCAATTCGTCGCAATCAGGGAGATTGTCTTGTCTCCACAAACAATGAAGGTCAGTTCTATTCGCACGCCATCTTAATACAAGGTAGACTTGAACGCACGGAAACCACCTAATACTAATACATTTTGAATGGGGCAGCGTGTGAATAGTCACTTCGAACAATGAATCATGCCTTATGAACAAGAGAAAACGTCCTACGTATACGTAGGATAGGATATTCTGCGGAAAACGAAAGAATGCACTTGTTCTCGTTTGTTCAAAACATTTGAAAGAAAGGTTTTACTTAGCTTGCAAAGAGGCAATACCACCTCAATGGGACGTATTGCGCTTAATACCCAATAAGGGACTGTGACTCCAATTTTTCTATCGATAAACGCTTCTGCATGGATTATACAAACATGAAATGCACACTTTCCGCAAAAATCGTCTTAAGACCTCTTCTTGTGAAATATCGTGAAACTTCACGGTACCTTGATCGAAGACAGGTTATAGTCACAATTGCATTGTAATTTTTCAACAACAGAGTTTCACCGTAATACCTGCTTGTGGTCTGTTTCTCTGCTACACGGCGTTAACTTTATTTTCCGGTCACTTGACATTTACAAGTACTTTGTGTGCGGCAACAATACCTTTAAAACGCGTTGCGCAGGAACGTCTGAGCGGCAAAGATTTACAGTACCTATTTTAAAATGCGCTGGAAACCTCTGATAAGAAATAAAGTGTATCCTAACTTACCAACTCATGCCGTAATTTAACACACAGGTTCACCCCAAACTAGAAGGCGCGAGTAGCGCCGCTGTGGCGATACGCTCTGTCAGTGCTTCAATTGGAAATACTCCCATAGCAGTGTGTTTCAAAGACGCTTACGAGGGAACGGCATGAGGTGAAAAACGGACATCGGATTAAAATTAACATTTAGGAGACTTCTTTTATGTTGGAAACAAATATATCTTTATGGGAAATCCTCGATTCCAAGCGTTCGGGAGATATTGGGTGAAAACTAACCCCCCAAAGTACAAAATCGCCCGAAAAGCCTTCTTTTGCGCCGTCTACAGTCCAGAATATCGAATGTAGGACCAACATATTTTGTCAAGTTGTATTCGGCTGGGTATACGAACGCGTCCGACTTCAGCATCCACCTCCGCTAGGACTTCCCTCGACATCTGTGCATTTCCAACTTACTTGTTCATCCTACGACTGAAGATACGCATTTTGGATGAATTCTACCGAAACTACCCCCTGAACCATCCCTCACTCACCCCATCGCTCTACTCCGACGTTCCTTGTATTAGAAGCTTAAAGACTTGACTTTTCTGATAGCCTACTGTTTTCAGCTCGAACTCCCGTTCCCTCGAAGCAAAATGACCTCCCTTCCACCCTACACCTCGAAGCCACCCCTTCGTTGCAATAAAGCGATGGGGTGAGCGGGGGTTGAAACAGCTGAAATCTCATATTTGTAGGATTTTTATTTTCGGAGATCAATCGCTCCCCGATTTCCTCATTAAACAAGGAAATGGTCTACCTATATGCGACTCGCTTGCTTTGTTAGCGGAGCTCATTAATTTGGAGGACGGGACTCATTTTGACGGTATCTACTCCCTTATGCCTCTCCTCTTTCCTTACTTTACCATTCTTCGCTATTCGTTCTCTTCTCCTCTTACTTGTTTTACTTCCCTTTCATTTTTTTTTTCGGAAAACCTACTCCCTCAACTTCTTTTTTGGTGATGCAGCTCCACCAACTTTGGTAAGGGGGTATGCCTCAAATAGAAGCAAGTAGCAAGTTGTGCTGACATCAGTTATTACGACGTGGTGATTGGTTTTCATTTCCCTATCGTTTTATAGACACGTACAGTATTTCCATTTATCGCGAAGTGAACATCAAAACAAGCAAACACAACGCTGCTCCTATTGGTTCGAACGGTCTGTGTTGGTATCGCGGTACATGAGTGACTGATGGCAGGTGAAATGGACGTTTCCCCTGTTATCAATTCACTAACAGTGAGCAAGGGGCTTGGAGACTTCTTGGCAAACATCGCGACAGCTGACTTTCATTGCTGAATATTTACATTCAAGTTATGAATGTGATGATAAGTCTTAGAGCAGATGAAAACCGCTTCATGCTGACATCCTTATGAACTTTAAAAATAAAATTTACGACAGTTCCACCATCGCTGCAGTTTGTAAAGTATGGTGATGGAGACAAGAGCAGGCTGTTTTGATGTAAAACTTTTCCTAAACTATGGCGGTGTAGTGGCAACATCGAACCGGTGAAGGATTTTGGTGCCCCTGTGCTTCATGTACCCGGGTACATAGCCACAATTCATGATATACCCTAACTGGCTATTGTAAGGGGGGTGCACAAGCTCTGCAGTGCACATGTACCCGGGCACATGGCCCCAGCCAAGGTTCGTACACCCCCTCCCCATAGGAGTACTTAGCTCACCCAGCTCAGCCAGGGCGGGTGTACCCCCGGATATACGGCTACTGGCAGGGGTCGCGACCCCCTCCTCCAAGGAAGGTACACGAACCCCACCAGGGCGGTTGTCCGGGTACTATCCGTCCAAGAGGTATTGTTCGGCTCGGTTCGTGCAACAAGGTGGTGGGCAATGTATTTCCACACAAGGCGAAGCTTTCCTGCGCGACCAGAACCGGACAATACCTTTTGGGACGATAGTATATGCACTTATCCTGGCAGTGCTGGTGTACCCCCTTCCCGCCTTGGGAAGAGGGTATATGAACCCTGGCAGTGGCCATCTACCCGAGTACCCCAACCCTGGCAAGACTGGTGTAGCTCTAGTAGCCTCATAACTCCCGTTTGCTGAAGTCAAATCGTAATCACCAAGGGTGCATTCGATTCCATGTTTAATTTTGCGTCGAAATTGACCTATCCTATCCCATCCTAACGATCGGTTAAGTTGAACAGAAATTTTAGTAAAATTAAGTCTAAAGTTTCAGAAAAACGCAGTAAATAAAAAAATCGATCTCCTCCGGAGCAGATAGGTTACGCGAGGAAAAAAGTGCCCCCCATTACCCTCACATAGGGGTCAACTAGGCCCAAAGGTAATAAAAATCGCCGATATTCAGGTGTCAGCGCTGGATGTCCTCATAGGGATTTGCTCCGCTATAGCCAGGCATCGATATCTCCCCTCAGGTGTCGTCCATATAAAATACGATGACAACAATTCGACCATTTTCACAGCCTACATGCTCCTGTTGATTTCCCGACTTCCGGTCACCGCACTTGCGGCACGCGGAGTGCCCGTCGGCAAGAATTTGATAGTCGTGATTTGACTATTTCAGACCCCCCCTCCACAAGTCGGAGAATGTGAATGCCCCCTTTAAAAATACAACTGAAATCATATTCTTACCCCTTTATAAAACAGGGGTGAGAGTGTCTGCGAGTTTCCTTTACGAAATTGAAGTATCAAGCCTTCTTTGGGATGTGCTTTTAATGATTTTTTAAAACATTCGAAAGAGTATTTTCATAACATTGCCTTATACAAATAACAGCAACAATACTGACAAATTTCTAAAGGAATTTCGAGTCTTCGTCCAGAGTGGTCCGTTTTTCAGGGCCGAGTATCATGAATGTCGTGAAAAACAAGCTGGACATAGCGAGTTTGTAACACATCTCGCAACTCGTGGGCGTGTGTCATATCTCTAGTTTCACACACAACTTTTACCTGAAAAAGAAGGAACTGTTTGAATACATTGTCCTCAAGGACTAACGGCAAGTGTTATTTATATAGCAGTGTTTCAAAATTAATTGCAAAAGCTGCAGTTAATTAATCAATGTCCACTTAGCTATCGCGAGATCTTGAGATACATTATAAAACATCTTTACGCCTAGTTTGAAAAAAAAAGTTGCATCACCCGTATTTATGAGTTGTTCATGTTTTCAACACTTTTCCTTGAATGCGCATTCCAATCTAAAAATTGTGCTTTAAATGCATTTCGTTTGTCGGGAAAGGATTGATCTATCGATGACATCTTAATAACCCGAGGGATTCTCTTTGAACTTGCGTTTTCTATCGGATACGATATACCGTAATTTGTCTGAGAGTTTCCACACTAAGTTGACGTTTTGTGAGGTAGATGTCTTGTTTAACTCTCTAATGAGGTAATATTTCAGAATCCTGTCGAAATGCTCGAAACTCACCGATACGCTGAAAATGTCGTCCGCGAGCCACGCTCTTTCGTGGACGATGTCTTTGATCGAAACTTCCAATCGAGCAAGTTCTTTGCAAAGGTCGGCAATTCCTCCTGGCCGGTCACTCACGGTCACAGTGAATCTCACCAGACGCCCGTCTGCGGCAAGACCGCGTTCAAGACAGCGCCCAAGAACGGTTGTGTCTATGTTACCGCCACAGAGCGGCAAGACGACCCTAAAAATAAAATGCACTTCAAATTATTTTTTATTGATTGACGAAACTAAAGTTCCGGAAAGGAAACTTGTCATCAATTCAATCTGCCGTAACAGAAATAAAATGACATGCAATAAATGTTTTAAAATGAAACAATCATCAATTCATTTCAATAATACACATTCAGGTGTTTTTTTTTTGTTTTTTTTTAAATCTTAAGGTGCATATATTCGAAGGCGATGGCCAAGCATTTGGTTAATTTTGATCTCTCTTTGGGAATTCATAAAAAGGAGCGATATAAACATTATTCGAATTTCGATCTCGTTACAGTATGTTGGAGGATAAGTTCAGTTGTTTAAGCGTGGAAATACACCGCAGTGGATTTCGCAGAATTTATACTAAATCGGCGCTTACTTGTGTGCTTTGAATTCGTCCAGCTGTCCTGCCAAGATGGCAGCAAGGCCCGCCGCTCCAGCGCCCTCTACAACGCACTTTTCTAGTTCTAAAAGCCGTAAGATTGCAATTGCTATCCATTCCTCCTTGACCACTACCTAGAATAGGGAAAATATACTTCTTATCGCGGGAAAATAATAAAACAATTTGAGAGAAAACGACGCAAGCATTGTTTTGTACGGGGCCACGAAATAAACCTCTAACCGCTTCGTATCTTTACTGCTTCGGAGTCAGCATCAACGGACTTATTTTGAGAAACTGCCACATTGAAGGACACCCCCTCCAAAGTGCCACGTGAAATAATCTTTGGAATAAAAGCTCAGCACCGTATACAATGCGCTCGAGAAACAAAACTTGGAAAAATGCCAAATCGTGATGAAACTCCACAGCTGAATTGTGTATTTTGGGCAAGCGGATACCTGCTGTAACTTAAAATGTTTTACCGAGATTTCCGGTTAAAGGTGAGGTAGGAGGTAGGGTAAGGTAGGATAGGTTGCGTGAGGTCGCGGTTGAGGTTAGATGGTCCTACTAGACAGGTTTATGTTTGTCATCCGGTCACTATTTCGGTCCGACTTTAAGGAATTTCAGCCTGCCGTTGACAGATTTAGAGGTCTTCCAAAACAACTTTGGCTCGACAATAACCATAGTGACCTTCCCTGCGAGCTCACTTCGGTGTTTAGGCCGAGTACAATGAATCGCGATGGACAGAGAAATATACACTTGTATAAGGATAGTGTACACCTGGTGTACACCTAGTGAGTTAGAATCAAAATTATGAGGAACTGAAAACGACTTGCTCGAATCCGTCTCCATGCTGTCTGTAGACTTATAGGGTGAGAGGTGTTTTGTAAATTGAAACGATAATCGGTTTATTTTGTTTTGAAAGGCGTACTTCAACCGGTACCCAGGTCGAACTGTCCGGAGCCCGGATAATTCGACGCGGACATCGGTCCGGACATCCGGGTTGATATACAAGTAAATGGTCACAGGTAAGATGAGTGTATGGATGTCCGCTCGCCCTGACCATTTACACAGATATTCTTACGGGTAGGCCTATCCATGCATGTCCTCAAATTATCCGTACTACCCATACAAACAATATTTATTATATATCTTATAAATGACATATCTTGAATGCAAAAATTTCTTTAAAATATCTAGTAAAGATATCAGGAAAATATTATTTTTTTTCGCTTTCGTCAATATTCGTAAAATCCACATATCTAATAGATATCTTAAAAACCATATCTTGGATATTTAAAAAGGATATCCTATAGATGTCATACCGTCGGAACATGCATCTTACGACAGAAACTTTTCAACGCATGTATGAGACTAGGGTTCGTCTACACATTACGCTGCATATGCGACGTAAATATGTGGACGATCCCTAGGGTGTGGTGAAATTTAGAATAAAACACTGGTTATAAAGTTTCATCAGACAAGACGTGTATTGAACACAATTAAACTTTGATTTGTTTTGTTGAATCAAAATGAAAAAAAAGGGGACGTGGGACAAGCTTATTGTTATTTTCACATTTCTTTCAAATTTGAAAAAAGGTACCTATTTCGAAAATCCACCTTGTTCACTACTACGCAGGAAAATGACATCGGGTAAAATCGAATTAAATTTATTCTCATAGCCCTGGTACATTTTTGCTCGCGTTTTGCATATTTTTGTGTGACAAAGTATGTTTTCCCCAATATTTTTTTTTTCAAAAGTTTATCTTTAAAAAAGGCATTGTGTCCCAGAAAATATCAAATCTTCCAAAAAAAAATGCATTTACGACGACCGCATCCCCTTGCATAAAAACTATCTATGTTCCGCAATTAAAAACAATCATGTCTTGGCACGTCTAAACTTCTACAGCACTGAATTTCTCAATTTTTCAGAACCGATCCTTGCGGTCCGAGCCTCAAGTTTCCAAAATTTTCATACGTAATTTATTGATTAAATGAATGTTTACATCGAAACACATCTCAAAAGGTCCAGAAAATATTGAATTTACTGTATATTATTGATAGGATTAATGCAAATTCAATACACATTTTTTGACATTTTGAGGTATATCCATATATATGTAAATATTATGGAATTATAGATAAATGTAATATTTTTAAGATGATATTAAAACTTGATATTTGAACCATATCTACAATCTGAAAATCTAGAAAATATCTAGTAAATGTCATTCGTAAGATAAAATATTTGTCGAAAAAAACATGGTACTAAATTTTTATTTGCTGTGTGAGTACGGACAGTTCGACCAGGCGGTATCAGCCCGCTTTTCAATCGGTATTTACGTAATTGGTAGAATCGTTCTAGAACATACTGTGATATAACGAAAGTAATTTTCAAATAATTCGTTATTTTCCATACCATCTTATATACGTTATGGAGTATCAGGTTCGACGCTCTATGTTCCAGCTAGCCGGGAAAAGCACCGCCGCCTCATCTATTCATTTTTTTCTCGAAAGTGGAGATATTGGGTTCAATAATTGCAAGTTGTAAATCCTTAATTTGAATCAAACCAATCGATACGGTACCTTTCAAGTGTTTATTCTAGCACTTGAAATTCAGAAGCATAAACGAAAAGAAATTCAAAATATCATGCTATCTCTCTCTAGCAATCGGCGAAGAGCTTGAATCCAAAAAAGTAAGTTTTGATAAAAAAAAATTACAAAATTTATCAATTTTATTTTATTACATCGTTCCTCCTAGTAATGTTGCGAGTAATTTGAGACTATACGTGCGACTCGCTGCTTGCCAAAATGACGCAACAGTTTTGAAAAGAAAAACACTTCGTGCACATCCTCGCTACTCCATAACGCATTCCTCCAAAAGATACCATGCTACACTTGCAAGGACAATTATGGATCCTTCCACTGCAAGGGTCAAACAGCAAGGATAAACCATATACCGTTACTAGCAGTCGAAGGGTGAATATCTCCTCAGACAGCAAGAGAAGTTGGGTTGGTTATCGGGCGGTTAAGGAATAATGACCCCGTGAAAAGAGCTACATCGAAATGACGTCGATATCGAAAACCCATCCATAATGATTATGATTTCGTAACTGATCGATTCGACTTAATTTTGACGCCTAGAACGACAAGTTTGCAACAGTGTCGAAAATTCGAAAAAAAAAATTAAATCGCGTCGCGGCTATTAGTTGACGGTTATTGGGTTATGCCCATTGAGGTTAAGTTAGGTTTAACTCCTTGCGATAACTTCATAACACAGGAAACATTCTTACAGCGGTAAGTGAAACGTCGCTGGAGAAGACGCGTCAGTGTTTGCTGTTGAAAGCGCGAGCCAATTAAGATGAAACCATCAGAGGTTAACGATTTAACTGCTTTTATCTTGCCCCACATTTTGCCTGGCGATAGACTCGCCAGAGTTCGCGATCTCGTACATTTTAACCGCTGTCAATTGGAGAACCTTTAAGATAACCTTGCATATCGGATATGTTTTCAATCACTCTCGAGCCGAGAAATTTTGGAAGTTACATTGATATCTAAGTTATCTTCACTAGTTGAAAGTTAACCGCGTTTAAAAATGACGAAGACACGAAATATGGCAACACTGGAGACTCGATATTTTCGATAATATCACATCGCGATAGAGCTGTTGCTTATGAACATACAGTTCGTAATTACGGAAAACTAATCCTAAGGTTGCTTATTTGGCAACAAAACGCGCACTTTCCATCGCCGCGTTTCCAAAAGTTCCTCAGCGATAGGCCTAGATGACGAAATCACATCGCTATGTGATTTTCTTTAATTAAATTGGTGATGAGATCTTACCACGCGGTCCACTAGCGGAGCGGCCGTTACGTAAGCGTTGTAACCCACCATGGGCACCGCCAGCCCGTCAGCAATGGTGGGCTCACTGGCCACTTGGACAGGCTTACCCGCGGCAAGCGCGGCTGAGAAGGACGCGCATCGTTCAGATTCTACGCCCTGCAAAGAAAAGCGAAGTCACATTCATGATTGCTTTCTTAACGCAAACGTAGTTGAAAATGTAGAGCATCTTGTAGATTTCTTCTCGTGTAAATAGAACAAACAAAGTAATTCATCGCAGATTATTCAAGTCCACGGATGGCCAGAATTATTTGCAACCTTATGAAAACTATTTAATTTAGGGTGGTTAAACCATGCAAGGTTTCACCTGATTATTTTTTATGATGTTAATCATATGGTTCGGCCAATTCAAGGCTAGATCAGGTTAGTTGAGGTAAGGGTTGCTTACGTTTCGCGTAGGATATATCAACAGTAAAAACTATAACCCCTGTTTTAAGTATAAAGGTAAAACAGAGGAAGAGCGTAATGGACGATTTGGCCGTATTGGAGGTGAACATGGCCACCGACCGGATATGATCCTCGTCAACATTCTCTCCGCCCAAAATTCGGCTCCAAAGTCGTTGAATTTAAGGCAAAACCCTTCGAAAAGATATTTTCGATGGTTTTAAAGACGGATATTGGATCGCAAGAACGTTGACGAAGATCATTTTTGGTTGGTGGCCATGTTCGCCTCCAATACGGGCAAATCATCCATTTTGTTATTTGTGGAGATATCCTATCAATAAGCATATCAACTGAGAGCTCTCGACGAAACGTTTCCATTCATGTGGTTATAGGCGGGTCGATCTATACAAATAGCCAAATCACGCTCTTTCTAACTTTCCCTTCTTACCTAAAACCGATCCCTCCAATGAAAAACCGATCAAGTGAAAGGGCGTGTCCCAAAAATCAATCAAGTAAAAGAGTACATTTCAAGAAAAGATCAACTGCAATGTATAAAAATAGCAGTTGATCGTTTTTTTGTTTTTTTTTTAATTGATCGCTTTTACTTGATCGATTTTTGAAAATCGCAGTTACGTGATCGATTTTTCATTGGAGGGATCGAAACTGCATGGGACTTCCTAAAACAGGGGTAGTTTTTACTGTCTCAGGTTTTTGGCTGTTTCCACATATGATGGACGACCTTCACTTTTACGATCTCAATCTCGTGCCTACGTTCTGAATGTATTTCCACCTACAATGATCTTGATGTGAGGGTAGAGAGACTTGACGGCCCGGGCGACGCCGGCAATGAGTCCGCCTCCGCCGACCGGCACGACGATGGCGTCGGCGTCGGGCAGCTGCTCGACGATCTCCAGCCCCAGCGTGCCTTGGCCCGCCATGATGTGAGGGTGGTCGTAGCCGTTGATGTAGGACAGCCCCTGCTCCTGGGCGCGCTTCATCGCGATGGCCTTTGCCTCCTTCATGTCTCTGCCCTGCACCAGGACCGTGGCGCCGTGCTGGCGGCACGCCTGGATCTTCATGATCGGCGCCGTCAGGGGCATGACCACGGTGACGGCGATGCCCAGCTGGCCGCCGTGGTACGACAGCGCTTGCGCGTGGTTGCCCAGGGACGCGGAAATGACGCCCGCGGCTCTCTGCTCTTCCGAGAGCATCAACAAGGCGTAGCGCGCACCACGCTCTTTGAAGCTGCAAAAGTACAACATGTACAGTACGTAGGAGCTAAACAGAATGTCGTCTTTTTAAAATGTATAGGTTTCAAGTATGAACACACATTTTTTGCCCTAAAAAAGGTTTCACTAACAAAAATATTTGTAGAAGAAGAGCAAAATCGATCTAAACCTCTTTTAACAGCCGTACGTACTGGTATTTCAAAGTACAGGTCCGTATACAAAACAGTCCTAATAATTTAATTGTATACAGTCCTAAACTTTATTGAAGACTCCAGTCCTCAGAACATTACGTGCATCGATAACTTCTGCTTCGAATGTTTTGAAATCGTTTTTCTACAATTATTCAATTGTTTTCCTTTCCTTAATCCGAAAAGTTATGCCTCTAATTTATCGAATGTGAATATTAGAACAAACTATATGAATGGGGAATGTTCACAATCAGCTGAACGAAAAGAAACGGATGCGTCATAAAAATTAGACTATTGAAAATTATTATCAGGCCTACTCGGAGAATTGTTTCAGTAATTTCCTGATGAGCGCTTGCGAAGTCACTGACCTTGGTAATATTAATAAAAATGCGAACTTTTACCTTCCGGTAAATTGAAGAAAATCTTTCTTGAGATGGATCTCCAGACCCGTCATCTGCGATAGTGAGTGCGACCTCTGCATACAAAAGTTCTAAGTCAAATTAAGTTTCCAAAGTGGCAGTAAAGCATTCATAAACAAGGTTAGGTGGTTTTAAAATGAGCTTCTTTGGGGGAGGTGCTCCCCGCGAAACGCAAGCTTTGCGGAACCATAATTTGGGTCCCTTTGGAAGCTTGCTGTGTCGCCGAACACCCTCCTTCACATTTCAAGTGTTACTCACATGGCAGGGCGTTTCAACGACGCCGGTTCGAATTTTAAAAGCTGCCGAGGTGACATCCTCGAACTGCAGGGTGACGGGCGCGTCGGCTTGGCAGGACGGGTCCAGGAGCTCCCCGTTGGGCAGCTCGCTGGGCACCGCCGGGATGGTGTCCGTCGGGTCCGGGGCGGCGGGGATGAGGGGCGGCGGCGACGCCTGCCGCCGCTGCGCCCCAGGGCGACCTTTGTACGGATGACCACTGTTGGTCGGTGGATTCAACTACACGTGAGAAAGGAGAGGAAAAAAATAATAACTCGGAAGAGCAAATGAAACAAATGTTTGATTTTTTTAAATTATTATTTTTCATGTATATTTAGT
>Ga0058701_10003712_pt1 | contig 12175 bp, 10 predicted proteins | sample AgamicOrMae_FD_97039 | JGI IMG/M metagenome (GOLD analysis project Ga0058701, IMG submission 97039) | Agave microbial communities from Guanajuato, Mexico - Or.Ma.e | ecosystem: Host-associated > Plants > Phyllosphere > Phylloplane/Leaf | place: Guanajuato, Mexico | collected 2012-06-04 | reverse complement strand
TTTTAACATAGTAAAAATAAACTTCAGCAGCCAATTTTTACATGGGACACCTTACAGTACCGCCGACTTCAGCCCCCGGGAGTTTCAAGCAAATCGGAGTGTGACAGTCAAGGTACTCTCCTTTCAGTCAGATATCGTCAAGAGTAAAGATCCATTAGTAAACAAAGCTGCGCAACCTTTCTGCTATGAGGGAGCCTCTCGTAAAGGAACCTCTCGAGCGGTAGCCGCTCGTACACTACCTTCTCATAAGAGCTCACGAACTCTCACGGGGTGGTGCTTAGGTAGGAGTATCTCCAAGGAGGCCAGGTGATGGATAGGTGCAAAAGGTTCCGCATTGTGTACCTACCCTGATGAACATCGCTGGCTGGAAGGCAGTGGCTCCCTCTCGAACTGTTCTTCCGTACCATTTCTGCTCGAATTTCGGCACGTTGTCGTTTTCGTCCAACACGTCGACAAACACGTTGACAGTGCTGACTCGACCACCGCCATCGCGCGCTTCCAGGCTCAGCGAATAAGACTCTTCCATCTCATAATCAAGACCTACAACAAGAATTTACTTTCAAATCACCCGCTGTTTCATTTTAAGAATCTTCCAAACCAACACAGCATGACCGGACGAAAGCACCAGTATGCCAACGCTGGTCGATTCACGAAACCGATTTAAATTACGAGGCCACATAGTTAATGGACGGTCCCTGGCAGTGCTTACCTTGTGCAACGTACAGTCCACCATTGTTGACGTCCGTCCGAAACTTCTCGGCACCGAAACCTCTCAGAGCGTAACTGATTTGTCCGAATTGGCCGGAATCGAAATCCGCCGCCGAGGCGTCCAAGACCCGTTTGCCGACATCGGCGGCCTCGGACACTTTGACGCGGTAGGCCGTCCGGGGGAAGATGGGGGCGTGATCGTTGGCGTCCGTCAACTGGACCACAACACGGGCACTGCCAACCTCTGCTTCATCACCCTGCATTAGGGACCACAAAAATCACAAAACTATGACCTGACGAAACATTTGAACGTTTACCAATAACGTTTCAAAAAACAAATCGTTGCTGAAAACTTTGCTAAAGATACTGTGTGGAGATTCCAAAATAAATGCGCCCTGGAACTCTATGAGAGTATATATTTATAAAAGGGAGTGTCTATTGACCCGACTGCCCTATTTAAAACGTATTAGGTTGGGATCCGTGCATTCAAGTCACATCCCATTTAAAGTGCAGTAGGTTGGTTACGTGAGTTCAAGTGTCCCTATATAAATGCATGTCGGGTCAATAGCGACATCCCTTATTACAAATAATGAGATTTTTTCACTTAATTTCTCACGAATACCAACTTTTGAGCCTTTAATATTTTTGCCATGCGCCCATTTTACGCCGTATTTCTAGTTCAAGAACAAATATTAGAGAAATAAAGTTTTGGGAAATTTTCACAGTGGTTTCAAAGCAGATAGTCACAATGAAGAGCCTTTTTCCATTTGAAAAAAAAAGCTTTTTTACTTTTTTCATTTTTTTCTTCAAGTACGTGAAGTGACTGATTTTTACGTCTTTTTTATTAAGGGACAATTTTATAGAAAAATCAAAAGGAGTCGTTTTTTCATTATAGTAATATCATGAATAATTAGACGATGGAACTCTGACAAACCGAATGGGAAGTAATTTTTGCACAATGTTAAATACGCTTGTTCGTTACTGAATCGGTGAAGAAATTTCCTGTTTACCGTTTCGTCGGTAGCATGAACAACGACGTCGAACTGGATTTTTCTTTTGTCCGGATCTTGCACGTCGTAGTCCATCCCCTCCTTGGAGCGGACGCGCACTATAACGGGAGTACGTCCGACGCCAGCGTCGGGCTGGACGTTAAAAAGTCCTTTGGAATGGCGGACATCCCGAATCGACAATGCGTAGCGCGCGTTCTCCCCGACATCGTTGTCGGTCACCACCATGTTCAGCCCCGGCAAAGGACTACCAACAGCTGAAAAACAAATATTCCGTTTTGAAAATAATCAATCACAAATATCAAAGCTCTCATTTTCGTGCATCGATATGGACAGGAACATATTGTTCCTTTCCCTGTGCATCGAACCTCACACCGTACCTAACCTTACCTTCAGCTGTTTCACTAAAATAATAAAAAGAAGAGACCTAACGATATTTTCTGTGGTTTTCTTTCTGTCATTTTTTTTTTATTAAACATCGTAAATTTGGCTTTCAGATATTGACTAATTATTGAATTTAAAGACTGAGGGAATCTATTTCTTTACTATAAATATACTGCACAAAAATTCATAACTAATCTCAATAGGACTGCTTTTGAACGGCATTGCTTAGTGGTAATGAGTTAACCTACTTCCTCGTAACCTAACCAAATCTAAACTGCTCAAAGATAACATATTCAAACAGAATTTAAAGTTCGCTTACATCCGATCCACTATTATCTTCGCACTAACTCATTACCTGTCCGCAGAGTAGTGCGAGTATCCGCCACGTAAATATTGATTTTGTGGACCTAAAACGAGTAATATGAAAGTGTTTCTCTAAGGTTGTTTTGCCAGCTTCTGATGACTTACCTATGTCTTCCGAAACGTTGACGTAAAAGTGGTTGTGGTTGAACTGAGGAATCTGGTCATTCACATCAGTAACCACAATGGTCACTGGTGTCGAGCTCCAGTCTCCGGGGAGCTCGTTATTAATCAACTCTGTTGCCTGAAACAATACCACAAAAATATCTCATCTTGCCCAACCAGCCGTCATTAAAACAATGAACAATATATCCTGAATATCTTACTCAGCTCATGTAAGGAGAATGTACGCATTACCTAGGATTACATTTAAATTTGTAGAGGATATTTTCCCCTAAAAAGTTTCTAAATATAAAAATAGATTGCTAAAATTGCTGCCAAATAAACTTCCAGCAATTGAAAAATAATAATAAATCTTGCTTGAGAATATGAAATCGTCTTGATAAACTGTTGAAAAACCTTTTTTCTCAAAAAAATAAAATAAAAATAAGACCTTAAATCTTACAAACTTTGGTTGATGACTTGTTATTTGCCTGTTTGGAGGTTTTAAAAATTAAGACCTTAAATCTTACAAACTTGGTTGATGACTTGTTATTTGCCTGTTAGGAGGTTTCAAATTAGACAGGCGAGATCATATAGGTTGGTAATACATATTTTTTGTTAGGTGGAAGGATGATTTCGCGCTTTTCACCCTTACCTTTATACTGAAAGTATAAATTCCCCCGTTGAGCAGAATCTGGGGATGCTCACGGTCGAGAGGTATTTCGCTGGTGACTAAGCGAGCCGTGACCATTCCCGTAGCGGGATCCATTTCCTCATCCACCAATTCAAAAAATCCTAAATCATCTCCTTCTAGAGTTAATAGCACAGGCCGAGACTCGCCCAGGTCACCATCACGAGCTCCTATTACAGCAACTACAGTACCCTGAAAAAAAATCGCATACACATTTACAACGCTTCGAAATTTTATCTCCAAACACTGATAAATTAACGAAAGATCGAGAAAGGTTTCCTAATACCTAAGTATCGTACAGTACCATAAAAGTGCAACGGGTGATGGTCCGTTTTCAAGATAGACCGATCAATAGTCCTGTCAAATGAAAGAGCTTGGGTACAGCTTTTGATTAATAAATGATGAAATACGTAGGCTTCCTACGTTCACTCTAAGTCCTTGGGGTTAATTTAACTCCCAAAAACAGGGTGAATTTAATATGCAACTTTTTTCACCCCAAATTCGACTTTCAACCAGAATTAGTTTAACCTTTTTGCAGGGCAGTGAACCTCACCGAATGGGGTAAATCAGTGAAAGTAGTCCCCAACGAGGTTAAATTTGCGTCTACTTGGCTTTGGTCTTCATTCAGTAATCTATGAAGAGCCTACAAAATCATCGTTGAAATTCATACGCAACAAAATTCACCCCACGGATTTAGTGTTCTTGACTACAACAAGTAAGGGACTAGCAGAAAAAGGAATAGTTTTAGAAGTGTATTTTCTTACTGACGTAGGATATACTGCCGCATGGCAAAACGACGGCCTGTGTTCGTGGATCTATTCAACAGTTAGTAGTATGAGGAGAAACACGTTGCACAAACCGATCAATATCCGAATATTCGTATCAAAATTTGATACAGATTTAAAAGTGGGATATGTTTAGGCATAACTTTCTTATTGATACAGCTTTCGATGGTTTATCTCGAAAACTAATGAACGCATTGATCTCCATACCCATAAAACTATAATGCATGTACGCTTTATTTTTATCAAAACAGTAAAAAGTTTTTTTTTTATCTTTAAAATTACCGGTGGAGTATTTTCGGGGACAGCCGCCGAATAGGGTGCGTTCAGAAACACCGGCGGCTGGTCCTGGACGTCGATGACTTTGATGGCGACGGGGGCTGTCGTGGACAGGCGCCGGCCCGGGTCCGTGGCGCCGTCGGTGGCGCGGAGGGTCAGCGAGTAGGCGGAGCGCTGCTCGAAGTCCAGCGGGGCGATCAGCACGATGCTAGCGGCGTACCGGCCGTACCCGATCTGAAAACCGAAAGTAAAACGTCAGCCATGATTGATGCATAAGAGTTGCATCCGCACCAAACGCTCGCAACAACACTACTCATATTTCGTGCCTTTGCCTGATAAATGTTAGTTGCGGATGAGAACACATTCATATGCCATTGCGAGTCCGGCCAGGGGCACAAAGATTAATAAAGTTGACGTTATACTTTTTTTTTAAACTAAGAATGGACACATTAGGCCGAAGTTCAGCATTTCCTTGTGGAGTAGTATTAGGTCAAGAACGGTCTTTAAGGGGCCGTCCATTAATTACGTTACGCCCTTGGGGGAGACGGTCCGACAGTAGCGAAACCGTCCACACAGTAGAAACAAAATACCCGTTTTGGGTGACGCTGTACCTGTTTAGAGTGTGAAACTAACACAGGGCTAGTACGTTTTTTTTGGTTATTTTCCAAGATAGGCCTATGTTCAGCCACATCATTCGAAAGGTCTCGGCGAGAGCTTTCCATTGATGATGCTGAACATAGGTCTACGTTGAAAAATTACCAAAATACGTTCTACCCCCGTTTTAGTTTTCAAAACAGATGTAGCAATCCCCAAAACGGTGTTTTGTTTTTACTGTGCATGTATTTGGTACGGGGAAAAAGCGTAAAGTGGAGGAATGGGTAAAAAAATCGTAACGTGATTACGGCCCAAAAAGAAACGGAGATGAAATTTCTTTGTTGGGTTCGTAATGAAGAAAACACGGTTACTGGCTTTCGAAAGAATAAAATGTTGGAGGTAACACGGGGTCACGACTCAAAGCGTTCCTCCAGTGTAGGCACACAACTGACACAGTATATACAGCCGAGTATAGCGCTGCAGAGAACCGCAAACAAGCGGATCCCCAAAGCCGACGTCACAACAGCGTCTCCTGTAATACGTTCCTGTTTTTGAGGTCCTCCGCAACTTTTCTCGTCGCGGCACCACAAAAAAAAAATTAATTACGAAATGAATAAGCAAATGCGGCTTGCATAAGCCGCGCAACAACGATTCCGTCTTTTTATTCCACTTTGTCCGACAGAGAATAAGGAGACTTGGACACGGGAGAATTTCATTCAGTGAAGTAAATACGGAGACTTGGACACGGGAGAATTTCATTCAGTGAAGTATCTCTTGGAACACGGAGACTTCGACGGTAGGTAATCCACTCACGGGAATAGCCGTTGAAAATAAATTCGAAGTGACTATTCCCACGCTGCCCCATTTAAAATTTATTAGGTTGGTTCAAGTCACCTCCCATTTAAAATGCATTATGTTAGTTTCCGTGCGTTCATGTCTCCCTGGAATTAAGCCATTACAGCCCGAAGTCTTTGGAGTGAAATTCAGTTAAATAAGAGAAATTGAAAGGATTTTTTCCCATTAAATTACGCAATTTTAAGCTTTGGAAAATGCCTAAATAATAAAATTTCAGGTTTCCAGAGGAGAGATATTTTTTAAATTGCGACAATACTGAACTGAAAAGATCCTCTAAAATAAATTTTTCTGTTGCCGAACGGCATCGCTGGGCGGGTTGACATAGGCATGCGAAAAGACGTTACCAAAATTTATAAACTTGATGCGTACTCAGAAAAGTTTCTGCCTTTAACACACGGTGATTTCGACGATCGGAAATCATATAAGAACTTGAAAATATAAAGACTTTGACGCAAGTGATTCTTCGTTCATGAAAACATCTGTTTTAAAATACAGTATGAATTCGAACGGTTAAAACTGAAAGCACCGGACCTCAATCGAATAATCACGAAAGGAGTCGGTGGGGCAGCAGGTCGCCGAATCGCACCTTTTCAGTCTCGATAGCGAAGTGATTGCAGGCGTCGTCGCTTTGTTCGTTAAGTGAGGCCGCCGAGTCGCAAGTGACAGTGACTTCTGCGTTGACGCCGCCGTCGGCGTCGCTGACGACGATCCCGCTGAAGAGGCGGGCGCCGACGCGCGTCGACTCGGACACGTTGAACGCGTACGGCCGGCCATGGAACACCGGAGCGTTGTCGTTCACGTCCAGGACAGGGATTTCCCGGCGAAGCGACACCGTGTTCGGGTCGGCTCCCGACAGCCCCTCGTCTGAAAGAGAAAATAATATCGGAGACTGAACACACAGAGGTGGAAGAGCATAGGCCACTTGGTATTTTGAGTGTATAGTTTAGGTTTATATCCATCTCAAGAATTATAGTTCAAATAAGGATGTTAGGATCGGTTATGTAAGGTTTGCTATGGCAAGGTTGGAGAGAGTTCGGTTGAATCTTGTAAAGTAAAACTTTGTTAGGTTAACCCATAACCGCCCAAAGTACTTGGGGTGAAATCAAGCTTAAGAGAAATTCGAGGGATTTTCCCTATTAAATTACGCAATTTCAAGCTTTGGAAAATGCCTAAATTAATGAATTTCAGGTTTCTAGATGGGTGATATCTTTTTTAAGTGTGACAATACTCAACTAAAAAGATCCTCTAAAATAAATTTTCCTGTTCCCGAACGGTATCGCTGGGCGGTAGTGTTAAATTAGCTTGCGTTCGGTTAGGTTCAAGTAAAGTGAGAATTATTTACAGTTTGGTCAAAATGCGTTACGTTCGGTCATTTCAAGTAACAAATGCTAGTAGGATGGATTATGTTGATAAGCTTACAAAGGTCAAGGTACGGATTTAATAGGCAAGGTTAAAATACGTTAGATTGAATTGAGTTGGCATTGAGTTAGGGAGTTAGGTCGGGTGGAGTAAGATACGGTATACAATCACTTTAAACTAATGGAGGTTCAATTTAAAAAAAAAATCGAATTGGTGATATGTCAACAGTTGATTCAACAGATCTGGCTTAATTTCGTAGAAAGATGCGAATCAATCTTTTCGTTTTTAGTGTTTGCGTGAGCACTTGTGTTAAAAGCACCTGGGCCCCAGATCGGATGTTTTCTTTGTCTCCCATTGGCTAACAAGCTGGCCCCACGCGAGAAAGTCGGAATCCTTTGTTTACAGCGGACTAGAGGGCCTCCGCGGCTTAGCCTTTCAGTAAACCATAATATACTGCTATACAATAGGCTGCCCTATATTGTCTCCTCAAAAGGCTTCGTCTTTAGAAACAGCATATATATTTCAAAGACCTGTGGCTTTACAACTCTAAACGTTTATTACACAGATAAAAAGAAAGTCCTATGGGTAAAAACTTTGATTTATTGGAGCAAGACTAGTTATAAGATGATTTTTTATGGATAATATCTGGCCAGGATTTGGTTAGGTTATACTTAAGATAACGCGGTTAGATTAGACGAACCAGAGATAAAATGTCTTCTGTAATTTCGTTCCCCAGTTCCTCGACTTGTCTTTGTTTCACATCAAGGTACAATGCATACATTTGAGTCAGTAGAGCTAAAAAAAGAAGCGTTTTTTCACGTTAAACCCGTTTGTCTCCAAAACTGAGAAAACTTAACAAAAAAAGCTATTATAAATTCTAAAATTTCATAAATTTATGATAACAACGGAAGCTTGATAAAAATTCAGCAATATTATGATAAAATCCCATGAAATTAATGTCTCATGTTCTAAGAGAAATTCTGCTAAATCAAATGACCCATGTAAGGTTGTGCCCTTAAATTTACCGAAATAAGACAAACCGTTGATGTATAATATTACTAAAACCATTGTAAAACCCATGTAAGATTGCGGGTGTGACTTTATGCCCGATACTGAGGATAATTCAGGAAAATCGGAAAGACTGCGCCCAGGACTTCAGACCAAAAGTATCCCAAACAGGCTACTTCTACGAGCGAAACTAGTACTAAGCCCTTCTCCTGAAAGGAGGCGGGCTTAAAAATCAGGAAACGCCTGTTAGATTGCAGCAATTAGTTCAAACCATTATCCAATTTTTGAAAAATCTTTAAAAAAAGAAAAGAAGAGCAGAAATCTTACCGATGACGCTTATGACGACTTCAAGCAAGTCTTGCGTCTCCCGGTCCAAAGGCTTGACTAGACTAACCACCCCGGAAGTCTGGTCGACGGTGAGGTGCTGTCCACTGATGCTGAAGTGGACGGCGGAGCCCTCCGGGTCGACGGCGCGGAGGCGGTACACCGGCGCCCCGACCGGGGTGTCCTCGGGGAGGGCGAAGCGCGCCATATCGCCGCCCACGAGGAACTGGGGCGCGCGGTTCAGCTGCATGCCGGCGCCGGCGGCGCCGCCGATGGCCACGGCGCCCAGGGCGCCCGCCAAGGCCAGCACCACAGCCATGCGCGCCATTGTCCGAACCTACCGAAGCATTGGGGGCTGGAACAAACAAAACCACACGCGGTAAATATCAAGTTCACAATAGCTACCGTAGGTATCTACCGTGGGTATCTACCGTGGGTATCTACCGTGGGTATCTACCGTGGGTATCTACCGTAGGTATCTACCGTAGGTATGTTAGGTAGATATAAGCTCACAATACTCAGCATGGCATATATCTACTTGGTTGGTTATGCGGGTTATCGTACTCTCTAGAAACTGATGGGAATGTTCTTTGTTCTTTGTATCAGGGCCGGATACTTGAGCGCTACAGCCAGAAAACGCCACAAGAATGGAAATGAAACTGAAGGTGAAAAACATTCATAAAACGGAATACTGAGTGGGCGAAGTAAAGTGACATTTAATTTAGCGTGTTGCATGAACACCGGGTCAGGACGCCTGATCCCAACTTCGTGAGCGCGCTTTCACGACACAACAATCGCTGGTGAGAGGAGAGGGCGGCGGGGGAAGGCCGAGAGCCAGCAGAGAGGCTAAAGAGCAAAAATCAAACAGAGATGTCAGCGGCCCCGAACAAGAGTATCAACAACAATCGCGTATTCCCCTGACCTCTACAACAGTTTGATTTCTGCGACACGTATGAGTTGAGGTTCACATTCACATTACCGCGTGGTTCTTTGCATTGTTCTTCACACTGGTAAAAACTTGAAGTGTTTTTTCAAGCCTAGACGTGGGTATGATGGTAACACGTTCAGAATTTTACTTATTTTTGAGGAAGGACGTGTCACTTGGCTACCCGTTTTCCATTTGCTGCGCAAAAACTATGTAGGGCAATAGGTGATCTTTTCGGTGCCGTTCTTCATAACTTCAATTACATATCAGTTAGCCTGCTGATAAGACTTTAAACGCCTGGAAATGACAAAGAAAGGATTTTCTAAACATCTTAAAACACTTGCCAGCTGTACCGACGTATGCCTAGCAGAAGATCTTGAAGTTTTTTACCTCATTAAATTTACAAAAAAAAATCGTGAAGCAGTATTTTTGACTAGTTAGTGTGGCTTTGACGAGGTTAAGGTTGCACTCAAGTTTAATATCCAGGAATTACCTTAACATCCTATGAGGTGAGAAAATATTTGCAATATGGAATAAGAGGTATCCTTAGGGTAGCGGTTACATGATTTTTTTGGGGCACAACACACGTCAGTTTTCTGTGGGAATCACAACGAAATCAATAGTGATTTTGTTTAACTATTATTAATGAATTATTATTGATAATTTTAGACCTGCATTATCACAAGAATGTCAGAAAGAGAACCTATGAGGGAGAAGTAATTTTTAAGATATTTCCCCTTTTGAATGGAAGTTGAATAGAGCCTAAGAAATACGTACTGATGGACGCCTTAGCGGGTGATAATTGCAACAATAAGTGATAAAACTTGGTTGCACGTTAGAACGATCTCAACACGTCGTGTCTAGCGTGACAACCAAAGATAGCAGAGCGAGGTTTCGATCCTCGGACCTCTGGGTTATGGGCCCAGCACGCTTCCGCTGCGCCACTCTGCTGCACGCCTGCACTGGCTGCTGGGACGAAGGACAGCCTGGAGATGGCAAAAATGCCGCCGGTGCTCAAAAAAGGCCGCCTGGACCAAAAACAAAGGGGGTGGTTTTCAAAGAAAACCATCGAATTTTCCAAGAATAAGGTTCTCCCAATCAGCGCTAGAGCAGACTCGGAGCTGCGAACCCCCGACCGTGAAATCTTAAGCGCCACTTGCTAAATAGGCTTTGCAGGTTGTCGGAGAGTATAACTGTCCCAAGTCCACGCTAATCCGGTATTATCTGATATTCTTGGAAGCCGGTAAGGTTTAACTTAGAGCAGTAGCACCGTAGGCAAACTGGCAAAACTTTTTTGTAAGCCAACAAATCACTACTGATTGAAATATGTCGACTTCTTGTTTTGGCGTGACCTGTGGGGGGTCGTCTATAAAAGATCGCTGAATTTTGGCGATTTTAGATCCCTCCTCCCCGTTTCCGAAAAAGTTTGAAATCTTTTCACCCCGCTTTGGACTTTCACTGTCAGCATTTGACTGGGGAAAGATAGCATTGACACACACTTTCAACCTTATTGACCGACTGACAATGACTGGACGAAAAATATTTGATTAATAACTTCAAAACAAGGCCTTTATTCTCAATTTCCTTCCATACTCGTTGAACAAACAGAAGTGTTGGAAAACAACAACAAATTTCAAGTGAATGAAGAATGTTTTCTGGTTCTACTAACGCTAAAATGCCAAGTAGAAGTGGTTTTCAGCTTGGTATAAATCTGAGAGTGCGAAACGTTTGTGTGGCGATACCTTTTTAAAGATTGAACTTATTTGGACGAAATTTTCGGCGAGTGTTGCATTTACTTTGGAATCGGGAACCTCTCTTACTTGTTAGGCAGCGTACTCGAATAATCACTTTTTAGCCAAAATACAGGGAGGTGGTAATTTTTTAGAGGGGGTCTGAGTGTGAACTTATGAACATCAGATTTTAGACTCTCTCGGAGCCCTATTTTGTTTTGAAGAACCGCTTTGCTAGTTAGATACCATCATGAGAGAAAAGCAATGCTTTCCTCTCATTATGATACCATGGAGATTTCTGAGTTTCTAGAGCCTTTATCAAGATTATCTCTGATAAAAGAGTAGCTTTCATTTTAATTTCAAATAAACTTGATTCGTCGAGAAACAAGCCAGTAACTCGCCTTTATTAGGAGACCGTGGGTCGTCCTTAAACGCCTACCCGTCCACCCTCCTCACCGTCCGCAAAGCAAGAAGCCTCGCCTGAAGTACGGACGTTATTTATAGACGACCCCTCAGTACCTAAAGTGGACAATGGAATAAAACACGTAAATGCCGTATTTCGATTAGCTTTTATGATCGCAGGATACGGTTTTACGATAACCTGGCTCAACAATGTGGTCTAGGTCGTACGCTGCAAGTCACTGCTACGACTTCGTAATTAGATTTTTAATTGACGTACAGAAAAAAAATCGATTGTCAGGAAAGTTGTTGGGTAACAAGAGCAGCGGTTACCTTGCGAGGTATTGTAATTGTTTCGAGTTGCCATATCGACATTCTCTGAGAGACAGTGAGGCGCAGGAGACGGGGAATGGATTATGCATCAGAGTCCTTGGAATCGGAAGTGGTGGTGATACGACACTTGGGGGTCATCCTTAAACAGCTTGGGCACTGTGGAACGATGGTGCGACCGCTGTAATTTTTTAAGGTAGCATTTTCAACCTTTTGGTTTAAATTTGGTGCTACCCTCCGTCGTCAAGCCGAGCGGAGAGATAGGGGAACGAGGCAAAAGGCATCCAACCTAGCCCAACCTATATCATAAGCAAGCCTCTTACCGTATATCAAGTTTT
>Ga0058701_10003711_pt1 | contig 12176 bp, 5 predicted proteins | sample AgamicOrMae_FD_97039 | JGI IMG/M metagenome (GOLD analysis project Ga0058701, IMG submission 97039) | Agave microbial communities from Guanajuato, Mexico - Or.Ma.e | ecosystem: Host-associated > Plants > Phyllosphere > Phylloplane/Leaf | place: Guanajuato, Mexico | collected 2012-06-04 | reverse complement strand
GAGTATGACTATTAGTAGGTCAACCAATCTCAAAAACTAACCAACACGGCAAGATCGGTCCGAAAGGGGAGGGTTTCGGGGAAAATTTTTAGAAGCAAATTTCTTTCTTGGGTTTAGAAAACGAAGAAAAAAAATCGGTAGTAAATTTGAAAAGAGAAGAAATGTCGCCTGAATAGCTACTTAATATTTCGACTCGCCAGATCAGCCGTTTTAACGTCTCACTGAAAATAGGTACACAACATCTTTCTTGACATAGTATAGATAAACTTGTGATTGTAAAGAGTCAGAGGTTTCGAGGAATCCTCACCCGCTTTAAATCGGTGAAAAAAGTAAGAATCAATTTCGAATTTCCAGGTTTTGCAAGCAGACTGGGTACAAAATGGAGGATATGCTTTTCTTCGACGACGAACAAAGAAACATCGTTGAATTATCCGAAAAAGGGGTAACTTGTGTTTATGTTGAAAATGGAGTTAATATGAAAGTTGTCGATAAAGGTCTCACAAAATTCGCCACTTATGCTGTGAAGCAGTAATAATTGTCTACAGGACAAGATGGTGCCTCACATGGCAGGCCCTAAAATAAACAGACCTATCTTCACAGGACAGTAAGCTTTAAACAGTGTACGTAAAATAAGGGGTTACATTTAGAAGGTTATCTGTACTCCACAAGAACAAACCACCACGCGATTTTTTGTCCTGTCCTTTCAACGAAATATTTTCGTAAGAAAGTCCGCATGTCTGTCTCTTGTATGGCCCTTTCACGCAGCACATTTTTCGTGCCCTGTCAAAAGTGAGCATTTCGTTATGTACTCATGTGGTAATGTGAAAGTACAAGTTCCGGAAAAATAAATTATATTTTCTTAACCTCGAATGTTTATTGTGACATACCTGACCGTACTTTTGAAATTTGGCTGATGGCTAACCTCGCTTGATTTCTATCTGATTAAGATTAAGAGGGGGGCGCACCGCTACGTGGACGTAAAGTCCTTTCTTGGAGATGGCCAAGTCACGTAGCGGGTCCCAGTTGTATCTACGGTTGGACTTCAGAGTTCTCCCGAACAAGCGCTTAAGTCGTACGATAGCCGGTGGACAGGAGCCCCAAGTTTAAAAAAAGATCTTGTTAGCACAAATAGTAGACTTTTATTGTAACACAGTGAAAATGTCTTTGCATATACAAGTCCTTGTGCACTGAGATTCTAACCGTGCAACAAAGAATGGTACTTTATACAAGTACAAACCTCCTAGATTGTTTATAATGAGAGAAAAAGTTAGTATACAGGCGTCCCAGCAAGGTAAAAATTTGTCGCAAGTGCGGGACGTATTATTATTATTTGATTCTTCAAACACAATACAACTTACTTAAGTAAGCTACTTACATTCAATAACGCTAAATACTTAACGATAGATTGCAAAAGTTATCGACAAGAAAGAAGTCGCACCTGTGGTAGGAACTAATGAGAACTGTTGGACTAGTCTCCTCCAGTTCTTGTATACTTAATGGTCCCAAGACATAAATTCCCAAAACGAACACTTTGTAATTCACAATGACCTCTTTGAATACAACTAACCCATTTCTACCCAACGCCTGGAGAATTCAGACCTCACAAAACAATGGCACAATGACTATCATATCCTTATAATTGTAATGGAACAAACGCAAAAATGCGTTAATTTAAGCTGCCACTCAGAGCACCATGGGAGAAAATGTAAAACTCAATACCGGAACATATGGATCAGCTAGCTTTCAAATTTTTCAAGCCGCAACCAAGACACAAATTTCAACGATTTTTTTAAAAAAAAAAGGTTTTTTGGTGTAGAAAATTTTTATGTTTCCCAGAAAAATGCAGACTCTGTCAGGTAATTATGTGAACATAAGAAGTGACAGATTTTTCTTGTGGAACAGACCAGAGGGTAGAAAAAGGTAAATTGATCCAAGTCAAGGTGTCGAAAACTGGAATATACCCTGACAAACTTTTGTCCTCTCTATTCAAGGTTTGGTACGGAAATCCCAACATGCAAGGAGTAACTTTTACGCGGAGTTGCGAGCAAACCAGTTGTAAATTTGTAATAAACCGAGAGGAGCGTGGACTTCCATCAATCTTTTTGGTCTTTGAAGAAACCAGTGCCGAACATTGCGAGGCGTTTTTCCGAAGGGTGATTACAGTTCAAAAATGATAAGCTATAAAATGTGCCAAGATTTTAAGGCTTAAGCCGATGGCAACGCTGTAAGAAAACTACGATGAGAAAGTATAACCATTAGAAAGGAACTCCCTTGAAGGGATCAGTTCCCGCTACAAGAGACATACAGATTTCAAAACATTGAAAAAACAAAAACAAAAAAAGCCTTAAAACTGAACCTCTTCCAGCGGTTTAAGGTTTGTCTGTTTAGGGAACCCTCTGTTTATCATTTCCCTTGACGTAAGGATTGAACCAAAGTATAAATAAGGGCACTTATTGAACTTACATGTTTTCAGACTAATTTTCTAATGCAGAATCTTATGTCCACCTCGGGAGTATAACGTGTAAAAAAAAAGACCTTTTAACTGGTTAGGAAAACCTTAGAATCGGGTAACATTTCAAATTTGAGGTTTAGATCGATTTTTTCAAATATAATTTTTTAAAACTCTGAAAAGTTTCAACTTTTCGTACAATTTTGCGGGTGCTCACGTCCACACAAGATTCAAACTCCAATACAGTATTGAAGTTCACGTTCAATTAGAAAGCACAAATACACTTTTGGATACAAATACAAGGTCATGGATTCAAGAGGGGTAAACTGTATACAGGCCTTACTATATTACCCGTTTTACTATGAGTGTTCAAATTTAGAAGGCGTAGTTCTATGGCACAAGCGTTCCAAGCGCTTGAAAAAAAAAAGAAAAACAAGAATGGGAAAAACATTTTTTCCCCGATTGATATCGCTTATCACGGACTTATATCCCCTGATTTTTCTGATTTGATTTTCACTTTTCGCTGATTATTCTTGTCTGACTGCAGGATAATTTTTCTATCAATCCATAATCGATTTCTCCCCTTCCCCCGAAGACCTAAAATTTTTCCTGCTGTTTTCAGACTTTTCTTGATTTTCCCAAGCTATTTTTTTTTCTCTGACTTCCCTTTAACAAGTCGTAACCATGTATAAATATGCCTGAATAGCAATAAATAAATAAATAAAAAATAAAGGGGGTGTAATAGACTAAATGGAAATAGAGAATGGAATCACCTCAAAAAAAAACTAATTGATTGCACTGTACACGCTTTCGAATACAATTCACAGAGCGAATTGAGTCGAACTTGAATAGGTACTTTGAGTCATAAAAAAAAAGAAAACCGAGAACTGGAAGAGTGAGTTTCTAGATGGCAACAGTTAATCAAAATATGAACCCAAACGTAAAATATTTTCCACACATTTAGAGGAATAACGAACGAAAATTGACTAAGCTCCCGGAACTTGGCTTCGGCGCGTATATCTACTTAATACTGCAATAAAATACTTCAAAAGACATCTTTAAATTCTACAATATAAGTACCCCTAATTTATGAAAATTAACTGGGATTTTTTTAACCTACAAGTTAAATAAATAATTCATAACAGAGCAATCATACATTTTACAGGAAGATACTAAATAATAATCTCTTTTTCTCCACCACTTAGAGAAAAAAAAAAAGGAGGCCTAACCTAAGAGTCGAGTACAATAACTACTCCTAGAAGAATAAAATTATGAAGGAGAAAAATGCTTCTGATTGTAATCAAAAATTTAGAAGTAAAAAAGAAAAACAAAAAAAATCTGAGAAGAGTAGAAAATTTAGGCAACATAAAACCAACAATATGGCGCCTGCTATGGTTAACCATTTTGCTTAGAAAATGTATGAAACTTCACAAATTTAAAAAAATTACATGGCAAAAAAAAGGAAAAGGCCCATGAAGGTTAACTCTAAACAAAGACATTGCAATAAACTTTCACTTGCCATGGCTTCACTTCTAATCTTAGTCACTGATAGACGAATATGAAGAGACCGTTAGTGAAAGTAGAGAAAATACATTTTTGAAAAAAAAAAGGTTAACAAATATCCACTGGGAAACTTAATGATAAAAACTTAATCTTCACCTTTATAGATAAAGAAAAAAAACAGAAAAAAACACAACATACTGGGTGCGTATGACAGAAATATAACAAAAAAATTTACATTCAGGTCTAAGGCACACATTTAGATACATAGAAAAGTTTTTGAGCTAGCTGGGTTTATTCTGAAATATTTTGGAATGATTTTCTTGTTTATAAGGCAATAAATAAGCACTAGTTTATATCTGAAAAGCAAAAAATTTGTTTGAGTTTATTGTCAACCATACTCTGTGCAAGCCATGGCGCTGAGACCTTTTTTCTGAATGGCAACAGCAACAGCTGCATCCATAAAATCAAAATGTTCGAAAGATGGAACCTTATCATACAGTATTGAAACTGATTCTTCCATTGAACCTGTTGGTAATGTATGATTAGCATCAGGTAAAACAGGTAATGATGAGCTGTCATGACAGCATCTCTTGGTATTTTCTGGGAAATCTTCTGCTTTCCTTTTATGCAATGGGGCAAGCGTACTTTCTTCCTGATAAGATGGCAAATTATGTGATAAGCTACATGCGCAAGATTTGACCTGCAGTTTGTCAGAACTCCCTTCTGTAGAATCCAGCGGTACTTCACTATCAGCTTGCGGCTGCTTGAATATATCACCAGAGCTGAAACTACTACTGTGGGCTTGTACTATAACATGGGTTTCAGAATGTTCTCCAGTCATCACACTTTCTGCACTTACAATAATTCTGTCATCTGAAGTTGCAACATCAGATGATACATCTAGATTCTTAGTTTGAAATTGTGGATTGGGTGATGAAAAACTACAAGAGGCCCCTGTCTGATTGTTCGGCAAATAAGATTCATGAGCATTTTTCACTTTAGTCAAAGTTGACAGCCCATCAATGAAATGAAATGATGACTTATTGTTGATATAAGTAGAATGTGAGTTTTTGCTATCCACATGTGTTGAAGTAGTAGCTGTATCATGATCTGATCTTTGCAACCCATGGCTTAATATTGCCATGGAGACTGCTTCGTGTTCTAGATTACCATCATTAATAATATCTTCTGTATCTGCTGAAAGAGGCACGAAGCCCATATCCTCTAGAACACGATTGATGGTATTGTCAACAAAAGCTTTGGCTACTTGCCTCGTTTGCCACTTTAGCAGTTGCCAATCTCTTCTTGACCTCTGTCTTGCTTGAGATGTTGACTCATTAACTCCATCACTGGCAGCTTCAGAGGCTTTGTTGCAATCACTATTGGTGTCCTCCAGATGTGGATCTGGTAAAATGTTCATTTTCCCTTCTTCAGATTTATCATTAGTGGTATCACAGGAGTCTTCATCTTCTGAACATTGCACATGGTACTGTCCATTTATTTCCCACACCAGTTGAGCAGGATCACTAACTGAACTTCTTGAATCAGCCTTTGAAGAAGAGGCTTCAACTGTATCACTTGGTTTATCCATCTGAAAGAAATTCCATAAAAGGTTATGGAGGAATAGTCCATTCAAGGAAAACAAAGGGGACTGCTCTAGCCTTATAGAACAAAGAAAATATTGTTGATTTTCTGGAGCTCAAGCATAATAATAAAGCAGAATAAAATTCACACAGAGTTGCTTCTCACACAAAAGGCAACTATTGGGAAATTTACCTGCAATATCAAGATGTAAAATAGGCTCACAATTCACACATTATACATCAGATCAATACTGTTTAGACATGGATACCGTGGCAGAAAGGGGCAATTCTTACCTTCAAAATAGTAGAAGATGGGTTATTTTCCCAAGAATCTTCATTAGCATAAACACTCCCCTATCCCCTCACTATCAGCTGTTACAAAAACATTGTCAATCACTGCCTTCTTCATTACTTTAAAACCTCATTAGTCCTTCTCTTTCGTTCTTCTCTTCTTTGCATAACCTACGGATCAATATCAACGTTTCCGGTTCCGCAAAGGAAAGCCCTTCCACTTCCACCCTTCCTATTTTGAATTTAAACCTTACAAAAAAACAAAATTTTAATACCGGTACACGTTTTGGTTGGTAAGTACCCGAATAAATTACCCACGGTAGTTTATTCATAATTTGTTTTATCGCTCTGAAGTCACCTTCCTCTGAAGCTTTATAAAAAGTTCTAAAGAAAATTTCAAGTTGGATACGGCAGTTGTCCATCCCACTGGGAACACACATCTTTGGTTTTAAGCGCGGAAATTCGAAAGAGTCCGCACCACTCAACTTTCACCGGTGAGTCGAACTACAGAGAGGGCTCTAACGTAAGTCGAACGAAAGCTTGCTGCGTTCCTGCATTTTGACTGCGATCACGCCTCAATATGCGTTTATCACTACAAGGTATTGCGCATATTAATATTTTTTTAACATACCGGTAGTGTATCAAAAATAAAATTAACGATGTACCGGTAACTCACACGCTGCCCCATTTAAAATGTGTTAGGTTCGTTTCGGTGCATTTAGTCATCCTTGTATTTAAATAGGCGTGCGAATAGAACTAACCGAAAATTAAATTCGGACTTAAATGTACAATAAAGACAAAAAAACAAACAAAAAAAACGGAGACAACAATTAATTGCTATTGCTGGTGAACTATCGGTGGCCGGGAAGGGTTGTGAAGGTCTGCGCTAGCGGCGTAGCCGCGAAAAATTGCATAAATGCCGTTCCTTAGCCATAATTCCGTGCGTTTGTTATTGCACACGAGTAACGCCAATGACACCTATAGAAAGCAGACCTCAATCCTGAAGTTCTACTCTCATGCTTTAATGATGAGTATTTTAAAAACGCTCCTTTCGAATGTTTGGGGCAAAGTTAACATCCTTCGCTTTGATGACGCCAGCATTTGGGGGCAGAGGACACTTTAGCCTAGAATCTTCAGGCTTGGCCAGGCTTGGCTCGTAGAAGTGTCGCGGTGGAAGCCAAGTGGTAACAACGACATCAGCATTACACTGTGGGGAAGAAGCTGTCTAATCGACATTAATTTGATCATTTTTCGGTATCAAATACATCGACATGTTGGTGGGAAAAAAAAAACCCTGCCGAACAAAAATCTGGAATCATTGGAGGGGATACTCATTTTTTGAGGTTGACTTATGACAGGATCCTCCAAAAATTATAATCCGAGTATTAAAGAGAATCCTCACAATTTTTGCGACGACGACTTACACGGGGCTTCATGTACAAGAATTTCCACGAAGCTTTTTTGGGCGTAATGCTGGTAAGGCTTGCAGTAAGAAAACAGATTTTCAAAGAAATACAAACATTTATTAACAGCATCTTGACATCACACATAAAAGCCGTCATTAATGTAGCAACTTGCGTTGGAAGCTTGAACTAATTTAGGGATATTGACACCAGGATCATTATCGGACCTGCATTATTTTAAAGCGGTTAATACACAAACATAAACACGATGCGATATCTCTACATCGTGCATTTAAAGACAGCACAAAAGTCGATATTTAAGGCATTATTTTTTCTTCACTATTAATTACTTATATAAAATCTCTCTAAGGCGCACGGCTCGAGTCGGTTACAATTATTGCAACTGGACAAGACCGCCTTGTAAAGAAGATCTAGCTACAGCAGCGTTTCGAAATTATGGTATTCTCGGTGAAGACAGGGATTTCTTATTTAGATTGCGGTAGTTATGGTTACGGCTCAAATGATAGTCAGGTTCTTATGCTGAGATGAAGTCGGTTATATTGTGACGAAGAAGGCATTCGCATTTTTGCGGTTTCGAGCATTACCGGTACAGATATTTCGCGACTAAGAAAATTACTAAGTAATGCAGACGGCTAAGAGAGGAATACAACATTGAAGCCGCTAATCATAGCAGGACAATAGCTTAAGATTCTCCGTTATTTTTCCAAGTACTCTCGCACAACAGTCCTAAAAGGCGCTAATCTTGCGTAATCAGTCTAATTACGTCACAGCAAAAAAAAGGAAAAAATATAAACTTAAAGAAAAATTAACTTTTTAACTTGAAGAAATGATAGATCAAGTTATAGAAATTTTTATTCATAAGACAAATACTTTAATTAGGCCTTGATTACGTACCTCTGCACAGGAAACCGATCCGGTACTGGTACAGCTTCGGACGACCAAGACCTAACAATGAGAGTGAAAACATAAGTAATCCTTCCAATCATCACTGCTAAAAAAATACAAGAAAAAAGAAAGAACACACTTACTTTACCAGACTGGGCTTTTTAGTTCATCACGTTTTATTAGCCGATCGAGGCGGATAATTCTCAGGTCCAAAAATCTGCTAATCCCATATCTCAGCGGCTGCGAAACTGACACCTACGTACCGGATCCGCTTGAAGTCTTTTTGGATGCGGTTATATTCTTAACGGTTCCGCTTAAATTCTTAGCGGATTTCAAGCGGATCCGGTATGCAGGCATCAGTTTCGAAGCCGCTGAGAATGGCCTAGCGCATTTTTAGACCTGGGTTATGACACTGTGTACAACGACTCTTCATCGCTGATCACCATCAACCTCCGAGGAAGTACATTGCCCTCGAATTTTCTCATTTTCTTAAATAGTAGGCTGCTCACAATATGACTAGCGGTTGAGCAAAATATTCTACTGTTACTGCACTTTCAATGAATGAATATGAGAACAGTTCATTCAGTCTCGCAAGGGACGAAACAGGACTAGTGCTTCGCCTCACAATAGTTAAAATAAAATACGAGTGAAAATAAAGTTCGGGCCAAAAACGATCTACATTTTACTTTTCGATAAGAAAAACAGAAATCAATGTGGGGAATACGTTGTCTTTCGTGCTCATATAGTTTTGCTTTACATTTCAAAACAATGCTTGAGTCTAAAGCTTTATCTATCATTTCTGACACAAAGATTTTCCATATTTTCTTCGAAACTCTCCCCATTTGCCAAAAGAGCTTTATCCCTCGCCTAGTCGGACAAGAAAAAAATAAAAGATTTTCATCTCTTCGAAGACGGTGAAATATTTGTCTTTTTTGAATGCGTGCAATTAGATTAAAATAACATATTTAAATATCGTTTAATTGAAACCCCCAACTCAGTTCTTTAATATTTAGAAGTTACTCTTTCTATGGAGAGAAGATAGAAGATTTAGGCTAACAGTAGGATTATTTAAACTCGATTTTGATTGGTCCCTCATTGCGCCATACCTCAAAAAGAAAGAACGAAAAATCACAAGGACCCATTAAAATAGGACTAAGCCTTCTTCCTTCGGCAACACAGCTATACACAAAGATCGATTAATTCGAATAATTGAAGTCAATTTAACTCTGTTCCATTTTTCAATTTGCACGGTGAATGAATCATTTTTTTAAAGATCTATCCTCAAAGACGTTACTTCCCGTGCCAGTATTTGTTTTGTCTAGCTTTCCTGTTAGAATTAACAACAAACACGCTTTAGCATTTCAGACCTTCAAGTCAATTAATCAGTAATTTAAAAGGCAACATAGTCGAATATTTATTTTAAATAATGCTGCTCGCGCCTTTAACAAAGACGTTTTGTTTTTTCTCCTTTCAAACACAAAAAGGGAAACTTGGTACCTTTCTTATCGCATGTTAATCGTTGCGCTATGTACAGTTACGAAAAGCAAAATGTCATAACGCATGCCGTGATTAGACTTAATATTCATCACACGGGTTAGTACACATTGACGTTCAAACATTTGCTGTGAAGTTACAAATCAGTTACCATGCATCGACTCAAGTCCTTCATAGTTACCCTAATTACATACAGAAAGCTAAACAAAAACAATCCAAAACATTTTGTTGTTTTTTATTTAAAGAAAAAGAGAAAAAAGTGGGCATTCTTTCAAAGGTAATTTTTGTGCATTATTCTAGGGAATTACAATTTCGGGTCGACCTCTCCGCGATCCTTCATGAATATCCGCACGGATATGCACGGTTTCTCATATGATAAACCGCTCATATCCATGCAGATATTCATGCTGGATCGCGGACAGGGGTATCCATATGGATACCTCTGATTATAATTTGTAAGTATAACTTGACAAGATATCCGTGTTTGCACGGACAATGCTCCAAGAATATCCGTGGTCGAGCACGGATGAGCACAGATATCCGTGAATGCACGGATAATGCGACAAGGATATCCATGGTTCCACGGATATCCTTGCGGATGTCTCTACGGACGAAGCACGGACCCGTTGACCCGGGACCCACAATGAACATAATCATTTATAAAAAACAAGATATCGTTCATACTCATCGATTAACACGCAGTTAAAATCCAAAGAACAATAAAAAACACACAAAACGCATCAACAGCTCTCTGCCTAAATCGGTTAAATACAGTTAACAAACTTATCACAGGGAAAAAAATATCGCTATTGTTCATGGAAACCTTCGTGTCTGTAAAAGTAAAGGTTCTTGACCGAGAAAGGATAAATCACTGTATCAATTAAATTACAAAATAAACTATTCAAGGTCTTGAATCGTTTGAGGACATGTCCATCTACGTACTGTATATTGAGACCTGTCTTATTTAAGGCACCTTTTCTCAACCGAAACGACATAACCTCACCTTACGATTATTTACAACTAGCTACGATAATCGGCATTTAACTTATTCTGTATGCTGACAGAAAATATGTCTTAGAGAGACAGGCAATTGTAATAAACTCACTGACTAGTGGGTACAACTTTGAAATGAAATAAGACAGTTCGATTTAAGTCGATACAAGGAGTGTGGACCGGCTCGTTATGGAGCACTCCTCGACATTCCATACGCCTCACCCCAGTAATTTGGGGGCTAAAGTCTACGTTCTAGATCACAAAAGCTGTACCGGTATCTTTATTTCGAGGTTGAGGATACAGAAGAAGGAAAAGCGTACAAAGGACAGGAAGTGGCGTAACTTAACGATAGCAAAAAGCAATGAAAAGGACAGTCCTTCTACGACCACAGCATTCATCCATCTATCGCTTGTATTTCTGTACACAGTGAGTACTTGCAAAGTAGTCAAGATCAGCAAGATATTTCAAGTTGCAATAGCTCAAGAATAGGAGACCACTCGAGCGAATTCCACGGCATGAACGGCTACAATGACGTAGGCTAAAAACTACTGAGGCAGCATGCTGGCCTGATCCAGATTGTGTTAAAGTTTTGGATTTACTTAAGCCAGTGTACCGAATAACTTCGGCCTCAAAATAGCTTTGAACGTTTAACGACCGATCAGACTGTGAGCTTCTTACAGCTGCCGAAGAGGTGACGTCCAGCACTCTTGAGGCAGGAAAAAAAATAAACAGAACAGTCGAGGTAGGCAACCAGGTGGGCAGCCGCACGCGTCGCGACTAACGGTTGCCTAACCTTTGAGAGGAAGCGAAAAGTTTCCAAGAATTCGACGGGCGGAGCCTGGTCTGAATCGCAAGCATAAAAATATGAGGATCTTGAAATGATATCTGTATTTTTAACGTCAACTCCTTCGCAAACTGCTCACTCATTCTTGTGAGATAATTTTTATTTTCAATACTTGAAAAATCTGATTCGATTTTTTTTAGGTAAAAGGCGATAGATTTCAGAAGCTTTGACTATATCAACAAGAAGTCGTAAAAAAAATCAAATTCTGTGGATATTGTGGGGAAGGGATCACAGCCACGAACTCATTAATGGTAGGTTAATAAGAGGAAAACGAACTTATAAGATTTTGTATCGTTGACCGAAATATTGAAGGAAGACACCGTCTTACTCCAAGCGTAAATAATTTATATTTCACGTCGTATGCTTAACTTTTGCGTTTCAGTCCCCCTTCCCTCATCTCAGTTTTATCGGTTGCATTTTCTTCTCTTCTTCTTGTGTTCTACCATGCTTTGACTATAATTACCGTACAGTTACTTCGTGACATAGGGGTGCACACTTGAAAACAGACAAGCGTGGAGAGATCCTCCTTTTTTACCAAGGATCCCTCTCCCCACCAGAATACAGATTTTGCTGGTCGGCTGTAACGTTCTAATTTCAAACTGAAATGTTCGATAATTTCAATGACTGTTTTAGGAAACACGTTCGTTTGTGCAAATACAACATCGTCACTTCTTACTCTCTTATGTATACAGTTAATGAACATTATCTTT
>Ga0058701_10003710_pt1 | contig 12176 bp, 6 predicted proteins | sample AgamicOrMae_FD_97039 | JGI IMG/M metagenome (GOLD analysis project Ga0058701, IMG submission 97039) | Agave microbial communities from Guanajuato, Mexico - Or.Ma.e | ecosystem: Host-associated > Plants > Phyllosphere > Phylloplane/Leaf | place: Guanajuato, Mexico | collected 2012-06-04 | reverse complement strand
GATTCCTTAAACCGTCCAGTTCGAGGACCATTCAAAACTGCAAGTTCCGTGATCTGTAATCCTTGTATTAACCAGTGTGTGTGTGTGTGTGTGTGTATTTTGGTCAGCAGAAGCCTTAATCTACAACCGCTATTCGGATCAAAATACAGCCATACCGGTGGAAGGAATACTTACAGAGCACGGAGAACGCAGTTTTGAACGGTTCTCGAACTGGACGGTTAAGGAAACGTCTCCTCGAACTGGATGGTTAAGGAAACGTCTTCTCCAACTGGACGGTTAAGGAAACATCCTCTCGAACTACTGGACGGTAAATGCTCGTAGGTACCGACGTGATGAACAGAGGTTTGGCCAGTGGAAGACAGGGCCGACCAGTCTTTTTTACTCTTCGTAAATAGCTCGTTAGCAACTGTTGTTGTCGACGGTGTTACGATACCTTCTAAGAGGCCATTCCGTCCCTTGCTTCTCGTTACCGCACAGCTCCATCAACACCCTGCAGCCGTCCTAACCACACCAAGGACACGACCGAACCGCATTCATGCCCCACCCCTGAAACACCGTAAAAGCCCACTACGATGTCCACCTTTCGCAAAATTTAATGAGAGCTTTGACGTACCTGGGCTGGCTTACGTCAGCCAACCAACTATTGATCGAACTGCTTATGGAAGCAACCTAAAAAAAGATAATAATAATAAAAATACGGCTTGAGGGCTGCCCTTTGTCCAGCACGGTTTCTTCGGTATTCATACAAAAAGTTTCACCGCTCACAAATCGGACGACGCGTGTTATGGAAATAAAACAAATAGTATGGATCCCAATGCTGTAGCGTTGTTTTGTGATATCTCTTGGGAATACACGGGTGAACATGCACAACATCGTTATGGGGTACTGCTTGCTGGTTTGGGTATGAGCCTAAAACGAATTCATAACGTTGGTTTTCTTAGTATTTAAGATACATTTATCAATCGTAGAAAGCCTCAATAAGGCTCAGTGAGAAGTATGGATTGATATGGCGATTAATAAATCAATCTCAGAAACCGTTTTGTACTTCCTGTTTTGCTTTCATACTGCTTCAACCAGACAGCAACACCCAGAGCGAGTATTATTTTATCAATGTGAAAACCGGAAACGGACGTTCGATTGCGAAGCATTCACAATCGAGGACCGTTATACATGACTTGAATATTGTCACTTCCACGCTCATGAACGCAAACGTCAAACTGTATGATTTTTCTCTCTTTGTGAACAATGAACAGGCGAATGGTTTCTGGTCATTAACAAACTTATTAAGAAACTTTTTGAGCATTAAGCATCGTATGACTTCTGAATATTTGACAGACGTAAAATTGAGTCCATAGTAGGATAGAAAAGCTTGTAAACATCTGAATAGCTTGGAAACCAGAGGGCAAATGTTGTGACATTTTGTTATCGTTTGATTTTGTGTCTTCGGTCATACGATAATGAACCTGCACTGCCTGACTGCCTGAGCAACAAAATAATACACTTTCCTCGATGTTATTACCGGTATCCCTTATGACAGCCTACTTAAATTGTAACTCTGTGAATGCTCAAAAATCCAAGCCAGTTTTAAAGTACTCTTTATGCATAGAACCATACGATACCTGCGTTATTACAACAAAGCTCTTTGTTACAATAAATAATATACATGTAGATATAATGATTTGTGTAAGTTGTCGTAATAGCAAGGTATCCTAATGAATACCTTACTGTTCTATTACCTGCTGTTGTCGTAGCATCCTTGATATCTCTCTGGTCTGTGCGATCGTAATCAGGGGCGGTTTTTTTTGTGTATGTGTGGTGTGATACGGTGAGGATAACTCTTTGTAAGATTCATTTTGTTCTATGACTAAGTTCTTTACCGTGTTTTAATACGTTTAGGGTATTTTTTCAAAATTGTTTTGCCATGTTCTCATTTTTACTCGTTCTACTCGCAAGTAATTACCCTTCTGTGCCAGGCACCCAACAGGTAGCACAATTTTATCACTTTTAGGGAGGAGCAATCTCCTCCACTTCATTAAAACAACCCCAATCGTCAGAGAGAATTCAAGTTCCCTGTAGTGTGTATCCTGTTGTTGCCAATTCTATGAATTCTTGTAATAATAAAAACTACTTTTGTTTACAGGTACTATACGAGTTAGCGGATTTATGGAGTTTTTGTCCTATTGGTATGTAGATCATGTTTTGTGTAAAGAAAGTATCGTGAAGGCTTGTCGTGTAGCTAAACAAATGCGGGGAACCGAGAAACGTGGTTCATCGGCATATTTGCGTTCCCGTAAGATATTATTGTTAAAAATGATAGTTTTTTTGTTTTTTTTTTTGTCCACCATACTTTATTCGTACGCAAAACTTCCATTCAAAATATATTGGGCCTTCTTGACGTCCCGCGTTAAAATGTTCCTATAGGCCTGCGTACTTTTCAAGGACACGCGCGAATGGAGTTGACCCTTTGTTAAAGTTTCAGTCAATTTAAAGAACACCAGAGTTATAGCAGTGAACTTCTTTGACTAAAAGAAAGTCCTGCGACCCCGAGATTCGTGGCCGAAAAGGCATTAAGACGAGCAGTGGCGGAAGTGAGAAAGAGTGAGTTTCATGTCTCGGGAATAATTGAGCTATCTAATGCAGTAACTTTTTAATGATACATCCTTATCCTCGTATTCATGATGAATATCAGTCTCTTTGTTGGACCAAAGAGAGGCTCTGTTACGAAAGAATTGTCATCCAGAAAGATGTTAAGTGCTCGAGAATGGCGTTGCATTACGGGTCGTCACTTATTAGAAAAGAATTAGCACTAGGCACATAACGCAACCATGGTCAACTAGCTTTACTCTCACAGTTTGTCATTTTCCTCATGATGTGATGAGGAGAGTTGGCTTGGCTGGGAGGATGCTGTCGAAAATGCAACTGTTGAAACTCGATTATGGTGTGTTGCTGTTTTACCTCTAGCGTGGTTTATTTTAGCTCTCCTGCGGTCGAATCTTAAGCATTTTCGCGATCGATTTGGAAAATTAGGTTTTCAAATTTGAAGTGCACGGGATAATGTCATCGTGAGCCAATTTGTGTGAAAGCGTAGGATGCCGTAATTTATTCGGTGTGATGGCGCGTCGTTCAACGCAGACGCAAAAAATTCCATGAGGTGCACCTCAATCACATGTTTCAACATCGCAAAGCAAGCGGTGATCCGGAAGGACGTCGTTAAGGATCAACGTGGTCCTTTTCGTTTCAATTATTGCCGCACTTTTATTTTTAAAAAAATCAAATTGTAAAGCTAAAGGCGCAAGTCATTTTGAACTTTAACTACGAACAGGCATGTGTACTATACAATGTATGCCCTTACTGCGAACTGATAAATACCGTAGGGTGAGTGGATTTGAATCCGAAGGAACGTCAGCGATCGCGTTCCCCCACCACTTCTCGCGGAGTGTGTTGCAGCTGCACCGGAGTGGGGGTAAAGTTGGATAGAGGGGGGTTAGTGAAAGGTGGGGGATGTGGCCAAAAAAGTGTGCGTGGTGCAGAGATTCCGGCATCAAGGCGTGTCCCTTTCGTTGCAAATCTGAACTTATTAGATGCTTTGGTCTGCATAGCCTCTTGGTCAGCGTTGCTGCCATTGAGTTCCTTTTTTTCGGAAACTCTAGATACTGCGCTTCCAATAATTCAGTTTTCGATTTTTTATTGACTTTCCGGAAAGTTTGTTTGATACTTTTGACCCAAGTCTGCACACGTAAATGCAAAGTCGAGCTTCCAAACTAGTTTTCTTTACTTTGAACCACTAGATAATTCTTTGCACAAATTCAGGAAGGCGCCAACAGGACTGCATTTTTTTTAATATGTATATCTTTCAAAATGTGAAAATTGGTTTTATGCCTGTTTTTTCTGTGTAGCAATAAATATTCAATGATGAGGCCTACTGCTTTATAGCAAGATAAGACGAATAAGGTTGCAATTTTTTCTTGAGCCTCAGAGGAAATGAAACGTGCAGAGTTATCGCGGGTGTATCTGAGCATATAAAATATCCGTTGGATGACATGGCGCGTCTTTGGATACGTCCAATAAAAAGTGCTCGTGATTTTTCCGTACCATTTAAGTACTGACGGTTTTTCAAGGGCGCTAGTTTGTCTGAGAAATTCTTTTTCCCTTCAACAAACAACCGCACGAGCGCTAATTAGCCCAGAGAATTGGATATTCCCTGTATACCAACAATCGCACAAATAACTAAATAAACATTACCCACAGAACGGTTTTAAGTATTTAATGTTTCTCCCTTCATGTTGGCAATGTAATATATGTATGAATATATGAATTATGTAAATCTTTGTTGCAAAGCAGCCAATCAATCGTATAATATCACGTAGGTTATATTATGTTAGTTTACGTTAGTTTCCTTTATTTTTTGATTCGATGTTACTCCTTCAGGCTGTCGTAAAATCGTATATGATGCTGATTCTCCGTGACATTAACTGATGCGAAAGCGTTATCACCCTCAGCGACGAAAGATAGATACGTAGGCAAAAAAGGGACATGATTGAAATACAGATTGTGAGATGACGATTCTCAATCGGAACGGTATGCTTACCAGTTGAGTGTCATTGCGTTGCTCTCGTTATTTCGATGCAAAGTTCAAACTGTGTTCTCGAAGCCAATAACGAGATAATATTTTATTCCGAGCGTTTTCAGCGGTGTATGGACTTATACTTTGATTGCGTCCTCGTGCCTTCTCCATGGGAACATCTACGTAGATAGTGTGTAGACAGCTACGTAGATTTAACTTACATAGGTAGCTTGATGATCGAGCGATAAGTGTTCATCAAATTCAACGTATACGTATAGTCGTTAATTGGGATGTGCGCGCTGCACGATCAACGTAGTATCTACGTTATATCAACGCACTGGATATTTTTAAGGTGCTATTTTACGTCTCTTATGAACGTTGTGGCTACGTTAATCAACGTAACAAGATCCACGTAAATCAAAATATTTTAATTCGCCCCTGTCGCCACCCACCCGACACCACCCCACCTCCTTTGCCCCTCCCCCTCGTTTATTCATCCTAATCCTACGCAACCTATCTCCGAACGGACCTAACGCGCTTTGATATTGTGAAAGCTCTCATCATACCTTCGCTAAAACATTTCATCAGTGAGCTTTACATATTGCGCGAGTACCAATCATCGTACTAATCAGCGAGAAACACCCAATACATTGTAATCGTTATGCGAATACAGCTAAGGGGCCATTCGCAAAGGACATCCGCAGTTTTTCTCGAGATTTCTGACCCCCCCTCCCCTTCTGTGGACGTCCGCATGAGGTATAAAGACCCCCCCCCCCGGAATTCATTTTTTTAAAAATCATGTTGAAAATAAACATGTTAGTCAACTAATGGTGATTAGTTTCAAGGAAATGGAATAATGATTTTAAGAATATGAAATGATTTTTTTAAAGAAAATGATTTTAGGCTTGAAAGATCGTTTAAAATAGGACTTCCGCAGCGGCAAAGACCCCCCCTCTCCACGTCCACCGGCGTCCGCGCATAGGCCATACACCCCCCTCCCCCTCCCCTTCGAGTGCGTACGTCCTTTGTGAATGACCCCTAGGGATATTTTTCTTCAAAACACTCATCGATTGTTTCGTCATTAGCTAATAAACCTTTGGCGGTTGCTGTGCATATCAGGTGCTCACTACTTCGTCAATTCGACGTAAACTCCACGTGTGCGTTGGCACAGAGAACGACGATTTTTAAAGAAAATACTGAAATACCGTCCGGTTTCACCTCAGGCTCACTATTCATCTGTATGTCTAAAACGACAAACATTTGATCGGAGTTAAACTTTGCTCTGAACGCATACCACCTGAAGCGGTTCTTTCAATTTTCTAAGTAATATTCAATAAAGTCTTGACATTATTTCTTGTTGAAAGATAAAGTTAGAGAGCACAAAACAATCAACGAATTTCAGTCTGTAAAGGTTTTGCTCTAACGCAAAATACCTCTTCATGACTGAAGCGTGCGGGCCAATTTCGTATAAAGCTACGTCAACAACGTTGCCGGGACATCCATGGTTTTTTCTCCGTGGAGTCCACGTGGTATCAACATGATATCCACCCCAAACATTGTTCTATACCAGTACCTTATATCTGCGTTTGATGTTACGGATATTTCTTCACATATTATAGTCTACTGGCTGAACAACGGAATATCTAACACAAACGTTGTCCGGGCCACGAACCACATAATGGCAAAGCTGATCTTGTGGAGATCCCTTTACATACCAGAGTCTACGTGATGAAGTAGTATCAATCTGAGATGTGTTGTCCAGGCTCCGATCTACGTTGTGGGTACGTTGATCATAGGGATAGACTTCTTTCCATACCCACGTCTACGTGATATCAACGTACATCTACGTCAACTGTTGCTCGGGGCCCCATGAACGTTACCACGTTGGTTTTATGGGGAGTTCTTTACGTATTGAGATCTATCTGGTATCAACATATTACCTATCGACCTGAGATGTTTCCCTGAGACAAGATCTATGTTGCTGCCACGTTGACGGAGACTCCTTCGGCGTCTACGTTGTATCAACGTCGACCTAACTCAACCTTTGTTCGTGGCCCTATACACGTTGCGACTACAGTAATCTTATGTAGAGTCCTTTACGTAGTAGGGTCTACATGGTATCAAAGTCAACGTGAGATGTAATCCGTGCCACGATCTACGTTGTGTCTACGCTGATTTTACGGAGATATCGATACATACCAGAGTCTAAATGGTATCAACGTAAAATCTACGTAAAACTTCGTTCGGTGCTGAGTGAACGTTGTGGCAACGTTGCTATGCCATGTGGATAAATCCTAATCCACGTTAAAACGTAAAACTACGTTAGCCACAACGTCGCATCTACGTTGGTGTACTCGTGGGGTTCCGAGGCCAATTTAGAGCGCGTACCTTGGTATATAAGAGGGTATAGAATCACGTCTATTGGAAGGCTTGACGCGAGTTTGACCGGCCCTTTTTCCGTACAGTCCTGCTGCGCTGGTCGCAAGAATGAGTTCCTCCCTCATTGTCGAGGCAAATGGATGCTTTCGGAGCGGTTTTATAAGAGATGTCTTGTAGAACAATTGGGGGAACGCAGATCCCTTTGAGGGTCTTACCGAATCGTTGAATCGGGTAAATATTAGGAATTAATTCATTTGTGCTGAATTGGATTTGACGTTGTTTTCCTCCTTTTTCCCCGACGCCGTAAAACTCAAGTGAGATGCAATTATTCTGCTGGCAATAAGCCCGAATCATTTTTTTTCTTTTTAATTATTCAATCTTGGTGGGTCAATCAAGGGACACCTAAGGCAAGAAATCTCTACAAAAAATATGCCGTGGCGTGAACTACATTCTGAATCTTCAAGGTTGAATTTTTAGGCCTACCATCAGTAACATCGGGCTTATTCGTTCGATTTTTTTTCCAGCAACATCTATTCTGTTAAATTTTGCGGCTATGACCAAGCCAAAATTTTCCCGTGAATTCTCTTTGCCATAGATACTACTATTAAGAGGCCTCACTCACGGTAACTGGCCAAAATGTGTGTAGACCAAAAGTCCTCTTATGCGGGCGGGCTGTTAAAATTTCAAGATTAGCTTGGGTTTTTCAATCACCATTAATTGTGCTTTTCAGTTTGATCTCAAAAATCAGAAATGAGACAACTGCTACTCAAAAAATGTAATGCTATCAATAAATACTTGCGTTGCACCAAATGCGTTTTAGTAAAATTAAGATTCATCGAGCTTGACGAAGCATTAACTCACTTCATTGATGTAGTCCACGCGTAAGTGAATAAAATCAGTAAAAACTATTCCGTTTTAGGTGTTTCCATACGTGGTTTAGGTATGAAAGTAAAACAGCGACAAAACCTTAATTTGGCTATTTTTGATAAGAAACCCATTTAATACTACGATATTTCAATACGTGGAGTTAGGAAGTGACAATAGGTTATGATTTTTAATGGTGTGGTTTACCCAGCCTGAACTCGCTTTGCGGGGATAGGTCGCATGCAGCACAGCAAATCACCAAATTTCTTCTATATATTAGCTTGCGTTGACTTCAGTCATGATTCAATCAACAACAAAAGGAAAAGAAACAATGCTCTAACCTCGACGCTATCCACAACACATAAGTCAAGCCGCACGGTTTGAGCGGAGTCAGGCTTGCATACTTCACAGAATCACCAGATACAGGAGAAACGTTATTACTCACCTTGGAACTTCGGGAGATAGTTTTCCAATCCCTATGGTTTTAAAATATCTTGCACAGTACGGAAGATATCCGGGACGCCGCAGCAAGCATGAACACGCGAACTTGGCTCCGGCGCTCGGCTTTGTCGGCTCGACTCGTCAAGGCACACTCGCTCAGCTTCAGTACTAGAATTATTTCCCTCCAAGGTTTGGAGTGACGAATTCACTCCATAAAATCACCCCGGAATTTTGAAGCGAGTTTTCGCTCTATTTTTATCTAGGCCTAACTGGAGTGATTTTTCTCCAATTTCTCCTTATTAGAGTGATTCTACTCCAAATGAGAGTGAGACAGCATTTCGCTCCGAACGTAGTGATGATTTCACTCCAAAAGTTTTAAGCCGGAATGTCTCGTTGAGAGTTTTCGATTCGGTATCTTCAAAAATAACGAAATTCCATTCTTGCGCTGGTTTACCTTCATACCAGAAACAGGTTTAGTTTTTACTGTGAAATCGCAGGTTTGACCCAAATAAATCACGGGATTCATTTGGCAATGTATCTCGGCTTCGTTTCTTTACGCTACGAACGAAACCACAAACACTCACTATGCATGCCCGAAACAAGCCGATGCCAACAATATTTGCAGATGATTCCGGAGTCTTAATTACAGCAGGAAGTCCCCCGCCCCCCTCAAACGGTCTGGCCGAAAAGGTTGAAGGAGGGTGGTACAGGAACCGTGGGAGGTCTTTTAATGGCACCAGTGGCGGAAACTTTTGCAGTGCCAGTGAATTCAAATTTGCCGCGCGAACGTTTGTCATATCTGCTGAGAGTCCTCCCGCCTGACTCACCGACATTTCCGCTCTCCTCCCAAAAGGACTAGAGAGAGAAAGACGCCACTAAACGGTTTCCACCGCATTCCTTCTCGTCTCTCTATCTCCCTCGCGCAAGTGCGTGCCGTGCACGGCTGCGTAGTTGATGACGGGTGTCACCAGAGGAATTGCTGGTAATTTGTGTGTTCGGTGGAAAAAATAGACTGCATTTTTTTGCACGAGAATAATTATTGTTTTATGGTCTATGAAACCAGAAAATTTCGGAAGGTTTGTTTTTTGCTACTCCTTAATCTATTTCTTTCTGTAGAGGAACAACTTCGCTTGCAATGTCGCGATCAAAAGGTCTGCTGCACTAAATGGACATACCAAATTCTCAGGGCTCGCAACTCACATGGTATATTTAATGAATTCAATGGATCTCATGTACAAGGGCGAAGTAAGTTGATACCTTAACCGTAAGAAGAATGAGAATTTGAGGGTAAAAGAGATGGCGTCTAGCAGCTAGAAACATATACCGTTAAGCCGCTTTCATAAACGTTCACGCTCGCATAATATAGGCCTAAATAAGGTTTTGAACCTTCTATTTGAGAGTTACTCAGAAACAAGATCTTTGAATTACAGCAAAATTACTTTTTATTTTGTTCCATTTCTTACCGGAAAAAGTACGTCACAGTTTAGATCTGAAAGTATTTATTGCATCGAAATTTTTTTCACAACGATTGTTATTCTTTATGTGATCACTATCTTTTTTTGAATTTACAACATAATCCTCCAGCAAAAACTGCTTTTCACTTTGTTTTCAAGACCAAAATCTCAACACAAACCAAGATGAGAAAACTTGCTTTCCTGAATTCAGAAATCCATTTCTCTCTAACCTTCAAATCACATCGGGCTGTTCATAGGGTAAATAATTTCGATAATAATATTTACTTCATCTGTCTGTTAACCAGAAAGCGTTACCTGATCACCTCTAAAGTAAAAATTTAACCTCTGCCTAAATGCTTTTTCGTACATTTTTCTCAAATTGTTCATACATTTTTGTCCTTAACTACCAGCATTCTAAATCAGTAATTAAATTCTTCGAGCCTACTCTATAAATCATCCTAATTTAGTAGACGAATTACGAGTTATTTCCACTGTGCCAGAACGATACTTCCTCTCAGGTTAGTCTCATATTTCCGGGATATCGTATTTATTTATGTGGTTGAATGCCTTGGGTCAGGGCGGAGGCTTCGTTTTTTACGCCGTTCGCACTTATCAGCCAGGCCCTCCACTCCGCCCCAGTAACCCCTTGACACCCCTCCCGCCTTCCCTTTCCTTGCAGCCCAACGGTAATTGAGATACGAGTGCAGGCGCAGGCTCCTTCGATCTCAACGTGGAGTCGGAACTCAAGGCCGATCCAACCAGCACTCATCTCTCAACCTCCATCCAAGCAGGCAACAGGCCCGTCTCCATTCTAGCGCGTCGCAGCTCGAAAATATTCCTCATAATCTTCCTCCATGCTAAGAATATATCATCGCTCTAGTCAAGTTAAAACTTTAACCCATAATGGTCATTGGTCACACTGGGGTCGTTTTCGACCCAATCAACTTTTGTTTTTTAGATATTTAAAAAAAAATCAGTATAAACTTTTATGTAAATAAACTTTGTCTCAATACCTTTTATTTGAATGCTTTTTGAGCACTGTAGGATTGACTAGTGGCCAGTAATAAGGGTCTGAACATGCCTTGGGGTCGAAAACGACCCCAGTGGGAGAAGTCCTAGAAATTTGAATCTAGGATCGTTTTCGACCCCAGCATCATTTTTTTTTTCATAACGATATAGAGCAGGAGTCGTTTTTGACATCGGTTTATCTGACATTGTGTAAAATTCGCAACCTTCAGCTCCTCGAAATTTAAATATCACTCAGGTAACCAGGTTCAGAATTTTATCCGACCATTTAGGACCATGCCAGCTCATAGTTTAGAAAGTTTTAACGACTGAAACCGGTGAGTGTTAAGGGATAAACATCCTTACGCTTAACCTCTTCTCGAACGAAATTTTTCACCTCAGGTGCACTACGAAACGAAACTTCGGTCGAATGATGTCCTTGATTCAAGAAAAATATATCGGGAGAATTGACACGGATTAACCTCACAATAAAAACTAACCCCTGTTGAAGTAGTTACACACCTGTTTTAGATATGGAGATGGAGCAGGGGTGAAGTAAGTTGGTTATTTTTGAAGATAAACCTTTCAACAACCATATCAATGAAAATGTCCCGTCGACAGCTCTCTATTGATGTGGTTATTCATGGAAGTATCTTTGAAAATAACTAAATTACGCTCCTCTCCTATTTTACCTTCACACCTAAAAGAGGGTTTAGTTTTCACTGTGCTGACCAATCGTATCCTCACTTCTCTTTACCTCATATCTAGCCCACGCACTTCGAACTCTAGGTGCTCAACACAGATGTCCGTGTCCAATGATCTGTACTTTCACGGATCTACAGATATCAGTAAAATTTCTTGGGACATCAGTAGACGTCAATACATTAGACCGGATACGGGTATCAGTTGAACGTGGGCGATGTTCATAAAACGGAACGCAAACGAACCCAACCTACCCTGAAAGATGTAAATCTAGTTACGGAGGGAACTGCTTTATTTCAATCATGCCTCGTTCGTACATTGTTCGTGCCCTTGTGGCGTGACCTGTTCAACTGCCCTAAACCGCATTCAAGCGCTGAGGATAACTACGCAGTTGTAGCGCAGAACCCATATTTGTTTTGTACTGTTTCATTATTGACCATGACCATTACCATCCCTCTCCGTCCTCATCAGTGCAGTGTTTTAGATTTTTTGCCAGTGAATTTCTTCATGGCATTGTACCAAAACATTCAATAAGCGAGGTTGTTTATGCATTTACGGACAAGCTACGATATTAACGTTTCTGTAAAAATAAATGAATTGGTATTCGTCTTTTAAAGCTTTAATTGGTTTTTAGTAACACTCTTGTACTCTCATCCACATAAAAAACGAGCCGCCCCGGCAACCGCTTTGGGCCAACGCACGGCTACGGCGCGGGTTGCCTACTCTGACTTGACCGGACGGTGACCGGAGCAGATGGAGCACTGCCT
>Ga0058701_10003709_pt1 | contig 12178 bp, 6 predicted proteins | sample AgamicOrMae_FD_97039 | JGI IMG/M metagenome (GOLD analysis project Ga0058701, IMG submission 97039) | Agave microbial communities from Guanajuato, Mexico - Or.Ma.e | ecosystem: Host-associated > Plants > Phyllosphere > Phylloplane/Leaf | place: Guanajuato, Mexico | collected 2012-06-04 | reverse complement strand
CGCGTTATTTTAGAAAACCTGGATCTGTAAGTGGGCTATCCAGAGAGTACTCGGTGAGTTCTACACGATGAGGTGCCTAAGACTGTGAAAGGCGTGTCATACCTGGTGCACTCCCCTTGTCAGAAATCCACCCGCTCACTGGCCGCCCAAGAGTGTCTTTTCTTCGCCTCTCTGCTCACTCTCGATTGCACGAGCTGCTGCTGCTGGGCGGCCAACAAAATGAGCCTCAACACACACACAAACGGCCGTCAACAAAGCTCGCACTCCATCGGCCATTAATAATACTCACTCGGCGGCGGCAGCAGCACACACTCACTGCATCCAGTCAAGTACACTCCACTCTGCGCCCTTCCAGCTGCAGTCTGAGCGCGCAAAGGACTGCACAGAGCCGCAGACTGACTGCAGTTCGCAGACGGCGCATAGGGGCGCACGGGCGGCCTGCAAGTGCAAGTGCAAGTGCAGGTGCATGCATCTGTGTGCTTTTGCGCACTTGAGTCGAGGCGCCTCTTCTGCTCGCTGCTGAAGAGCAGCTTGGTCAATGGCGGATGATGGACAATCAGTGGACTTGCATGGCCGCCAAATGGAAGCCAAACTGGCAGCTGCTCGCCGCAGATAAGTAGAGGTTAGCCCATTGAGTGCAGTTTGCACATCCTCTCCACTGGCTGCCCGCCCCCCCACGCACACTGGTCACCACTTAGCCTCTCAGTGGGGCACGCCAACAACAAGGTTAACCTCGCGCCTGTTTGTGCCTGCAACTCGCCAAGCTCCAGATGAACTGCTGGCCCGAACTCAATTCAATCAACTAATTGGCAATTAATTTTGGCCCACCATTTGGAGGTCGCACACCAAATCAAAAACACGCATCTTGTGCGCCACGTAAACAGAGCTAACCCTTTCGACCTTGGCCCCACAGGCCGCATATGTTGTGATTGGGCCCCGCTTGGAGCTTGGCTTTGTCGCCGGCGATTGCATATTAGCGCCGGCAGGAAAGGCACAGGTTAGGGCCGGCCCTAACCTAAGGGTTCCAGGTGGAGGCAATTTGCAAATAGGCGGCCGCACAAACGCACACAAATCACACACAAATCGCGTTTCGCCACTCCTTAGCTCTGATTTGCCTGCAGATTTGGGGCAATAGACTCTCCTCGCTCCTTTTTCAGCGCTGCGTTGAGTTCGGCTCGCTGGGTGGGCCGAAGATCAACAATCTTTGGATCAAAGTGGATTGGCCAAGTGGGCGAGCTGCTTGGAGTTTGGGCTGAAGATGTTTGGCTGAGGATTTGTGCCAAGATTTTGGTCAGATTTGCCTTGCCTTTGCAGCTCCAAAGATTTGCTTCTGTCCCCAAATTCAGACGCCCAAGCTGCGCCCAAGCCTCCTGATGGCCGCTGACTGGCTGCAAAGTCAAGGCCGCCTTGACGTAACTCCATCACTCGCCCGCAGCGGCCAAATCGGCTCGCTTCTCGCTCCCCAAGAGTGCCCATTCGACTCGAAGGTGTGCAGCTCTCTCGCGCGGCCTCAAAGTGGCGAGGCGAGAAACACGCGTCGGAAGTGGGCCAGCCACTTGCCACTGCTGCTCGCTGCTGGGCGACAACACGGCTGAACAGGCCCCAAAAGTCCTAAAGCTTGCAGCCAGTGACAGACCCAAACAGGCGCCTCCTTCTGCTCAGCAAAGGGCACAGATGGCCTTCCCATCGGCGAGATTTAGGATACTGACTTGCTCTCTCTCCTTCGAGAGATTTTCTACGGCAAGCTTCTGGCTCGCTGCCTGTCCAAACTGCCAAGATGAAATCCGCACGCCAATGATCCTTGTCGAAACCAGCGGCAAACATCTCGCCCGTGATTGAGTTTCCTTCGGTCTGGAAATAGATCCGACTTTCCTTCGGGCGACACTCCCACGGCCTCGACGCCCATTTCTTAGCGGGCCCACTTTCCAGCTGCCAATCGTGCTCCAACTTGAGGGTGAAATTTTGTCACTGCCGAGCTCGAGCTCAATGCAAACTCAATGCAAGCGCCATGCGAAGGAGTGCGCGCCTCTCTCGCTTGTCGATTCAGATCAAGCATCTAGCGGCTTCGTTGGGAGGGCCAAACGGCCAAAACGATTGACTGAGCGTCCTAGTCTCTGGCTTGTTGTTGCGGCAGAATTTCAGCCGCCGAGTTTATAACTCTCGAGCAGAATTTATAAGTTATATCTCCCAAAAGAGGTGACCATTAGATTGGCATTTCCGAGTTTGCATAATCTTCACTTCAATGTCACCCAACAGCGCGGACAATTACCAGCTACACGCCAAGCTTGGACACACTTGCTCGCTCAAGCAGTGCCCCTGCACAGCTCTCCTCTACTCCTAAGGCCGAAATCTTGTCGTCCGAGCTCGCCGTTCGACCAAGAGACACGAGTGAGCTCGTTCACTGCGGCTGCGAGCGCCCCATTCGCATGACTAGATACTTTGGACATTGCACATTTCGCCCTGCTGACCCTAAAGAGGCCACACTATGAGGCGGCCAGCCTGCACAAAGATTGCAGCCCTCTGGCCCAGATTGCCGTCGCCCAATCCTGAGCAAGTTGGAGATAAAGGAGACTTCCGACGAGCAAAAAGTTCGCCGCTGAGTTTCATCCAATTTAGATCCAAATCTCGATTGATTTTTGGCCCTCTGCCCCTTTTTGTGCCGGCCCCAGTTGAGTGGCCCCAATGGCTCGCCAAGCACACAAAGGGCCATCGCTTGGGAAAAGTAACCAACTAAGGCGGCACAACTTTCTGGCCACACTTTTCCCCCTCAGCTCAAAGGGCGCATTGTTTTCTCTTTGCTGAGGAGCCGAATTGTTTTGGATTTCACCTGATTGCGTCCGCCGCCAACCATGAGCATCCGATGGTCTAGCTCTGTGCCACATCCAGCAGACTGCTCAATTGTTTACACTCGAGCACCAATGTCCAGGGCAACTGGTCTCAGCAGACTTGGATTATGGCCAAACTGGTAGAGTCAATCACTCGTGCATCCCACTGGCTCAGCGGTGGCTCTCTGGAGTTTGTGTGTTGGCTGGAAAAAGCTCGACCAGGAAAGACCCAGTCGAACTTTTCGAGTCGTGAGTGGAAAAAATAAAAGAGAGATCCCACTCTGATTGCTCCATTTCCGGGCTTCCTCTCGGCGCACATTGATAATTTTCTCCATCCAACTCCAGGCCTAGATAACAATGAAATACCAACCAGCCAACCAGACTCATCAAGAGGCGGCCCTGGTCCATTTGAGTGCACACTCTCCATTGGGTGAACATGATTGAGATTCCTGACGTCTGGTGCATTTGTTAAGTCTTTTTGTTAGACTCCAACATGTCTGCCAGAAACGCCCTAGACAAGAGTGCCTTTCCAGGAAGGCGCAATGGAAATTTCACTACGTCAGATTGGTTTGCCTCTCCTTTCTGTGTCTATCTCTCTTACTCTCTCGATCTCTTCCCATTTGGCCCACTGTCTAGCGTTGGCTTTTCCCGGCCCATTTCATTGTGTGCAATGATGTGGCTGCGCCGCCGCCACAGCCGCCGCACCACTTTGCTGATGCCACTGGCCGAATCATCCAATATAAAGTGGGCCCATCTTTTCAGTATAGGGCCTTATTTTGGAACTTCCGTCAGACAGCAGGAGATAATTGATTGGACTTGCCAATAGCTAGCGTCCCATGAACGATTGGTCGCCTCCAAATCTAGTGAAAAGCTCGCAGCCACCTCAGTCTGTCTGAAATATACTTCCTTTCTCAATGGGAATTCCTCATGCTCTCAAAGAGGCAAGCCTCAGGAAGAGACTCTCTTCTCTCTATCTCCACTCTTTGGCCTTCTTCTACAGCAATAAGTTCTCTGTTTATGCTCGAAAACCGCCGTCTACTGCTTGTCTCGTGTGCACAATCTGGCATCCTAGTGGTAATTTGAGCAACTGTCACCTTTGAAGTCGGTTGCCAAATGATCATATTTTTCAGCCAAAACGTTCCCCCATCCTTGTACATGTATATTACATCCTCCCGTAATAATTGAGTCAACTTTGCATTGAGCCAACAGAAATGATGCTCCAACTTGGCGCAATGTGCAACATTCTCTCCCCTCAAGACGGCCAACGTCTGAGCCTCCATGCTGAGGTATGACAAATGGCTTGCCATCATCGCCAGCCTTCCACTCTTCTTGTCAAGGATTATTAAGAACCCTAATGGTTTCTTGTCCGGAACACGGAAGCTATTCTTTCCAGCGCCTAGGCAGAGACCTACGGGATCTTGCAGGCCTTAGGAGAAATAAGTCTTTGGAGGAAGATGCCTCAATTTGCGTAGCATCAAAGCTCAGGCTGAGGAACTGGAGATTTTGAGACATGTTCATTTGCTCGCGAAGATCGTGGGCCAAGCTGGAGTTTCTCTCTACTCCCAAGAACAGTTTGATGGGCTTAGAGCCGGATGGTTTTTTGAGATTGTTAGTATACCAATCTAGTGGTAGAGCCCACCTAAAGTTAGTTTTATACCTTGGCGAGAAGGAGTCTTTTACCCCGTTCCCAAATGAGCGCTCTGGCGTGCAATTGGAGTCACTCAAGCCACGCACTCTACCGTATCCAAATGCGGGGCCTGAGACCTGGCAAACATCTGGCTGAATGCGGACTTGCCATATTGTCGCATATTAACGCGCTCGTTGACATTGATATGCCTGATTCTTCACTTCTGGGCCAAGACAAATGTTTCCTTTGCTGTGCCAAGAGCAGCATTGTAAAGTTGGACTCACAAGCAGTTCAGCAAACTGTTGGCGCCATATTGAAAATGAGGTCCCACTGGTGGCGGAGATCTAGTCCCTTGTGTGTCAGTCAATTTTTCTGCTCCATGTCGGGGCGAAGGTCAGATTGGATTTTTCCCAGTGGGAAATATGGCAAACCAAGTCATCTGTACAATCTAATCTCCATTGTTATGGCTGAACTTTTCCCAAATTGGACCCTGCGAAGCTTGTGTGTGAAGTGGGTCCAAAAAATTGCTATGTCAGCTGTGTGTTTATATGAACCGGGACGAACAAATCAAGATTACCATCAAATGTAAGCCTCCACTCACAGATCGAACACATGAAGGGCGCCTCAACTGATCCATGAAAGAATCAGCGTCAATGTGCATTCAATTTGGGAGTAGAGTTTCCCATCCATTCGTCCTCCTGGACTAACATGCAAGTGAACCTTTCATATGCTGATTCATTTCATTTCCATTGAATTCTCTCCAAGACTAATCTATATGATAATGTTATAACTGCTTTGGAGAGATTTTCAGTTTCTATTTCTGGCTCGTCATCTGCGACCGATTAGCCCCACTGGTTCGAACTATGGGACGCAATTGAACGCAGCTTGGCAAGAATGGCTCCCCAATGATCGATACTGTGCGCCTCAGAAAAAAAAACTGTCCTATTCTACTCTCTAAAATGCCACATTCGAATTGGATTCGCTCCTTCTAACAGCCAGCCAGACGAGACAGACGTTTGTCATTGGAAAAGTCAGACACTGTGCCAATTCTAGCCAACAGCTCAACATACGACATCTGACCGAGATTTGTAGTTCGTTAAGAGGAGAAAATCCGCTGCCTAAACAAACAGTGACGCCCCCACACCCCCAATGCTAGAAAGGGCCCCTTGTGGGCCCTGTCTAACCCCACAAACCCTCTCTCCTTTGCAGTGCTGTGTAAGCGGTCACATCCGTTCCATTGTAGCCCGGATTCTTCTTCGATTGCTCATTGATAGCAATCACAGGATTGTCCCTGGGGAGATCGTGTTCAATCAGTAACGAGAGATACTTCACTTAGGCTGCATGCGAATCACGTAGCCAGACAGGGATAGATTTGCGAGCCAAACACAATGGAGCCCCCGCAATCTGATGGTGGCCTGCCTTAAGCCAGTGCTTAAATTGGGTCGCCAGTTCCGATCGTGCAATGGGTGTGGCCGCATCGGCTGGACAATTCACTTAGCCTTCAGGCGAGCCCCGTCGGTCCATGTGGGCGCACATTGTATACAAACACAAACATACCAAAATGTGGGCTACATTATTTTGATGTGATCGGAAAAAATCACTTACATCACTGCGCTCCCCTTTCCACATTAATGAAGGAAAATTTATGTGAACAACCATCGAAAGCCCTTCCCCCCCCCCCTATGTTTTCTTCCGGTCCAAATGGAGGTCTAGACAAACGATGGCCTCCACATCTACCACTTAGATCCCAGTGATTAGCTGAGTCTCGTTCGGGCAGTCCTTGATCCAGTTACGGTGAACGGCATGGGCCGAAAGGCGGGCCGGCTTCACAGGAGGGGCTATAAATTTGCTCCTGCTCGGCCCACTAACGATTGCTCCCAGTCGGGATATTCGTGTCAAAACAGGCTGTCTCCAAGGATTGCTGTCCGAGCCCCATTGCCAGTGCTGAAGGTTGTCTCATTTAAGGCACGCTGCTGGCCGCTCCATTGGGGCTATTCGTCTCACCGTGTGAAAGGCGTGCCATGGTCTGAGTTGGGTTGTGCTCTATCAGGCGCAAATTTCTCCCTTGCAATTCATCTGCAACAAGCAGCGGGGCCTGAAGATCTCTCTAGGCCCGTGATAACCAACATTTCTCTCTGGCCAGCCGGTTGGAAAGATAGAACTCTTCTCCTCTCTGGGAAATATCTTCGAGGGTTAGGTGATTGTCTTGTTAGGCGTTGGACAGAAGCATACTGGCCTAAAATATATTTTGATTCCACAGGGTCACGTACTGAGTTTGAGGCACTGTGAGGTGGAGAAATTACATTGGAGATGGCTGCTCAAATAAGGACCAGGGGGCCTTATTTTGACCATTAAGACAATAGTTTGGTGCGCTGTCCTTGCTCTATGGGAAAATCACGTCTCGCCAAAGGGAAGCAGTTGGATGTCGTAAGTGGAGGCTCTGAGGTTCGATCTCAGGGGTCTTCTTGTGCCGGCTATGTGCAGGCTCGGCCAAGTACAAAGTATGGCGCCAGAAGTGTTTAGTGCACGTTCGCCGGCCCACTGGTTGTACAAATGTTCGCTCCATGAACGTGCACTCGCTCGAGCGCGAGTGATTGCGAAATGGCCACCGAAAACTCTGGTTGAGGTTCAAAATTCTAGCGAAATTCAGCGAACTTGCTTGAACCCAAAGCTGAACCTCTGGCTTGCCTCAGCCCCTCGGCTGAATCCTTTCGGTGCACACCAGTCCAGTTCTGCAAATAGAAGATGACTCACTTCTTGCACTCATTCCGCGTGGCCTCACCATGGCTAACCACGAGCCTCGTCTCTTCTCGACCGTGATCCCAAATAACTCTCAGCCTCTATTCAACATTTAACTGCCCAGTTCCAGTTCTCGGAACCAACCAGAGCCCCACATATTCATTGGAACCATTTAAACTTATTTATCTTCACCATGCTCGTGTATTTGTGACCCCCCCCCCTTTGTTGTCATTCATTTTTATCGCCTGTGGTCCCTTCATGGGCTCCAACTGTGATTTATTGGACAAGAATCACCCCATCTATTCCAAGGGAGACAGCCACCAATCTTTGATGAAGCTATTATCAAATTGACCACATACCCAACGGCCTCGATTGATAATCATGAATACCCGAGCGAGGCAAGTGTTCATGCTTTAGTGATCTCATAGCTCAGATGAACTACACTGAGCCTTTTTATTGTTATAGCAGAGCTTAGATTGTGGGGCACATAATCAACGACCCAAATCTTATCCACTTGTCTCATGTAGATGCTGGCGCTCCCAACTCGTTTGAATTCCTCACTTTGATAGTATCGTGCGGTCATCCTTGCCTCTATGTCGTTTCAAACGGGACTTTTTATTGATAGAATAAATGTGAAGCAATTTCAATGCAGATAGCGGCGCGTGTTTCTCTATGCTGCCCTGGATTTTAAGAGAAACCAATCTTGTACTGCGATTCTGTTGTCTTGTGGTGCAATTGATGCAATCCCGAACCTTGTTTTCCTCGAGAGTTCTACTAAGACTGCCCGAAAGAGGCACGACGAAGGGAGTTCATCCCAAGATGGAACATCTTCACATCATGCTTCAAATCGAGTTGACTATGAGCCAATAGGAATTTGGTAGCTCGTTTTGCTCTTTCGCCAGTACAGAAAGATGAAAACCTATCACGAATCGTGCAATGGTCCTTTCCACCAGTACCCAGCAACTTCACTCGAGTTCTCAAAGACAGTAGACTAGTACTAGAGATCGATTGTTAGTTTGGATTCCAGCGCTCTCTGATTAGTTTAAGTTCTGCTCCGTAAAAAGCCGTGAACGAAGTGGAAAGATTTTTGGAGGATTTGTACCGAGTAATTGATGCGAACTACCGCTCCACGTTGCCAAAAAACTACACAAATTGTCATCTTCAGCTATCACTGCCTCTGACTTTTACTACAAACTGTCCAGACCTAAGATTTGGAGGGCCAGTTTTGCAGAAGCATGTCGAACAAACAAGGCGACTTATCGGATTTTCACGGATCGGTGGACCTTAGACAGTGCAGACAGCCGCTTAGATGCCGATTCTCAATAATTTGATGAAACTGCGAAGCGTACCTCTACAAGAGTGAGATGTTCACCATCTTCAAGGCCGGTGAACATCAGCTTCCTCTTGGCCTTCTAAGTGGCATTATCACTTGATTGTTGAGATTAACCCCACGCCGACTTTTTTTGCCGGCCAGGAAAGAATTACGTCGACAATCCATTGACCAGTTTCGGCACGAAGCATTGCACGGGGCATTAGCTTAACTCGGTTATCACTGAATCTTTGAGAAATCCGAATACAATTGCTGGTTGAAATCTGAGAATTGAAAGAAGCGACAATTCTCGCGAACTGCCACCTGCCTCTGAAAGGTGGTCTGCGAAATGGTTGAAGGCTGCAGATTACTCATTTGATTGACAGGAAATGCCTGTTCTGAGTAACATTGAGATAGGTGAAGAAAAATTCCCCGAAAATTTCTGGATCAATGGTCCCAACCTGAGTTGTCGGAGACGATCCAGCATCTCAAGTTTCTCGTTTCCTAGTAAATGCTTATCGTAGAATGTACTAGCAAGCTACTGAAAAACATTCCAACAGGGAAATGCAACTCTAGAAGTCAGCTTCTTGCATCAGTCTTTCCAAAACGAACACTACTCCGACGATAGAGCCGACCTTGGCTGCATATGATTGTCCAGCCTGACGAACGAGACGATATTGTCAATTGACACAACATGAGTGACGCCGAAAGATAGCTGCATTCCATAATAGATTGATACTAACCGCGTACCTCTACATTGATCTATTCATCCAGATTAACCCAACTTAGAATGAAGGAACTCAGCCATGATGAATGACGGAACAAGCGAAAGATGGAGTCAGCAACTAGAGATTGGGGACGGAGAGCTCATTAAGGGTGAGCAAATTGATCTCGCCAATGTAGGAGGACAGTTATCTTTGGCCACAGCGATGGCTCTCAACATGCCGGAGGAGCAAGCAAAATCAAACTCAAGCTTTCAGATAGAAATGTATACAAATAATGAAGGAGGAAACTCTTTCGCTGGCAACAATGAGAGCTCTTTTCCGATTATAACAGAGGAGAATCTGGACGCTGTTGTGAATGTGACTCGAGAGTACCCGTTCGACTATGCTACGATAATGTTTGGTTATATAATGCCATTTGTTCTATTGATAACTATAATCACAAACACCATGGTGGTGATGGTACTTGCTCAACGTCACATGAGAACACCAACCAACATTGTTCTATTCGCAATGGCCATAGTAGACCTGATGACACTGTTGTCGCCTTCGCCCTGGTATTTTTACATATATACGCTTGGATATCATGATAAGTTCCTATACCCGCCCGTCGCTTGTTATGCTCATCATATAATGACCGATGTAATACCAGTATTCTTTCACACCTCAAGCATTTGGCTAGCTTTATTGTTGGCGAGTCAGCGTTATATCTACGTTTGCCATCCAACACTGGCGCGCACCTGGTGAGTATTGTTTCAGAACAGATTGATTGTTTGAATTGATAGAATTTCTTGTTAGCATTCAACAAGCACTTATGTCTAACAGAATCATTTATGGTCAACTTTCATCTTCTTTGCGCACCTAAAAACATCAACCATCAATGTCCAGGTGTACTGTGCCGCGAGTCCGTAGGGCAATCATCATCATTTTGGTGATTGCCTTTTTGCACCAGATAACACGCTTCTTCGACAACTCCTTCACCAGTGTCGTCGTCGTCGTGGGTAACCTACAGTATAAAGCATGCAAATACGAGATAGCCGAATGGGTGAACAGTATTGATGTTGCGTTCTACTATACAACCTATTTCACTTTCAGGATATTCTTCGTCTTCGCCATCCCTTGCACCGCGTTGATAACCCTCAACTACCTGCTATTTAGGGCACTGAAAAGAGCTGAGGCCAAGAGGACGGAGTTGTTGAAGAGCAAATTCAAATTGGTTGGCGGCAAGTACCGACATATCCACCAAGACCGCAGTTCGCATCATCAAGCTCAATATCCGTATAGCATGGGTCAATATGAAAACACGACAATTGTACGGGAGATCTCGAGTTTTGCGTCGGCTCATCCAGCTACAAGCGACTTGACCGAACGCACTAAGCAGTCGAAAGGTCAGTCGACCAATAGGGGAAATTGTCTTGCTAGTGACACCAAATTCACTCAATATGCCCCATCAGACCAGACAGTGCGTAACGTGTCTGCTCGTTCAATGAGCACTTTGTCCGAGAATGATGGAATCTTGACAACAAACAGTCCTATCGAGCTAGATAATCGATCGATAGCTTCAAGGAGGCACCCGGAAAACCCCGATCATCATCATGTCATCGCAATCGCTGGACTGTTGCCCCGAGAAGCCGCATTTTCCACCCAAAGGACTCGAAATGATCAGGTCGACGAGGATGGGCTTGTGGTGGAAGACCTAGATGATGATGGTGTGGAGGAAGAAGAGGTTGAGGGTCAGAGTGAGAGCGATGAAAGTGCCAGTTATCAGGAGGAGGCTGGCTCAAATCTGAGAAAAGTGAGAGGAGGCGAGAGTGGAGACGATTTTGTATCAATATGTCCCGACTGTGCCTCATACGAGCGGGAGGATTTTGTAAGCAGTGATGTTTGCAATCGTTGCTCCTCATTGGTGGTTGATGGGGATAAACGCGGTCAAATGAGGACGAACACGATTGAGAGAACCACACTGGGTCGAGATAATTGCGCCCGCGCTGCACTGGGAGATCCAAATAACTACCACAACATATCCCAATGTTCATCTCTAGCTGGCGTGGTCACTCATACCACTACCAACGAAGATAGCTCAAGCCTCCTACTTGCAACCCAAAATGCCTCCTCTTCCATGATGCCACAGGCGACGAACGAAGAGTTCGACACCACCGATCTGAATGCGGTGGATGGAGATGAAGATAAGGCTGCTCGTGATCGTATCCAGCGAGATGGTTCCTCAATTGTTAGTCTCGATTACGAGAATCAAAATATGAGCTCAACTCCGATGAACGATGAACAGACCATGGTTGCCTCTGAACAATGTGGGACTGATCAAGTGGGCGAAACAGACGCCAGAGAGTTTAGCAAAAATTCAGATCCAATCAATAATGATATTTTCAATATGGAGAACAGCAATAGTAACACTAATAGTGAGCATGTTGTTGCACAATATGAGCCGATTAAGGAGAGCTCGAGCTACAATGGTCGTTTCGAGTGCGGTTGTCCAGTAGATGTTAGGGCTAGGAGGATTTTCTATGGTAGAACTAAGCAGCCCAAGTATGTGGGCTGTTCCACTTGTAAGCGTCTGGCTTCAAATGAGTATTCATCGCAAGATAGTCGTACAGAGAACAAGAGGGCCGCCATTTCGGACGGCTCCTCCAAACGAAGTCAATCTGGATCCCTGACCAGCGAACAACAAGGACAGCCAACAAGTAAATGTGATTACGAGGATCGATATGACGCCACCACGAGCCGAGCCTCGTCCGATTCGTGTCTCAACTGCGGGGCCAAGAAGCGTCAGGAAGTTGATATATCTGGTTTGGATAGAGAATTTGGTATAGCAAAAGATAGGATGACAAACAAGGATGAAAAATCGAGCCAAGAATTTCGACCCGCTGCCGGTAGGGCAAGATCCAAAATATTCAAATGCAAATCCAATGGGCAAGGAATCTCGGTTAGTCAGTCGGAT
>Ga0058701_10003708_pt1 | contig 12178 bp, 4 predicted proteins | sample AgamicOrMae_FD_97039 | JGI IMG/M metagenome (GOLD analysis project Ga0058701, IMG submission 97039) | Agave microbial communities from Guanajuato, Mexico - Or.Ma.e | ecosystem: Host-associated > Plants > Phyllosphere > Phylloplane/Leaf | place: Guanajuato, Mexico | collected 2012-06-04 | reverse complement strand
TTTCACTTAACAAATCTTATTAGCAGTACGAACTAACTTATTTGTACGTTCTATATCAATCAATTTTATTAGCAATACCTGCTAACTGTTAGCAGGGGCTGCTAATTTTTTGTTCGCGTGTATGTCAAATATTGCAATATTTTGTACCGAATCTAAATGAATAAACTAAAAAATACCTCTTTGATAAGACATAATGCCAAAAGCAACTCTAAACATAAGAGTCCAACATTTTGCTCGCGAAGAACTGTTCCGACATTCGAAAGCATAGCAATAACTCCGAATAAAACCAAACGAACTTTTCATCCAAGATTGGGGAACACATAAGCACATGTGCATAGGCTTTAAATAAACAGTTTAAAACTTCTCGGTAATTATACTTAGATCGAAAAGCAATGTAAAGTGCAATTAAAGCAACGGTTTAACAATTAAAATAATTATTTGGCATCACTTTAATCTCGACCCTGAAAAAAAAATACTCGTTCTTTCGCAAGATTGAAAATAAACCGAGTGGCCATCAATTCGGTCGAGTATCAGAACAAATTTGGTTAATGATCAGGTACCTGATATGGTGCCTGGCGTAGGTATCTCAAACAATGAAGGCTGCAGGAGAGAGGTTCAAAAACTAGGAGTAATTAACTAAAGCAAGGTTGCCCCACACACGTATTATTCCAGATGTACCTGCAGACCCTAAGATATTATCTAGGCCATTCTGAAATTTTTCCCATCCACTTCTGGCTTATTAGCTAATTCTTATCTTTCACTGTAATTATACATCTAATAAAGGCCGAATTCGTTTTAACTAAAAATTTCCTCTTTTGTGAAGGAGTTTTGTTGTAGCTTGGCGATGGGAGGGAGGCAAAATTAAGTTGACTTACTGTCAAACATCGTTAAGCTTTTAGCAGCTCTTACGGTTCCACCCTTAAGTATCAACTTATTCATAACTATAACAATAATGAATGTAGTCGGATTATCAGAACGAATTCACAAGCATTCCCGTTTTGGTTGTGTATCACTGATATATCTGGCGAAAATTAAGACAAAAATCCGAAGAAATCAAACCAATTTACAAAAGAGTAACACAAAGATTACGAACAAACAGTAAAAAAAACCAAAACAAAAAGCAAGTCTTGCTTTTTCAAATTAATTTTTTTGATTGTTTTTTGTGGCATCTTTATACTTTGACGATTGGATTTGATTGAAATACGCAAAAAAGATTAAAACGGATGCCTATTGCACAATCCGTTGATTTGAAAGGAGAGGTGGCAGTTCACACCCGGGAAGATGGAAAAGAAGGCGTAACTGACAATACTTTTCTACACGAGGGCAGGCCGCAAAATAGCGATCGTATATTTGAGGGTCGTCGGTCCGCGCAAACTTAATACCTCAACGAACGAGACTAACAAAAAAGGATCTTCAAAATACTGACAGACAGTTGCAAAATTTGCGGAAAAGTGACACATAGTATCCAATGGTCTTACGTGACAAAGAAGGTGATAAAAGTGACTCACTGGTAGCCCTGTAAAATATTGTCTAACTGCAAAAAAAGGCCCTTAATACCCACAGAATTTTTTAACAGAAAAGAAAATGACAAATTTAATAAACCAATCAATCTTGAAAAAAAACTTGTTTTCCTAAAAATAAACAGATCATCCTTTGTCCTCATGTGATATAAACTTATTACGTTGTTTTAATTGAGAAACCTGTCAGTAAATGGAAAATAAACATGCATTGCAAGTTGTTATTGTCAATACTGATTCAAGGATCATGTTACCACAAGGGGTTTCAAAGTTTCGTCTTGGTCGTTGGTCAACTTCATCACTGATGTATGCAGTCCAGACCCTTAGCCACTGCTACATGCGTGATCTAAGGACTGCTCTTCTCTGCGATGGCAACACAAGGAAGACTCCGCCGCGAGTTCTTGTGGTATACATGACACACTTTATGGTGGTCAGCGGTCATCAAGATTTGAATCTAATGGTCAAGTTTTCAGATAGTCGTGCAGTGTGTTAATCTAAAAATTCCACTGGTATGCTGTTTTTTTTTACTAAGATTTTAACATAGTGGTTGTAGCAGAAGTAGCCCTACTTCAAGGAAGTAAAGCCTACATAATTTATGAACTACTGAGAGTAAAGGGAAAACTCGCAATATCATACATAATTTCAACAAAATTTCCCTCAACATAGAACCGAAATACAACTTAATCTTAGATGAATAAGAAGTGAAAGAAATCTTCAATCATCACAATTATAATTCATGTTAACATGGTTGGATTGTTGATATCAACACCTTTAAGAGAGTTACGTCGTACAGATCATAGCATTATCAAGATGAAGTTCTGGTGTACACGACTACTAATTCTTGTGAAGATAACATTTATCTAAAGATCAGCTCTTGTGATCCCTTCGCCAATTAGCTCTCATGATCAACACATACGGCTCAAGATGATGTGATCACATTAAGCTGACATTGCGTGGTGATTAAAAGCAGACGAGATAATTGAGTATGCGGAATCAGCGCACCTCTGAGAGGACGTTTCGTCCATCTGAAAAACGCCACTTCGATTGATCCAATCGAATCGCAGAGCCAATTTTGCAAGGACTTCTCCAGTTACTCTATCTTCAGGAGCTGTTGATGGTAAATGCAACATGCAGGGGTACTACTCGTATATTGAGGTCGACTTGTGAGGTGCGGCATCGTCCATCGTACAGTGAAATCGAAAGAAAGTGGACAAGCATCGGGACTGTGACAAGGCGCAGCACCCGATTACAGCCATCATGGAAAATAAACAGATTGTTTTCCAAGTTAGATAATGTGGTCCGATCGTTGATGAATTCCTTGATTAGTTGCGAAAGAGTTCTCTTCAACTGGCGGAACGGATTCGAGGCAAATGAGTATGTTGATGAACCGCTACTTGTAATACTTACAATCAGATGACCTGTCCATTCACCTCTTCGTGAACTACCGACGCTGTCAGTTTGTTTCTTACTTCATACTTCGAATAAATCGGAACTCCCATTCAGACGTGTTCGAGCCCAGACAGGATAATGCAGGGCCAAAGTGCACAACGGTCCTAGTATTAAGTGCTCTGACTTCATTCTTAGTTTCAAAGATTACCTTTCTTCCACTTCTGTCCAACTCCGGTTAAACCCTTCGTGACATAAAGAGGGTTCTAGATATACACTCGCATAGGCTGGGTTGATCTTTTTACGTTAAACTTGAAGTAGGGACACTGCCTGAGTTTTCCCTCCGCTTGGATTGGTGCATGAAGGGTGCAACGCACGAGGGCGAAAATGCTTTCGATAAAATTAAAGTTGTGCATGAGAGAGATCTATACAACGCATTCTTCGTTATGTGTTTTACTCGATATATGTTTGATCACGAGAGCTCATTGGCGAAGGGATCAAAAGAGCTGATCTTCCGGTGGATGAGATCTTCACAAGAACTAGTAATAAATGATCAATAGTGGAATATGTCATTGAGTTAAAAGGATGATTGCTCTAATATTTAATGAAGCATCGTTAAGGCAGAACTGCATCCGGTAGACTTCATTCATAATATGACTTACGACTTCAACGCACACAGTACCCACCTGCAGAGAGAAGAAAAAAGTAGCTTCACGACAAGCTTACTTTGAATGAATCATTTACGATTTTTCGAGTCATTGTGAGGTTTCCGTCAATAAGGCTCATGCTACAAAAGAGATCTTTCGGTACATCTCGATGATGTCTTGACCGAGACGAGTATTGTGTTCGGCTCCTTTTAGCACTTCAATGATATTAAGAGTTCGGACGTGTACATTCCACTGACATGATTATAGGCTAACAGAATTTCTTACTTTCGTTAGCGGAGGAAAACTACCATGCGTGATGGACTAAGTTGATGCGTTGTCTCACTTGAGAAAAGATTAAGATTACTTCGTATGACTCGTGAGAAGCTCCGAGCACACTCTGAATCATATCGCTAACACCGAAGATTATGGAAGATGAAGACGTAACCATGATGTCCTAACCAAACTCAAAATGTACTTTAGGAAAAAAAAAAGAAGAATTGCAACACATGCGAGCACATGCTACAATTCTCATATGAGTTAGCACTCATACAGACCTAATTTCGGCAACATTTCAACAACCACAAGAGCAAGGAGGTCCTTTTTAACTGATTGACAAGTTCCATTACGCGAGAACTGAACCTAGAAGTACCGTATAATTTGAATGATGAAAATCTGGCTCTTGAGAGGTTATCTTGAAAACCTAGATGACACATCTAAATTCGGTAATGAAAGTGGACCTGAGAGGAAAGTTTTTAGATCGCTCCTTGATGGATTATGAGCATGTTCGGGCAACGTCGCCCCTGCGTAGACAACTCCCTAGCACTAGGTCAGTTTAAGTGTTATGTGATTCCGCTTGGTGACCAAAGGTGTAAAATCAGGGGTGGACAACGCAACCTTTCCAGAGCAGTTCGACGGAACAATGTCCAGGATAATGTCTCTTTCTAATGCGAGCAGATGAGGCACGGTTCGCGTGACCGTCTCATCATCCGAAGCAAGTTTATAATCAAGCGATTGAGCACGCCGTGCCAGACATACCATCTGGTATGGAAATACTGCGATCAGTGTGATACATGCAGACAACTTGCACTTTCGGAGGAAATTTTCTCGGCGAAAGTAAAAGGTAACTCGAGTAAGTAAACGTGAGGCAAGGGTTGCGTTTATCTCTGTTATCCCGAACAAAGGGGCCCTACTGTCTCAGGCCGGCCGATGAATAACAGACACCAAATGGTTTAACGTTTGGTATCAGCTAAGTCTACAAGTTCCTGTCGGCAAGACTTCATGTGCACAATATTTCCCCTATTTGTTTGGAAAAGCGAGTTGGATCATGGAGTTTTCGAGACAGATCGGAAGAAACTGCGAGAGTGATGCAAGGGTAACGCGTACCTTTAAAGACTATTTGATGTGTAATCTTTTCCTCTTAAGGGTCATTATTGGCCCGTTTCCGGTACAGTTGCCAGGACGGCGTGGTGCCGTGCCTCGATCAGCTTCATACGTTATTTTCCGCTTTCCGGCGAGACCGTAACGTCGACTGCACCGTACTTTCGCGGCTAGATTGCGTAGATCCATACCAGGGTTTGCCTTTCAGGAATCTATATTACAGGCGATTTCCCCGTTATATTCACATCGGAAGAATGCGTTGTGAATACGTGCGCTCGTTTATGAGTATTGATACGAAACTGGTGAAAAGTTTTTGTCCGAAGGAAAGGCGCCAAAAAGAAGGGTGTGCGAGTGTATAATTTTATTTCAAGGGAAACGCCCGTAAAATGCTATCAGATAAAGGTGTTAGGCTCGGAAGTTGAGGAAATACACGAAAGATGCAAACTGAGTAGGTTTGGAATGACTCGGGATTAGAACGGAGTACGTGAGTTGAGCAAACCTTTCAGGTTCCTGCATGTGGACTGCCTTTCATCGGATCAAAGCTCTTCCAGAGTGATCAAGGATATGAAGATAAGTGACATGAAGGAAGTAAGGATGTAGGTTGGAGGTTTCCGACTTTCCTGAAGGGAAGATTTCTTGAGGGACCTCGAATGAGGTAATAGGGGTTGAGGGCAAAGAAAAACCACCAAAAACACGCTCACGAAAAATAAAAATTAAAGACAAACACACAAAACTAAAACAAATTATCAAAAAAATGGTGTTAAACTTAAGAAGGAAGTACTCAACGAGTCCCAAAACTCCCATTGTTGTAAAATAATGGCTACGGAATTTCGCCTGGGTCAAAAGTCTCATCAGCCGTGCAAAGCTAAACTCAAAGCAAATTGACATGGTATTAAGTAAGCGCTCAGTGTCAGTGACAGGACAGGTTACACGCTTGTCCGTCAAGTCAGCAGAAAGTCAAGGCATTAAATAACACGCTATTTTATTTTATTTGACTCGCTCGCGCGGCGAGGAGAAAATGGTCTGAAAGAAAGCCGCATGACCCGCCTTCATGTGTGCGATCCGAACATTGCACTCCGCAAACTCGCTTTTAAGCGTAAAATAAACAAGTTCTTTTTGCGGTTACGGGATCTGGATGCTCAGTAACGCTTTAAAAACACGTTTAGCCAGACATTGTCTCATAAAATGGTGAGATCACAATCACATTTTGATTGATTGATCGATAAAAAGATATGCTCATTATAAGGCTCAAATAGTATATCGTTATCAAACCCTTCATCCACAATAAAAAAGAAAAAAAATCAAAATATCGTGCGAAATTTAATTTAAGATTTAACTAAAGATTTTTGGATTGAACATTCAAAATGACGATTTTTCCGAATTGAATACACAGTAAAAACAGCGAGCACCCGTTTTGGGGAATGCTATACCTTTTCCAGGTGTGTGACTAAAACGGGGCTAGTATGTATTTTGTTTTTTTTAAGATAGGCCTATGTACCGCCATATCATTCGAAAGGCCTCGGCGAGAGCTTTCCATCGATGTGGCTGACCACAGGTCTATGTTAAAAAAATAACAATCTACGTATTAGCCCCCAGTTTCACAGCCAAAACAGGTGTAGCATTCCTCAAAACGGGTGTTTTGCTTCTACTCTGTTATTGGATATTAATGACGATGAAGGTGGCATGAGTAAAGAAAAAAATAGCTCATTTGTACATTCTTACTAAGGTCTTGACAGTTACTGTGCCAAGCAAGTAAAATACATATAATATCAATGTGAACTTGAAATTAAATTTCAAAAGTCACCGTCTGTCCATAGTTAAATGTTTCAACGTAGCAGAATTTGATTTGCACGGGAGTTGGAGTGAAAAAAAGTGATAGAGTAACAAGCTTAGTTGAAAGCGTGCACAATTGAAATTGGGAAGAAGCAAAAAAAAAAGATTATTTTCAGTGCACGCACGGAAAGTGCTACTGGCACTGAGATATCGGCTCCTTCAGTACGCGTGATCTCTTTTTCTTTATTTTTTTGTGGGGGGGGGGTAGCAATAGAATGGCTTCTGTAGAGTGGATACAAATCTTGTCTTATAGTTTATGTATATTTGAATGCACTCAAAAAAACAACAACAAAAAACATGCCGTTTGGATCGAAACATTTGTAAACACGGCAAACAATTAAAATTTTCCATATATTTCTCTATTCAAATGAAACACTTTTAGATCTTAAGTATGTCAGGAACGAATTAATGCTAACATCAGTTGGTATTTTTTTTAATAAAGAGCTTAAAATGACGGTGCTTTATGCGGTAATCCGAAGTACGAAAGGAAACACTTAAAATATATATCTATTTATCTGTTGGGCAATACTTAACGTTATGAAGGTACCGAGGTACCCATTTAGAAGCCTTTCCTGACTTTCATTTTCGGAGTTAACGAACCAGATCTAAAACTGTTCGAGAAAACAGATAAGTAAGTACTTGAGGGTTTAGTACCAGGTTGAAGTATTTACCACGACACAATCTCCACCAGACAGTTACGAATTAATGGCCCATCATTAACTAAAAATCCGCTTAGAAAAAGCTGGATTGTAATCTTATACCGCTTATATCGCAAGCGCAAACACCCTTAAGTTCTCTTATTACGCTGGATAATCTCAGTAAACCTTGCCATTTACATCAATTACACATCCTTCCAACCTCATATGATGCATGATACAGATCTTAGAGATGAAATAATTTGTTACATCGAAAAAAAGTACATTCATGGCTAATATAATTGATATAACCGATAGGCTATCATAATTAGATGACGTACTTATCGTGTCATATAGATATTATATGATATGCATAGCCAATGTTGTAAGTATATCGTAAACAAATGTGAGTTTCACCACGGAGTGGATATTATTAACATCACACAGAAGTTAAAGCTATATCAGTGTTCGTTTATTTCAGGACAACAAGATAATATTACGTGACACTTATTTTGTCAGTTCAATTTAGATTAAAACCGCTGCTTCTTCCTGAATAATATGTAATGTTAAATGATCAAAATAATGCCTATATCACTAAAATTTTCAAATGACCATCAACATGATTATTGCAGGACACTCAACAACGAAAGTAAAGACTAGTAAAATGGTGTAGAAAGGATATATAAATACATGGTGTCTTCAAAGAAGGACTGGCCAATAACAAGGCAATGGTGGGAGGTACCCTCGTCGTATTAGTGTCTAACCAGAATCAGTTTCCAGAGAGGTTGCTCAAGGTTTCCTAACAAGTTCATTTCGGATTAGTCTATTTCTCTTTCTAATTCCTTGGAATATTTTCGAGCACTTTCATTTGTCGGAAACGCTTTTATCCAAAAACTTGACGTTTTGGAATGCGGCTTCCAGAAATGAATGACGAGTTAATCTAGCAGGCGCGAACGGATTAACTTATACCAGAATCCGATTCATGTTGCCTATTTTCTGAGGTGATTAACATTTCTATTTAGGTCGATTTATCGGGGCAGTAAAATACCCGAAGACAACTTTCAATTTGTCAGATACTTATTCATATATTTTCAAGGTCATGCCACTGGTTATACTGATCTAATTTAAGTGCGAAAGTATCGATATTTTACATTGATCATACTTTTTGAATGGAAGTTACAGATTACAAGATCAGACTAAAAATTTTATTTAGCCAAACATGTTGGAGAGGTTTCAACAGTATAAACAGACTTAAGTCCATCTTTTTATTTTTATTTTTCACATGGGAATTGACGAGGCGAGTTTAATCATAGATGGGTGATCGATGTGTTAGGGTGCGTTGACCATCTTACCGTGATGACGTCACATAATCCAATTACGGGTGATCATCCATCACAACGCACACATAATCCGAAAACCACACCAAAGCCACTTTCTTTTAACCACAGACAAACACAAACACAGAGCAGCATAAAACTTTCGAACACACAGAAAGAGTACGGCGGACCAGCGGTGCTCTGTGAGTAAACGCGCAGCGCTAGCGTTCCTGGCGGCGGCATACGGAACTAGCGGAGAAAAGTGGCAGTCGAGCAACCGGAGCAAACAGAGGGGGGGGGGCATGATGCCATGTCGCGTAATCAGCTGATGTCTGCATATGAAACAAGTCGTGCTTCACGAAACCGATAAAAATACAATAACTTTCTCATAGGATTCGGGGGCGAGACCTGTCTTGTATTTCATAAGAAAAAGGTCTGTGCAATTTGATGACCATAACCGGTCATGATCGCCTCTAGTCACCGTGGAATATTTGAATAGAAGCTTGGCTAATCGGCCGATGATGGCTACATATGTTTGACTTACGAATCTCGAGGAGTATGATGATGTTACCAACCTGCGAACAAAGAAAAAACATATTTAGTGACTTGTCTGGGATTGAAGTTTATGGAGGACTTGAACGGTCACATCCTTTTTGACTTGCGCTTCGAATATTAAGAGACTCCTTCAGGACATCCTGATGAGTATACTTCCCTTCCTACAAGAATCAATAGGAAAGCTAGTACCGGTTACTTACACTCTAAATCTAAAACAGTAAAAGTCACCGGGATTCAATGAAAGTTCACTGTTTCCCCTACAAAATTGCTTCACTGAATGATATCAGTAGAGCAATTTTGTAGGGGAAATAGTGACTTTTCACTGTTTCAGATTTAGAGTGTAGATACCTCTAATAAGGCGTGATTGTCTACTAATGCTCTAATTCAACATATCGCCATGGAAAACTCGACCAATTCTAAAAGTTGAGTTTTAAAGTAGACCAGTTTTGAGAGCTTGCAAAATCTCCTCTTCCAGCTCTTACCATTTGATTGTTTTTCGTGCGATTTAAGTAAGAATTCATGGAGAACATATTCTGGTGGCCAGGGAAATGTTCCGTCATGGTCAATTATTTCAGACGAATAATAAAAGAGATATTCATAACAAAAGACGATATTTTGAACGCTCGTTGAACTAGTACAAATTAAAACTGAGGTTTGAGAACTGATCGAGTCTTCCATGGAGGTGCCGAAATAACTCATTTATATATTCCTTGAAAATACCATTCAAGAAATAAGATAGAGTTAAGGGTTACACGTAAGAGATACTCCAGTGGGATTCCGATGTGATTCTATCGCAAAGATAAGTTTTTAGTTGGATATATTTTATCTAGATATCGGATCTGATTCGTTATTATGCATCTTTCTCGCATCTTCTCCACACCTCTCAGAATTGAACAATGGCAGTCGCCCAGTTAGCAAAAGGTCCGCGGGCGTCGAGCCGCGCAGGCCGCGAGCGAACGCGTGGGGCGCTCCCGCCTCACCTGCGGATGCGCCTGTAGGCCTCCAGCGCCACCTAGAGCCCTATCGCCGGGGGGGATCTGCCAGCCAATTACGACTTCAGCCGCCTCGTTGTGGAGGAGCAAAGCCATTCATAAAAAATACTGGACCAGTTCACACCTGGACGGGCATCGTTTACCATTCAAATAAAACAACGGAGCCTTCCTTATAAATATTTCTTCGAACCGACGGGTGGTCCCAAGCCTTTGCAGGCACAGCATTGTCTCCGCCTGTTGTTTTTGTTGGTAACACCTCTAAGGGCCTCATCAACTTCCCCTGCTAGGGAATATCCCTCACACCTATTTTCGATAATATAAGGCTTAAATCATGAGTCGTGACCAACATGGGCTTTTGTGTCTAAAGAAGATGACTTATTAACTAGAAACGTTTGTTTACCTTCCTTCTGATGATAGTTTGAATATACGTGGATCGTAGGTGTTCTTTTCTAAGTAAAAGATTGCAATCCAATAAACGGACGTGAAAAAATCTTGACGTATTGGACTCATGAGGTTCCCTTGTGCTTGAAATCTCCATTCATTATATTGTCTTAAATGTGAGCGGAGATGCACCGAGTATTTGAGGGAATAGATTTTCCCTCTTTAAAACATCCTGGTTCAGCTTTCAATAACGTTATGAAAATCATTAATATTGAAAGCTTAGGTTAACTTTAAGTTGCGTGCGTTACTCGGGTGGGCAACAAACGACGGAGCACAAGACGTGAAGGCTTTAACCTTTCAAATCACAGTCTTACTTAATAACTTCCTGAGTTTGAACGTTGTTGGTGTCTTGATCGGAAATGCCATGTGTGTTCTAAGAATGTGCCCTAGGGAACCCACCAACCGGTTGTTGGCACTTGATGACAGGTGTTGGTCCAAATCAATATGATAATGCAAATTGTGAATCGCATGTGATTGAGGAAGTTGCCGGGACTTTCTTCCAAGGTAGTGACATAAGTAGGACCCGTCTACATCCTCGTATAAGGACCCTGATGTGATCTAGGAGCAAAGATGGGTCGGGCCTATCAGTGCGTGTCTTGCTAAACAATCGAAAGGTCAAACGTCGTCGGCATTTTGGTCACAAGATGATGAGCGAGGCAAGGAGCACTTTCGCCTCATAAGATATTTCTTCAACTGTGATCGCTCTCGATACGCTACCGAAACTTTCCCCGATCCGCTCCCGCAGGAACACTTGACTCGGTATTGTTGCAGTAAGTCCCCTCCATTGGACTGACATCAGGAAGGAAGACTGCTCTCTCTTTCGCCCATTGGAAGTTTATCACCCACCGGTTCCTCTTATTCCAGCTTCGCTTTCAATTCAACTTCCAGTCTAAAGTCGAGATCTTTGCCTGCATCTTGCCTTGCTTTATTTTTCTGCCTCCTGAATCAGGTGTTCTGCCAACCGTGATTATCCCTTTAGGAAATTATGACATCATAGTTCCGTCAGGTATTCCAGTTCCTTCAGGATTTTTGCTTCATTGGAATCCCGTTCCTCCTGTTCCACCTTCAGACGCCTCGACAAGGTCGCCGACTTCCGCTGAATAGTCTACCTTTCAAATTTCCAGCAAAGCTCCCCTTCGCCTCTGATTTCCATCATCATTCCAATTACGGATTAAGTATCTCCCATTCTTCTCTCGCCGTCCAATGAATCCAAATCTACTTGCACAAGAGAGCCTCACCATGCACCTAAACGAGAAGATTAGCCAGATCTAGTCTCTGTACCCTGTAAATTTCAGAAGTTATATTTCTACCACGCTTGAGTGCCGCATCTCGTCTCCAAGGTAAGCGGAGCGACAAAGAAGCAAAGTAAAAGGGAAACAGATTTGGATTAACCCAATGGTCACCAATTCTGAAAACATCTATGAACCAGCATCATCGTTGGGGAGAGCCGACTGGAGCTGTGGCAAAGCACATTGACAA
>Ga0058701_10003707_pt1 | contig 12179 bp, 4 predicted proteins | sample AgamicOrMae_FD_97039 | JGI IMG/M metagenome (GOLD analysis project Ga0058701, IMG submission 97039) | Agave microbial communities from Guanajuato, Mexico - Or.Ma.e | ecosystem: Host-associated > Plants > Phyllosphere > Phylloplane/Leaf | place: Guanajuato, Mexico | collected 2012-06-04 | reverse complement strand
AGAAAAAGACCTATCATGTAAATCAAATCCCCTTGATCACGACACGTCATGTAATTTGTAGATGATAACATCGAATCCATCCCCTGAGTCAGCCGGTGACGCATGCCGGTCCCAACAGCTGTTCACCTACGATAAAAACAAAGTCTATTCAGTTCCCCCGGGAGTGTAGACAGTATGCGGAGCTTCTTACACTGGAATTTTTCAAGGTAGCATTTTCAACCTTTTGGTTTAAATTTGGTGCTACCCTCCGTCGTCAAGCCGAGCGGAGATATAGCGGAACGAGGCATAAGGCATCCAACCTAGCCCAACCTATATCATAAGCAAGCCTCTTGCCGTAAACCAAGTTTTGGTATGGTGCCTTGTGCCTCGCTCCGCTATCGCTCCGCTATCGCTCCGCTCGGCTGTAGCCAAGCCTGATGCCGCTTACTTCTCGGCGCCCCTGAGCGGGCGCGGAGAAGTAAGCGGCATCAGGCTTGGCGACCGTTTAGATGGGTAACCCTAGGTTAAGTTAGGTTAGGTGCCTTGTGCCTCTCTTCGCTATCACTCCGCTCGGCTTGACGACTGAGGGTAGCACCAAATTTAAACTAAAAGGTTGAAAATGATACCTTAAAAAATTACAGTGTACTGCATGATGAACCCGGAAGCGAGCTACCGAGCCTTGCACAGCGGATCGCTTGTTAAGCCCCGGAGGCACCCCCATTCTCAGCGGAGCAAGTAAACTGGCGGCCGCAAGTTGAGAGCGAACGGGATTTCGTCGTTAGTCAAAATACATTGAAAACTCGTGCAAGCACAATGTAACTTAACGTTAAGCTCGCGCAAGTCTCTGTAAGTTTGAGAGGTCCGATTTTTTATTTTACCTTTCATCGCTAATCTAAGTTGTGAGTTAGTACTTTTTCCGCTAAATGACGCCGTTTAAAATTTAAATTAAGATGTCTCGATAAATCCTTTCGGATTAAGTAGGAATAAGGCTTAGTTCACACGCAGTTTTCGAGACGATTGACCGGTTATCACGTGGACGTGACGTGCCGTAATCTCTTGTGACTTTTATAAGCCGTCTTTTCTGTCACATATATCGATAAACAATAGGACAGCTACGTATACAATGTCTATCTTCGCGCAGTTGTGGCTTGGATTAACGGTATAATTTATACCAAGTAGTGAGAAAATACACAGTATTGTGTGCCACAATCAGCGTTGTTTTTCATTCTGTTTCGCTCTGAAAACCTTTTGCTTTTGCGCTCCTTTTTTATTTTATTTTTTAAGTTGTTAATCTAATCTTACCCTATTTTTTAAGGAAGCTAACGCATAGTTTGGGTAATTTTTAACTCGACTTATCAATAGCCATATCAGTACACAACGCTCCCTTCATTTGATAGCTATCGACCGACCAATCTCGGAATCGTGTTACACTCGTTTGAGCTGACCATGACAGGTTAAGACTAAACGAGACATTTTTTTTTACCAGCGATAAAAATCAAAACTCAGTATGAACTAACCTGCCTGTTAGGTGGTCCGGAGGGGTTTTATGAAAATAAAACGGGACGAGAGTAATTTTTTGGTGGTTATTTTTGAAGATACCCCAATCAACAACCATATCAATGGAGAGCTCTTGACGAGACCTTCACATTGATATAATTGATACTCTAAAAACCTTCGAGTGAAATTCGCTCATTTGAACTAAAAACTCTGACCATGCCAAAGCTTCGAGGGTGTGAGTTTTTTGATTCCAAATCCAAACACAAACAATCCAGCACAAAAAAGTAACACTTCATCGTAAAATAAGAAGAAAATAAGTGTGAGAAAAAAACTCTTAAAATGACGAACTTTGATGTAAAAATAAGTCAAATCAGCTTTATACCATTTCAAAAAAATAAAAATCACTGTTATGGACGGTCGGATATGACGGTTAATTTGCGAAAGTTTGATTCTGTTTTTTGTTTGAAAGTTTGATTCAAATTTTTAACAACGATTTTTCATGTATGCATCAATTTGACTTCCATAGTTGCGCTGAAACATCCTTAAGAGAGTGGGTTTACCTCTAAAAATAACCAAATTACTCTCTTCCCTAAGGGGTGACAACTCATGATATCCGATGTACAAAAAAAGGCCTTGATATCCGGTTGATAAACTTGATATCCGGTGGTTGGATTCGGTCAAAACATAGCTGTTTTCAGCGATTTTTTTAAACTCTGATCACAGTACACGGTTATCTGACACATATGTTGGTATATTCAGCAGATATTTTAAATATTTTGCTAAAATCTGTCAGATATTTAATTTTTTCTCTTGATATCCGTTTCATATACCTCTGATATCCTTGATATGCTGGTATTCGGTGGACAGATTTCCTCAGGGAGGTATTACCCCTCGCTCCTCCCCTGTTTTACCTCCATATCCAAAACAGGTATCATAATATCAGATATCACTAAAACAGGGATATGTTATAGCTGTGAAGAGACGGCAATCGGAGTTTAAAATGCGCTTTCCATATCCGTCATAGCTTCAACCCTAGAATAGGTATGCGGGTACCGAAAACAGGTGTTCTTTTTGTTAGTGTAGCCGGGCGGCATGCGACAGCTGAAGCTGCCCAACACCGGCAGAAGTCGGAGAAGAGTGAGCGGTGCTTTGGCGCGCGTTTTTACGGGATGTCCGAGTAATTCCAAGTATGCGGTTTGGCAACAAAGCGGGGTTTGGGTGAGATCGCGGCGCCTACCTCGCGGAAGGCCCCACGCGTCCCCTCATGTCGACGACACCGTGTCGCTGCGCTCTTAAAGAGGCGCTGCTTAACCCACTACCGCCCATCGATGTCGCTCGGGAGCAGAAACATTTATTTTAGAGGATCTTTTCAGTTTGTCACAATTTAAAAAATATCACCCCTTTGGAAACCTGAAATTTAATAATTTAGACATTTTCAAAGCTTGAAATTTCGTATTTTAATGGAGAAATCCTTCCAATTGCTCTTAAGCCGAATTTCACTCCAAAAACTTTGGGCTGTTATGGGTTAAAATGGGACGGGCGGGTCTCAATCGAGTGCTGAGGACTGCAGATTGACTGCATCCCGAGCTATTCTCAGGTCTCCTACCAAAATTGGACCAAACACCTCATTTCATGGGCAGAACCGATTGTCACCAAGCCTCAAGCAAAAAAAGGACTTTGTCAAAATTACAATTTTTAGACGACAATTTTATTGAGTTACAGTTATCAAAACAAAAAATAAAAAAATGTAATGGTGACAAGAAAATAGTGAATTTTCACTCCCAAAGCAATTTTCACCGTTATTTTTTTTTAGCGTGTTACTGTTAGATCTTCTCTTTGCGTGCTTGCAGAGGATATTTCACTGTGTAATATACTTTAAAACCAACGGCAATACGGGTTTCTTAATCGGAAGTGCAGGTCGCCTTTCTGCACGGAAGTTCTCGGACGAAATTGCAGCTTAAATTGACCTCCGCCATTGATATTCCAGTAGTAGGCTTTTCGGAGAACTTCCGTGGCAGAGGACTTTCTTGAAGATCTTCCGTTTTGCTCCTTGCGCACGCGTGGAATATATTGTTTCGGGGAAGTTCCTTATTGGAGAGCCTCCATTGAGAACTTCCGTATCAGAAAATATGTATTTGAGAATTTTCGTTACGGAATATTGCCGTGTTGGAGGACTACGGAGAATTTCCACATAGAAGAACTTCCACAAGAGAAAAGAACTTCTTGGAAGGCTCCGTATCAAAGAACTTCTTTGCTGAAGACTTACAAATTTCGAAAAAAAAATGTATTGTAGAACCGCCGCTGAATCTGTCGATTAATTAACTTCCTGATCGAGGGTCATTTATTGGCACAAAGAAGATCCTAATAAGTTCTCCCCTCTATATGTTCTTACGTGCATATACATCAATAATTCAGTGCTGACTTTTGGTTTCGAACCGTCCTATCTCTAATCTCTACCCACCAAAACCTTGCTCTACATTTGTTCATTTTAGAAAAGATAGGCAACCCGGGGACAAGCATGTAAGGCCGGTTGCCTAAGCGGGACTTCCGTCTTAATTAATCACAATGAAAGTACCCGTGTAAGAGGGAGACATACAAAGCTCATTTCTCGTAGCGCCTAGCACTCGGTCTTTATATCTGCCCGCCAAGGAACCTTTCGGTACAGAGGAACCCATCACGCACTTGGGTCAGACCTCTTTGCCTGACCCTTCTGGTCGTCCCATTCAACTTATCTTTACTTTGATAAGCGGGGTAAACACTCCTATTGGTGCAATTGCGAGGATGAGCACGGCGAACATTAACCTGCACCGCAAATATAAATATTTTTGCCTTAATTACTTCCAAAAGGTTTACGTCCTCGTCTCGTCAATTTATTTTGCTCCCCCCCTTTTGTATTGGATTCACTGCGACAAAAAGAAGTCATCTGCCTTTGCAGTGGGAACGTGAGCAGTACGTGCTCCCTAGGAGGGGAGACTGTAGAGTGTTAAAAGTTAAAATAAGGAGGCGCCAATGTCGCTGCTCCTCTAGGAGGGCTTTGGCCAAAGACATTTGACTGCGCACCAGCACGATTTGCTCATTGGGAACACTGTCACGTGACTCGTTTGCTTTCCCCTTTCTCATCGGTTTTCCCGTCTGGCTGCTATCACAAGTTATTGTCACGCTGGATTTACTTCGTCACTGATTCTGCTCACATGCGTGCCTCCCTATACTAATGTATGGCTTCTTACATTTTTTTTTGGGTTGGGAATGTTTATGGAAAGGCTGGTGAAGATGGGGGGCATTCGATAGCGCCAAAAACCACAAGCGCCAACGCCGCAAGCGCCAGTCCGTAACCGCCAAACGAGAAAAGTCGCAAACCTCAAAGTTCGTATAGGTGAGGTTAGGTCAAGGTAGGTTAGGCTAAGTTAGGTTAGGTTAAGTTAGGTTAGGTAAGGTTAGTATTGCGGTTAAGACCTTTGGCGTTTGCGACTTTTCTCGTTTTGGCGGTTACGGATTGGCGCTTGCGGCGTTGGCGCTTATGACAGCTACCCGTGAAGATTATATTTTCGTCTCCGAATAGGTAAAATAAAGTCTCATGTTCAAAATCGTATTTTAGGCAGTAAAGTAAAATTTTAACGTATGGCTGTGAATTTGCCCTTGAAACTGTTGACAGGTTGATTTTTTTCCAATGTCTTTATCTGCTTAAACAGATCTGTCCGTCCTTACGCGGATAAATTTCATTGACTTAATCGCAATTTGATCATTGTACTATCAGTCTCAAAAGTAATGGTCGCTCCAATTTTTGAAAACCTCCGTAACTTTGAAACGGAAAGAGTTATGTCAGAAAACTACACGATAAAATCGCTAGATCTTTACGAGATCTATCAATTTGACTGCGGCATTTTTGTCGTATCTCGTTTCGTTACAAAGTTACAAAGGTTTGAAAAAGTTAGAGCGATCAATACTTTTGAGACTGCTAGTATACTTTCAATTATTCTTGTTGATTTTTGTTTTCAAGAGGACCTCGACACAGGATCCCAACTCTTAACTCTTTTGTCACGAGAGACGAGCGCTGAGGAATTTCTGTAGTGACGAGGCAACCCACTATACACGAGTGCCGTGCATGTTGCCTATGGGCTGCAAAGCTAGGAATTCAGCTTGCTAGATTACCACAACCTTCCTTGCTTCTTTTTTTTAAGCCTCGCCGAGGTATTTCGAGTTTTATGACAAAATTCACTGATTATGGCCGTAACTAAGGTTGGAAAACAATTCTACAACTTTGATACACACGTTATCGTGCGCATTTCATCAGAAATCGGGCAAATTTCCAAAAAATTGCGTTTGAAGGTGCGATGGTGAGCAGACAGGCAACTCTTTCATGGCTGTTGCTCACCTCGCATTTTCAATCGCAGAGTTTTTTAATCCAGAAGGGGGTCCGCAAGGGCCTATGTTGTGAAACGTAATCGATGGACGGTATAAGGATGGTCCCTTGTTTACCGCTCTCTTTGACAACTCTTTCAGCCGCAATAATACACGCTTGTTTTACCGCAGGAAAGAGTAATAGAACTGTCGAAAGGTTCTTAATTCTATCGTTTGTTTTTCGAATAATTTGAAAAAGTCCCCAAGGAAAAAAAAGCTTCAGCTTTACTAAAGCAAAGCGTTCAATATTGTATCTATTTCATTCCAAAAAGTTTTTTTTTTCCTTTTCCTTTTTTCTTGTCTTTTTGAAATGCGCCTTTAAGGACAACGTTCTTTAGAGCAAAGTCCTTCGTGTACCTCCAAACACAGCTTCTCCTCCATAGCCTCTTTGGAAAGTTATCATCAAAGGATATGCAAAATTGCCAGCAACTGTGCCCGAAATGAAATTGTAACATGAATAGCGAGAAAGTTAGTGGAGAAAGCCGGGTGGTGGGTGGTAAAGTAGCGCGCTTATGAATAGATCAGTTTTTTAAGAATCACCAAGCAAAATCGTGAAAATTCCGCATTTTTGTCGATCGGAAGCGATCACATCGATTTTGGAGGTCACGCTGGCATTGATTATAGAGGGTCATTAGCGTTTTCCCCCGCAACCCTTACAATCCCACGGTGTTGAATTTCCCGCCTCAGACAACCGCAAACATTTGGCGATCTTCTCAAATTCGAAATTGTATCGCCAACTCCGTCGTCGCGTGAACCCCCCCCCTCCCCGCGACCGGCCTTCCCGCCCCCACCGCGTCGCCACCGGCCGCTCGCGGCGGCGCGGCGGCGCAAGCCCAACGAGACAGTACGTTCCGTACCGGTCGCGCGGCAAGTGGCGCGTGTGCGGGATGCCTCGTTGCTCGCTGGCCAAAGACCCCCGTGAACTTGAGCCTGCGTGACGAAGACGTGCTTTTCCGAGTGTAGTGCAAGGCAGTGCCTGTGTTTGTGTGTGCTTTACCCAAGTGCTCAGTGGAATTTAGTGGTGCAACGAGTGTTCGTTCCTGGAATTTAGTGTGTGTTGTTGCGGACGGTACGTGTTGAACGGAGCGGGTTATTGCCAGTGGTCTTAGCAGCTAGTTCGTTCCCCCGGCCCTTCTAACCTAGCAATTAGCCAAGTTATGATGATTTCGTGTTAAGTGGTGAATGCCTCGGCAAGGTTGTTTGTCGCGAGTGCACCCGGCGTGGGCGAATTTGTCTGTCAACCCGCCGGCGGGAATCCAGTCAAAACAAACTGTCTCCTTGCCGACTGTTCCCTGGGGCTTAAAGCAACCTAGAGTATCAATGCTAAACGCATTGCTGCTTGAAGTTACCTTGAAGACATCTATATCTTACCTTAAACCTAGCTTACTTCCTTTAATTTACCTTAAAAACAAGGCACTATACCGGTTCGTCCTTTGAATTGTTACGAGACCTAGGTTACTGGTACCCTCAGTCAATTATGTATTGCGCACTCCAATTTTTTTAAACTTCCGTAGCTTTGGAACGAAGCGAGATACGACAAAAAAGCTAAAATCAAATTCATAGATCTCTTGAAGATCGAACGATTTTATTTGGTGCTTTTCTTGCGTATATTTCTCCTTTTCAAAGTTAAGGAGGTGCAAAAAAAAGGAGCGCGCAGTACGTTATTGACTGCTGGTACAATAAACCTTCAATTCAAATTTAAACCATCTGCATTTTGATTCAAACCGCGATTTCAAGTTGTGCTTTTCGGAAGTGAATTCCACTAATTTCTGATATAGTCCTTGTGACTTCATAAAATATTAAATTTGTCGTGTCTCATCAATGTCCTGTCCCATCAGAAGCCCGTTCCAACGAACCCTCTCCCACCAAAAGCTTGTCCCAAGGGGGCTCATCCCGTAACCCACATTCTTTCAAAGCCTCATCAAGGACCTGCACCATTTCGGGCCGTCCCATGAAGGCTTCTCCCATAAACTCGTCGCCCCACGATGTCCTGTCCCACAAAATGTCCCACTTGTCCCATTCCTAGTTCTCCTCGCACGATAATTACTAGTTCCAAGGAGCAGTCGCATAAGGAGCGTGAATCATCATAAGTCAAATTCCGAAAATTTTCGCATGCAATCACGCGCTTGCTGTGATACTTTCCCGAGTTGATAAACCAATAATGTCGTTCGCAGAATAAACACGTACAACTCCCCGAATCTTCAATCGTAGAAAAAAAATAGCATGTTTACAGTCTCCGTCGAAAAATAAACGGCCGAATAATTCAAAACACGTCTGTTTTTTTAACTGGATAGAAAACGTGCTGTAACCTATTTCCTCTAGACCCGTTTTCAGGGCCTACCGTTTTTTCGGCTGATTAGAGCTTCGTCGTAACGGTAATTATGATTACGCTGTTGCCCAAGGAAGTCGAGGAGTCTTATTACGCCAACGACGTTAAACTTTCAACTACTTTCGTAAAAATCTAGACGGCATTTTTTTTTGTTGGAGATGAAAATATGACAAATAAAGTATTCGTAATCACAAACATATGTACTTTTCTTTGAGCTTCGTATTCACCTCAGTAGGCTATTATCTAGTCATTAATTACGTAATCAAACTATTTTTTTGTTATCGCAGGTGATTAAAAGATGGTTTATGTCGACGTACCATCATGGCTCTGTTGATGGTAATCGTAATACAAGGTCCTAAAAATTGGAGGCACTAGACTTTCGTGTAACTTTTTGCTAGTTTCAGTCTTTACGAGGATTTCGACATTTTAGTTGTTGCCACCAATTTTCGTTTGTTAGCAATCAACATTGTCGAGAAATTAAACGCGAGAACATCTGTGGACTCGAGATAAAACCCTTTTATGTTTGATAAAGCCGCTTGTGCTTGTGGCCACGTCACTGCGGCTGACGTGAAACGAGGCTTGACGTAGACACTTGTACTTCTCAATTCAAGCTTACGTTGGCTTAGGTAAATAAGAAGAAATCTGAAAAATAGGTGTATTCGCCTCCTCGTGCTAAAATTGTCGCGAATGTCTCCTCCAAAGACTGGATATCAAGCGAAAATACGAGTTAATTTTCACCGTGTAGGAGGTAGTTTTCAGTTTGTACAATATTAAGTTCTACGTGTAAGGAGGAGGGCTTCCGGGGGGAGGTAACGTGCTGTTAAGACCACGATACGAGACATGATTTTTGCTGTAGTAAAAGCTAGCCCCTGTTTTAAGTCCCATACCTGTTTTAGGTATGAACTTGCCATGAAACAAAGGATGAGCGTAATTTGAAGATGCGCCTGTCAATAACCATATCAATGGAGAGCTCTCGATGAGACCTTTTCTCTAGTTGTTGATAGGTTTATCTTTAAAAATAACTTATTCATGCTCCTCCCCTGTTTTACAGTCATACCTGAAACAAGTATGGGTCCACCGTAAACAGATGCCAGTTACTCTGTACCTAGTAAAGTTGCTCATCGACGGCATTTCGTCGTGTTGAATATCTTTCGTGGGTACCTGTTGTGACTATGGCATAGCAACTCCAATCAGGAACCACCGACTGATCAATCACGATTCCTGTGATAGTTGTTGGAAACCGTGTCTGATCTTTTGGCGGACAGAAAGTGGAGATAAAGCCTTTCACCTTGAGAGGTTGGAGCGCCTGACTGCATCAAGTCTCGATACAACAAAGCAACGACGCGTCAGACTAGTCAGAGTTTATAATTAAACAGGTGGTTAGCACGGCTGTGCTACCGTGAGTCTGGTCTCACTCTTGATTGGATATTCTGAGCAACGAGCTGCTCTGATTGGACGAGCGCGTGGTGCATTATTTGAACTTAACCCAGACCCCCAAACAAGTTTTTTTTTCTCAGTGATCCTGAATTTTAAGGATGTTTCATCGAGCTGAAGGGTCCTTTTTATCAGTCTGAAACAGGCTCTTTTTATTAATCAGAAATACAACTAAGATGCTATTACACACACGTAACTACTATAAACGACTTGTTTCCGTCCCAACTTTTGAGTTTTGGGCATTCATATATAGCAAGAATTACGTGGCGTTATATAGACGTTTACTAAAATATTGTTTTTTCCCCTCTTTTTTGTACGTTTTTTAAATTAATATTTTGATTTCATTTACTGTCTTTTGTACATCTTTTAATTAATATTTTGATTTCATTTACTTTTTCTTTCTTTCTTTTTTTTACATTTTACAAAAAAAAATTGTTCGATATGTTAGTTTAAAAAACGTTTCACATGATTGATCAAGTTAAGATAAACAAATTAAGACAAAATAATTAGTATCTGACCGTCAATTAAGAAATATATTTGACAAAAACCTTTAAAACCAGCCCAACATTTAGAAAAAAAAGAGTCAAATCAAAAGTGGCGACAATGCCGAAAAATTAAAATAACCATAATAATTGACTGCAAACTACTTGATTGTCTATTTAGTCAAATGTCATAGTTTTTTGTGCTTCTCAGATTTTTAAACACTGTCTTGTCAATTTTTTTGTACAACTTGTTTATGAATTTGACTAAGTCGATGAAACATCCTGAAGGACCTCTTGGAAAGACTCGAGAATGGAATCGTCAGGAGCATTTTCGCGGAAACGTAGGCTACCGTTGGTTGTCCTTGTACTCGGAAAGTTCGTGTCAGAGGACCGGCTGGTTGCCAAAGGCGTATGGCGGTACCGTCGTCAGGTACTCAGGTCCTTCAGGTAGCGGGAACTACTCGTCGCTGTGGGAATGGGTACCTCAGAGAGAGAGAGAGAGAGAGAAGTATCTCCGAGAGAGACCGGCTCATGCGGAGTTATTAATATAACTGGACTGAAGAGCCCACGACATTGCTGGCGACATAAGCTTTGACAACTATAGTTAACCCGTCAAGCACAGCGAGCGGACAGTCCACACAAGAAGTGGTGATTTCAAATGCCATAAACCAAGCGTTTGGTACACTCAAGTCGCAGTTGCACGGAGAAAATGACTTTGTTGCCTCAACAAAACTTTTGTAAGCGGCAGCAAATGAGCATTGTTGTGGCGATGGTTTCATTTTTTACGGCGACAATTGTAATTGTAACGATTCATATTGTCTAACAATTTAGCTTAAAAGTATCAAGTTTAAAGTAGTATCGTTCTATGCATGGGAGCTGTACATTTCATGCCACCTAGCGCTATTACAAGAATAGCTTCACGGAAAAAAAATGGTTTTGCTACGGCAATAAAAGTAGGGACAACAAATAAATTTTTTGTTGCTGCAACCAAAAATTTTGCTGCAGCAACCAGACGTTTCGTTGATAGAACTAAACATTTCGTTTTTGTAACAAAATATTTTTGCTATCCCTATTTTAACAAATGATTTTGTTGGTATAACAAAACCTTTTATACCGTGTAAATTTACTGTTGACGGATATTTCCACGCGCTTTTATAGACTAATAAAAAAAAAAGAATGTTATAAATGCTTAACCGCAAATTTTACTCTGATTTTCTTGTCATCACAAAGTTAATTTAATTAGAACAACATCGCAAAACATTCGGGAAAATTATTTGAGGTAAATCACTGGATTTTCGGGATTTTCTGACCTTTTTGAGTTTAGAATTGCGTAATTTTTAGCCACCGTTTGATTCTCAATCGCCAGGATTGTCTGGAAAAATAACTTCGGCCAGTTCACAACTTTTTTTTGCAGAGTAGACAATCAGGTGTGTGTTGGTGCTTAAAATTAGAAGTTTTATAGAATCATCTTCGCCATTTTCGCGACTCGTGTTTTAATTAGAGTCCAGCGGTATGTTGATAATGTTGGTACAGTATACACGTCTCGCTTCGTGTGAGCTAACGAGCATTATCTCTCGATTTCTTGGGAAAAATCTTTTTGTTTTAATCACTAACTCCTAAGAATCTTAATGAGTGGCTACAGACACGATGCGCTTCTTCGGGTTTCGCACTAATTATCGCTATTTGAAAAAAAAATAAGCGTTGATAAACTTGCAAATATATCCCTTCCGTTCCGTAAAACAATGATTTCGTAAATACTGCATTAAGACTGTCCCAAACTTGTTTTGTTTGGTCGCGGGACATGTTTGCAATGTCAAGCCTGTTTTCGAGGAAAACGAATAAAGGGCATTTCGTTAATGACTTTACGTCACCGATTTCTCTATTCGTAGTTATTAGGTTAAGTCTGGCCAATTCAATTTCTTTCTTGACAGTAAATAGACTTACCTTGGCAGAATATTAAAATCGCCGAACATTCAGAAACCCTTCCGACAGTTGAAAACAGAATAACACATTCGTAGGGCTCATCTTTTTTTTTTTTTTTTTTTTTTTTTTTTTCCTTT
>Ga0058701_10003706_pt1 | contig 12179 bp, 7 predicted proteins | sample AgamicOrMae_FD_97039 | JGI IMG/M metagenome (GOLD analysis project Ga0058701, IMG submission 97039) | Agave microbial communities from Guanajuato, Mexico - Or.Ma.e | ecosystem: Host-associated > Plants > Phyllosphere > Phylloplane/Leaf | place: Guanajuato, Mexico | collected 2012-06-04 | reverse complement strand
TAGCTGTCATAAGCGCCAAAAACCACAAGCGCCAACGCCGCAAGCGCCAATCCGTAACCGCCAAACGAGAAAAGTTGCAAACGCCAAAGGTCTTAACCGCAATACTAACCTTACCTAACCTAAATTAACCTAACTTAACCTAACCTAACTTAACCTAACCTACCTTGACCTAACCTAACCTAAACGAACTTTGGCGTTTGCGACTTTTCTCGTTTGACAGTTACGGACTGGCGCTCGCGGCGTTGGCGCTTGTAGTTTTTGGCGATATCGAATGTCCCCCTGTCTGTTTAGGGTGTGTGAAACTAAGGAGGTAGTACGTATTTTGGTATTTTTTTAAGATAGAATCACATTCAGCCACATCATTGGAAAGCTCTCACCGAGACCTTTTAAGGATAGCTCTCACCGAGACCTTTTAAATAATGGGGCTGAACATAGGTCTATCTTGAATAATAACCAAAATATGCGCTACCCCCTTATTCTTCAAGATAGACCTATGTTCAGTCCCATTAATGGAAAGCTCTCGCCAAGCCCTTTCGAATGATATGCCTGAACATAGGCCTATCTTGAAAAATAACCAAATGCGTTTAATACAATCCCCAATCCCCGTTTTAGTTTCACTTCCAAAACAGGTTTAGCATTCCCAAAAACGGGTGCTTTGTTTTTACTGTGAGGGGGATAACCTTATTTAAGTTAACCCTTTTATTGACAAGCCTCCTGCCGCTTACTTTTTGGTGACAGTTACTTGTCGCTCGGGTTGTGTAAATTATGAAACCTCTCGTGCATTTTCATGTGCCTCGACTGTGAGAATGCAGTGGTACTTCCAAAGTCAGTGAATCGATTTAGAGCTTCGATGCGTACAAGTATTGACGTAGTATTGCCCAAATAAGGCCCATTTACACCGGTATCAGTGAAGGTTTTTTATACACCCGAGAGTTTCAGTTGACGAGCAACATTTGTGACGTATGAATCGATGTTTACAAATAAAATCAACTTTGAAATATGCATCGTTGACAAACAACGCTTTTGTAATTTTATTCTGGTTGATAGCGCAGATGTTACCAAGGCTGTGTTAATCGAACTCGAGATCAAGTAATCAAACTGATTATTTTTCCTATTCAAATATTGACACTCATCAAATCTAAATACATTTAAACGTCGAAAAAATGCGTTATGATCAACGAAACCAATGAATTTTGTTTTAGTGATGCAATAGCTTGGAAAAAGTTCGGTTAGCAACTTCTGGTCAATAATAATCTGGCATATGTTCCAAATGCCGCTATAGCAGTTTTCTAGGTTGCATTTTCTGCCTCTTGTGGTTCATTAGGTGCCCCCAGTCGCTAGATTTTTAGCATTCAGGACAAACCCGCGTGAATTAGGTTAACTTAGGTTATGTTAACCGAAGGTAATGCGCCAAGTACCTTTCTTCACTGCCGCTGTCCCCCAGCCTCGATGCAACGGCGGCAGATTTGTGCCGTTAAGCGACATCAAGCTTAGAGACAGTAAGGTTAAGTGAACGGTGCGCTCATCTCGTCGACCACCGCGGAGAAAATGACTTTGTTGCCTTATCAAAATGATTGTTAATACAGCATCAGCAAGCCAGAATTGTTGTGGCGGCAATTCCAATTGTTACAACAGTATGAATAGGTACCACAACAATCAAATTTGTCGGCTGAACAAGTGAAATTGTAACTACAACAATTTTGGTTTGCTGACAGTATATTAAAAATCATTTTGTTGAGGCAACAAAGAAATTTTCTCGGGGAATGTAGAATAGTAGAACTTTTAGAAGAAGATACTTTTAAAAATTTGAGTTGAAGTTGTCAACACGAGTCTCAAAACTTCCAACGAATAAAAACCTCCGAAAGTAGAATATTTTGATAACAAGAATTCTTATCTAAATTGCGTTGGCAAGGTTATTCAACAAGATTTGAAACTGTCAATTTACCACGGGCATGTAAATTACAGGCTTCTTTTCACTAAAAACGTAATTGAATGAGGCTCACAGTTACTCAACAAATGAACTTCGAACTAACATTGTTTCAGAGACAGTAGCCATATTTTTCGTTATCGTTGCTCGGAAGTGATCGCTTGCACATATGTTATCTGATTAACATGTCCTTTCAGTGACATTCAAGTCAGGGAGGTACTGTATATTTTATGTAAAATACTGTACTTCGCCGGCGGCAGTTGAAGGCATACTATTAGCCACAATATTTTCGCGTTAACTCGCCTCGGTTTTGTTTGTTTTTTACCCAAGAGAGTTTTTCGATTTATATTTTGGCGACGGGCACACCGGATATCGCGTGGGATAGGCTACTGGAATAAAACAGTCGAGTTAACGCGAGTCATTCACTATAAATTTCAGAGGTTATATTTTCCGTTTCCTGTGTTTCGTCTTCCGTCGCTCAAGCGGAGCGGTAGAGGAGCGATCCACAGGCCACTTAAGTTAACCTGAGGGGTGCTAATTGTAAGCCTGATGCCGCTTTCTTCTCGACGACAGCAGCTGTAAAGAAATAAGCGGATAGAGTGGTAGCGAAAGCTGAAAGGCGCTTCTGAAAAGAGCGCAACACGAGGTACCTAACCAAGGTTTACCTAAGCTCGGTTCTTGCTATGCAATGTAGTAATAGGTTGAACTAGGGTGGGACAGAGAGAGGAAAAATTCTATCTTTAAAATTGAGAGGATTCTGATGCGTGGAAAAATCCATGAGAAGATACAACTTTTGATCTTTATCCTACACACAAGAATAAAATAGACATACCTCCTCGTGTAAATTAAAAATCCCTTCTCGGTCTTTCCGTAATTGATTGAAAATTTCAAGTATTTTCTGTCGCAGAATTAAACTCCGATGAAGACCGTAATTCGATCCATTTGGATCAAAAGCTAATTAATAACAGACTTTGTTTACTAAGTCGTGCCCCTCTCGCGGACCACATGTAAGTCATTTAAAAATGCATAGTTTTATCTTGTGTCTCTGTTTAGCTACACAGGCTAATTCAAAAGTTCACTCATGTCGAGGGTCCGCAGGACTGCCAGTGGGTCGCTTCTATTACTTTTTGTCACTAAAACAATTTCTGTTACTTGTTATTTTCCCGTAGATTTTGTCACTTTTAGTCGTGGTTTTAAAGATCATTGTGTGTTAGCCTGCGTTGGGATATTGTTTTTGCGCTGAACGATGACCCCCAAGTACTTATGATCGGTAATTTGCGTCCGGCCCTCGCGCAGAAGAGCATTCTAAGTTGCGCATTCCCCTCCAACCTCACGGTCATAAATTCCCGACTCTCCCGGTTCATTTAAAATCGACAAATTAATTATCAGACATCGGTTCCAATCATTTTTAGTTTCCTTCAATCAGATCAAATCGTCAAAAAATAAAAACTCATTGAAATTTTCGGGCCGGATTTTTTTTAATGAAAATACCCCTTGCTTTATTTCGGTCGTTTTTTTTTTCTTAGAAATTTTAACGTTTAGTAGTTAGAACTGACTCATGAGAACTGTCGATTTATCGTGGCTGGAAGTGAAATTCCAAATTTTCGCCTCCCTCTCCAACCTGCTCCCCACTCGTGAATTCGTTCATTTCCCCGGTCTGTTTTAAATCGGCTGTAAGTAAGCAACATGCATCGGTTCTACCCTTTTTTAGTGTCCCTCAATCAGATCCAATCGTCAAAACATAATGACTATTCACAGAAAATATTGTACCCATATTTTCGATAGAGGCAGACCTTGTCCCGAGCCCTCCCACCTTATTCCACCCTGCAATTTCTGAAGGTCCAGAATTCTTGAAATAAACATCCGAAGCGAGAAGGGTTAGTTATTACAGCGAATTTGACGTCCCTTTTTTGCGTTTTTCCAACTCAGAGCATTAAGATCTAGCTGTCCTTATCTCAGGGACCCGAACATGGCTCGCAAAACTTCTCTATCTTTTTTAAGAACTCTAGGAAGTTTCGTTTGCTGAGTCTTCCATTTCAGATTGTGATGTAGATCCCCTCCACAGATTGTGAAACATGATCGAATGCCATACTACTCTCTGATTGGTAAAGCAAATCTCTTTCAGCAAATCGCCGAGGCCGTTTGAAGATTCATCTCTGTAACAGAAACAAAACATTTTTTTTAATCTTTCAGTTTCAGCGGTTTTTCGCTCACCTGTGGGGAACTCCAACAAGCCTTTTCTTCATTTTAAGGCGGGGGGGCATTCGATAGCGCCAAAAATCACAAGCGCCAACGCTGCAAGCGCCAGTCCGTAACCGCCAAACGAGAAAAGTCGCAAACGCAAAAGTTCGTATAGGTTAGGTTAGGTCAAGTTAGGTTAAGTTAGGTTAAGTTAGGTTAGGCGGTTAAGATCTTTGGCGTTTGCGACTTTTCTCGTTTGGCGGTTACGGATTGGCGCTTGCGGCGTTGGCGCTTGTGGTTTTTGGCGATTATGACAGCTACCCTTTCGGCGTACGGACCTCCCAACACTGAAATCAACCCACTTCTAATTTAAATTAGATTTTGTTTTGCCTTTTCAAGAGAGAGTGGATATCGTGATTGTTGGAGTGAATCTGGGTCACCCATCTGTCTTTGGCGAATCGGAAGAGGAGGAAGTGCGACTAACAAACAAGATGGCAGTCGCTGTTTATCTTTGCGAGTCACTTTCAAGATAAGCACAGATACTTATCACAAAACGAACAAACCGAAGTTGCCGTGTATTCTGATCCGACCGAAATAAATGGCGCTTATTGTCAGCAGCAAAAATAAACGCAGCCAAGAGTTTCCTTGGAGGATCAAGGACTTCAATACACCGAGTTTCAATTCAAAGGACGTGTGTCTATCAGAGAAATTAATTAATGATTTTTTTACTGGGAATGTTAACAACAATTCTTGCGGTTCGTTTTTTAGCCCGAAGCTGATTGACTTGTAGACAGCTGTGGGATTCATTTGGAATCATTCAGGATATCGATTTATCTTTCGTTTGCTGACAATATCGATCTATTGGAACTTCTTCCAGTCAACTATTTTTGGGAGAATTACCTTAAGGAGCCTCCCGAATAGTATCCATGCAATGTCCATGGTAATATCCATGCCGATAAATCCATTTACTTGAAAATATTCGAAAGGACATCAATGGTTCAAGGATATAGCATAGACACATGGATATCCATTTGTGTATTTTCAATGAAAGGATAATTCATGGATATTGCGTGGACACTTCAATCCGGGACCCCGTTCGGGAATGACGTGAGATAAAGAAAATGAGGGATTATATCGCACTGTAAAGAAGGTATTTTCCTATCGACTTCCATCTTTCTTCGCTCATGCGGAGAGTGGCGCAAGGCATTTCACCTAACTTTCTTAAGTCAAGCCTCATCCCGCTTACATCTCCCACTTCCGAGAAGTAAGCGGAACGGAGCGATACGATGCACAAATCCCTAACCACGGTTATCCCATGGGATAATCAATGATTATGTTTGTTGTAAGTCCTTATGATCATGATTGAATCAGTGATTCAACAAGGGTGGAACTCAACGGGGTGAAAGTGTTCGTTTAAATGTAATATGCAGGGAGAACAGGACTTATGGCTAACGAGTATCCCTTTCAAGAGAGAAATAGCATATCTTTAGATCTCTAAATATATCAAATGAAGGATATCTTTAAAGAACCAGTGTGGTAGTGGAGGCCAAATTAAAGAAACTCAAGCAAAAGATGCGCGAGCGTTTTGCTAAAAGGATTTAAAAGATCCCACCCGAAGTGGTGACCTTACACACCGCTTATGTAAATTAATTGACACTCAATTCCACACGTTAAAATAGCTCAGTACCGCTCCATACAGCTTCGTCTGCTCTAATTTTAAAGTGAGAGTATCTGAGATTCAGTGAAACTCCCTGGATTTTAGTTAATATAGAACTGTTGATTTTTGTCAGTGGTGCTTTATTATTGGCTGAAATTCAGGGAATTTTCACTGAATCTCAGAGGTTCTCACTGATTCAAATTCAGAGTGTTCGCTTGCAAGAACGTCATTTTGTCATAGAATTATTTTTTTGCGGGATTTCTTTTGAACTTTATTGCACACAAGCCCCAACCAAGCACTGAACTATGCAGGCAATACGCAATCACAGACCATTACGCAGTTCGAGCATCTATCCCTTGAGTAAGTTATCTTTAGGCCGACTGCAAGCTATGCATGGCATGTCTTACGTGTTTGCGTGCACGATTTCACTTCTAAAGCGTTTACAAGCCGATTATGAGAGGAACAGAATGACAACGTTAAAAAACACGTACTCATTAGCAGGCCTTTTTTTTTCGTGCTGTGTTCAGAAAGAGATAGACGACTGACGCAGAATCAGGGGCGTACATGGTGAGACATGGGAAATGCGGAGGAAGGACTCGGGAAAGGGCGGAATTCAGGGGTCGCACATGTTGGGACGATGTTTGGAGAATCCATCACCGCCCTTCTTGGTAGTAACTACGTAAATTTTAGTCTCGATTGTCTTGACTTCTACAAGAAACAAGTTATCTATTTTGAAAAGAATTGTATTGAGATAAATCCTAGAGAACACACAGTAAAAACAAACCCCCCTGTTTTGTGGAATGCTCTACCTATTTTGGGTATGAAACTTACCAAAAATGGGGGTAGTGCGTCTTTTGGTAATTTTTCGACATAGACCTATGTTCAGCCACATCAATGGAAAGCTCTCACCGAGACATTTTGAATGATATGGCTGAACATAGGTCTATCTGGAATAATAACCGAAATATGCACTACTCCCTTATTTTTCAAGATAGACCTATGTTCGTTCAGCCACATCAACGGAAAGCTCTCGCCGAGACCTTTTGAATGATATGGCTGAACAAAGGCCTATCTTGAAAAATAACCAAAATACGTAACCACCCCCGTTTTGGTTTCACACCCATAACAGGTGAAGCATTCCCCAGCACGCGGTTTAGTTTATGAAATGATGTGAAAATATTACCGGACAAATTGGTTATCCAGTGAGGAATACTGGGAAGATTCGCCTACCATGCAAAATAATGACTTTTGGAGAGGTGAAATCTGTTCTTGTGGAAACTGATATCTGCCTGCCCATGTTGCGGTGTTTGCCTTTTTAGAGCTCCTTCTCTCAAATGGAATGCCGTGTTTCCTTTTCTCCGTCCTCTTTGCTCCGCACGTAACGGAGAAAGAAAGGCTGACCTCAGCCAGGAAAGTGCTGACGACGTTTCGCTGTCATGCCTCTTGGCTTTCCGCGGCAACACCATAGCCATGCCGCCGCTGGGGCCACACCGGCGCACCCACTTGTCCTGTTTTCTTCCAGAGGTCGCGATTTCTACCTTTCGCGTGAGACTTTCCGTCCCCAAATCGGATGGAGCAATACTGGAGATGGGTAACAAACACTTAAACCCATCTTCACGGTCGCTTAGCCTGTTGTCGCTTATTTATGTAGACTTTGCGTACACAACTAGGCCCTGTTTTAGGTAATCGCAAAGGTTAAAGCGGAAATGCGTAATTTGGCTATTTTTTAAGATAAACCTATCAACAACGATATCAATGAAAAGGTCTCGTCGAGAGCTCTCAATTGATATGGTTATCGATGAGGAGATCTTCCAAAATAACCAAATTACGTTCTTTCCGTTTTACCTTCATACCCAAAACAGGTATGGCGCTACCTAAAACGGGCATTTCTTTTAACCGTGCCGTGCTTTAGGTAGTCCCATACCTGTTTTAGGTAGTCCCATATCTGTTTTAGGTATGAAGGTAAAACAGGATAAGAGCGTAGTTTGGTTAATTTGGAAGATATCCCTATCAACAACCATATTAATAAAAAGGTCTCGTCGAGACCTCTTAATTGATGTGGTTATCAATAAGGATGTCCTCAAAGGTAACCAAATCACGCCCGTCCCCTGTTTTACCTTCAGACTTAAAACAGGTTTGAGATTAAACAAAACAGAGGTTCGTTTCTACTGTGAGGCGACCTGAGTCAACCTATGTCAATGAAACCTAGTTCAACCTAACCTACACGCATGTAGGTCGTTAATTCTCGTAAGAAAAAGTTGAAACAGGATGGAGCATTAAAGGTACAAAAAAAACTCTTCAACTTACGAAATGACGCTAGCTGGCTGCCGAACAACTCTTGAATTACCCATGGTCTATTTTAAGCACGTACATCCGTATTGCGAATCAAGGATATACATAGGTCACGCATTTTAGCGGGTTTAAGGCTACTTTCCTACCTTCAAACCTCCTTGATTTAAGCTAAATATTGTGCTTGTAATAACTGCAAACCGTTTTTGATCAGGTCGACACGTAGCTGCAGATACATAAACTCTGGAACAGTGTGCAGCCAACGAAACCCACCTCTGTCGGCGGCACTGGTTGAAGAGTCCATGCGATACCCATGCCGAATAATCCATTCATTGAAAAAACACAAATCGGTGGCTGAGTGCAGGACGGTCGCTATCGGAATCGTGCCTCTGTGTAGAATGGTTACCCCTCCCCTGTGTATAAGCATAGGGATAACGACTGTTATTCACAGTGGTGCGATCTCGATAGCGACAGTCCTGCACTCAGCCACCGAAATGGATATCCATGTGTCTATGCTATATCCATGAACCATGGATGTCCATTCGAGTATTTTGGATTTTTTCGGCATGGATATTACCATGGACATTGCATGGATACTACAATCGGGGACGGAATGAACTCCTGTAAGGCTACGCAGGTTCCTTATGAAGGATACGTAGATAAGATATCTCCTCAATGCTGTCATACCTCTCAGATTGCTTCTCGTTTGTTTCGTTAACTGTATTACTTACATTTAAGTCTATATGTTCAATCATCTCCAAGCTAGCTATCAAATTAAATTGACTTAGGTTAGGTCAAGTGCCTTGTACTATCAGTCGCCAAAAGGTATCGTCCAGTTCTGGGTGTGCAACAAGGCGGTGGCTAATGTATTTCCCCACAAGGCGGAGCCTTCGTGCACGACCAGAACTGGACAATACCTCTTGGACTGCTAGTACCCCGCTCCTGAATCACAAGAAATGGTAAATGTAATATTTCGAAGGAATTGGTTGGCTTTATTAGGTATCATTTAAATTTCAAACCGATGAAAGCCTCAGCCTAAAGATAACTCGAGCGTAATCCCAGCCTATCCCGCCTACATCTCTACTCCTACCCACTCAGTGTGTATCCCGTTGTCCTGGCAGATAGTTGGCAGACAGCAGTGCATTCAGTTTAAGCCAGCGGTTCCCTGCGCCGAGCGGGATCAGCGGCCCACGGCTAATCTGACATAGAAATCGCTTGATCACCTCTCAGCCAAATTTACGATTTCCTCTCTCTTTTGTTGAGGCCTTGTATTTTTATTAATGGAATTACAAAACTCTTAATATGCATAGCAGCATCCTGTAAACATTTCCTTAACCAATAAAAGCCCAAAGTATTTTGAGTGAAAATTGGCTTAAGAGAAATAAAAATGATTTTTTTCCATTAAAATACGAAATTTTAAGCTTTAGAAAATACCTAAATTATTCAATTTCAGGTTTCAAGGGGGGTGATATTTTTTAAATTGTGACAATACTAAACTGAAAAGATCCTCTAAAATAATTTTTCCTGTTTCCGAACGACATCGCTAGGCGGTGGTTGGTTAATAGAGTTTGAGTTTCGGTATGCAGGAGTTTCTGCGATGTAAATCCAACATTGATTTCCCTAACTTTGTCTAATGTTATCCCCATTAACCTAACACATAAGCTTTCCTCATGTAGTGGAACTTACCAGCAAAACTGCAACCTAACCGCATCTAACTCTTCAAGCTTCAAACTTTACCTTTTCTATGCTAGTTCTTCGGTACCTAGACTCCTCCAACCTTAAGGTTGGTTTGGTGGAACCTTGCCTTACCAACCCTCCCCTTCCCTAACCTAACATTATCTAGCCTCTACTAACTTAACCGTCTTTGAGCTTACCTAACGAAATTTGCCTTTTGAGAAACTGCGGCAATAATCTATTTAAGATCCTGAAATATTCACATTAGAACAGTTTGGGAAAGTACTGGCTGAATGTCCGGAGGAAATTGGGTGACTGTGAAGACAAGTACACCTCCGCAAAGTCCTGAAAGTACTACGTCAAAGGACCTAAGGATCAATATGAAAGTACTAAAGGACCTTGGTGTTCCCTTCGTGCTTTCAAATAAGGCCAAAATATGGTCAAAAACCTTTCGCTCATTCTTCAAAACGTAAAGACCTCGTGGCCTAGACCCAGCTTCTGCAAGGTTGCTCTACAGGGAGTGGCTTGGAAAGTTTCATTTATTAATATACACGAGATTTCTCACAGACGTTCTCTTTATGTTGAAATTTTCAACGAGCTAGAACCGTAGGAAAGAAATTCACATGCCTCGTGAAAACTAACTGGATTTCACAACGTTAAGCAAGATGCCTTTTGGCTCGCTTCACTTCGTCTCCGCTCCGCTGTAGGGGACCGCTGATCGACCGTTGCTGCCGCCGAGAAGTAAGCGGCAACTAGGTGATCGTTAGGTTAGGTGTCGAGTGCCTCGCTCCACTCAACCTGGGACGAACAAATGGAAAATTTAGCTTTTGAAGTCCCAGGTGAGCGTCCAAATCCACTGTCAACGCGTCGCCACGTCAACGGATTACGTAAGTCTTATTAATGAGGTTAGGAATTATTTAGTCCGTGTCAGCCGATTTGACACTGAATTTGTGACGTCGGGAAGAACTGTACAGTGCGAGCTACTCGTCTCGCTCTCTCCAACCTATCTCTGCCCTGCATTTGTCGTTCTCTGTCACTTTTCAAATTCAGAGCAATGCACTCATAAGGATGCCACCGGACTTGGGTATCTTCATTGAGTTTGTAGTGCGCTCTTTCTACTTCGTCTTTAGTTTTGTTTTTAAGTGGCATTTTTCGGGCAATAACGCATACGTGGATTAACTCCAATCTAATATAGCGTCATCTTATCTTACCTGTTCACCTCAACATCCCTTACAATGTTAAAAAATTAGAATTTTACAATCCCGGATCTGGAAAAAATATTCATTACCGGATTGTAAATTTACTTTCCTTTCCCTTTAGTAATTTTACTAAACGGGAGTTGAATTTCCCAAAGCGATTTTTAAAGTAACATTAATTTTAACTCCCGTATAGTAAAATCACTTGAAAAGGATAGTAAATTTACAATCTGGTAATGAATTTTTATTCCAGATCCGGGATTGTAAAATTAAAAAAAAATAACAGTGTACCTTGCATCTGAAACTGAAGTATTCACCTCTGACCACATTACCTATGAGTTAGTCTACGTTAACCTTCTTCAATCTCAAACAATAGGCCTATTAACTTAACCTCGTATGACCGTTACGTAAGCTAAACTCGACAAACCTAACGTCATTCGACCTCGCTTTTAAACCGTCTCTTTACCCCTCAACTCCTCACTCAAACTTCGCCTGATCTCAATCGATCTGATCTCATCTAGCTTAAACGCTTTTGAGCTGAATTCTCTGTCGCTATTCAGGGTTGTGCCTTTGTCAATTTGTTCATAATAGATTTCATTAAATTTTTATTTCGCTGGACGAACCTTCGAAGTCCTGTATCTAAACTTACCCAGTTGTGTGGACTAATGTAAGGCGGGGTCCCGGCCAAAGCAAGTAACCCTAGAATTTCTGTCTGGAAACAATGACCGTACAATCGAATTTTCTTGAACCGAATGACTGCTCTGGTCATTGGACTTCCGATCAGATCTCTGTATTTTCGAATCTCCATTTTAACACACAACCCCTACCCTTTTTGGGGTCTTCATATTCATAAGAATAAAGCATTCTTACGCAGTCCCATGCACCCTCATTTTATATCCGTTAGCTCTTCGTCGCGTATCAGTTTTAAGGGGTCGTGCACTTGCAGCGTTTCTCAACCCTAAATTAGCCACACCTATGGCAAACACATCAATCCTTGAGCTGTAGATCTTGTGCATCACATCATGCATTGCTATATACCCAGTTCTGAAGGGGGAATTAAGGGACGCCATCTTGAAATTTCAGTTTTTGGCGCATTACTCACTTCATGGCTGCAATATCAAGAATCGGCCGGCGTCGATTTGTAAACATAATCATTAGCTATCTGAATATCAAAATATGACTTATCACCTTACGACCAGGAAATTCAAAACGGATTGAAATATGAAAAACGAGCGTTTTAAATTTCCTGGGCGTG
>Ga0058701_10003705_pt1 | contig 12185 bp, 5 predicted proteins | sample AgamicOrMae_FD_97039 | JGI IMG/M metagenome (GOLD analysis project Ga0058701, IMG submission 97039) | Agave microbial communities from Guanajuato, Mexico - Or.Ma.e | ecosystem: Host-associated > Plants > Phyllosphere > Phylloplane/Leaf | place: Guanajuato, Mexico | collected 2012-06-04 | reverse complement strand
CCCTGATTTAATAAAATAGGCTTTCATTCAAGTTGGATATTTCCACGGTAGAAGCTGAATGAGCGAACTTGACTCGGTCGAACAGCCGCGCCGGGGCGCATGGAGAGGAGGGGAGGGAGGGGAACTAAAAGGAGCAGGTGTTTAGATTGGCTAGCCGTTGCCCGTTGCTGCTGTTGTTGCCGTTGTCTTAAGGTCGAGGTTCAAGTTGTCGACGTAGCAACCATTGCACCAATTTGAAAATTTTGCTCGATGCTTTGTAATTATATTTGTGGGACAATACTGCTCTCATAATCATAACGATCGAATGGGTTTACTAACGATCCCATTTGACGCAAGCTTGGCCCCTTCGCAGGGCGGAAGTTCGCGATCCCGTATTTTTTTCTGAAAATCGTTCCCGTAGTTTTCATTCTATGAATCCGTTTTGATTTTTCTTTTCTTTCTTTCTGTTCAGGTTGGTAAGGGCATTTTTGGAGTTGGTATGGCGCTCCTCTTGGTTGAATAGGTCTCGACTGTTCAAACCGACTGTTTCGACGCGACCGTATTATGTCGATTTTTAACCAAAATTAACGCGACAAATAAAAAATGACATCCATGTTGCACATTTAAAACCTCCGTGTAGCTTAGGACTAACAATACGTTTAGGTTCATTTAAAAGTAAACGAACAAATATTCTCGGCACTTTTTGTACATGATCCGTATTTACGGCGACCCTTTCCTTACAGCTAAAACGATAAAAGATGGTTCACCTTTTATGATCCGTTCAGCACCGGGTTGTAATCCACATCACTGGCGTTTTTCAGAGGTGCACTTCCAAAAACACTTCGAAACTCACACACTTGTCACATGGTTCCACCAACACCATTCGAGTCGAATGTTAACACAACACTCTGAAAACACAAGCATGAACGTGCTGATCACTGTTGGCTGACGCACCTCAAACAGACGTCTGTTCTCACCGGCGGCGCTCAGCCGACTGACGAGGCGAGGCGGCGAGGCGAGCCGCGCCGGGATCTCCAGATTCGAACTCGATCCCCCCCCCCTCCAACCCTGTCCCATACACCGCCCCCTCGGCCCTACGGTGCAGCACTTCTTCCAAAGCCGCTTACCTCGCTGACGGCGGCTGCGACGCGTCGTTTCGCAGGCTGGACGGACGGCGACGCAAAGTGACGCCGTGTCGGACGGACAGACAGACGGACTGATGGAGTTGCAAAGGGCGGATGTAATAACGCCTTCATCAAAACTGGGGAAATTGTCATCCGTGCTACGCTCTGCCTGCTAAACAGGGGTCCAATGGGATCTCATAAAATTTCACCCTTTCCCAGGGGTTGACTCCTCTTGCTCCGAAACAACCTTACCTGCGCTAACGCCACCTAAACTTGTATAACCTGATCTGGCGTTGCGTATCCTGACGTAAACCTAACATGATCTTACCTAAACAAACCATTCACTATCAGAGACCGTCTGAGCCCTCTCTTCCCTGACTTACTCTTCCCCCTCCCACCCTTTCACTTCGCTGAAGTTCAGCGAGCGTTAATTTCCTCTGACCCCTGCATCTTAAGAGCTGCAGTATGAGGATAAAGAAAGATTGTAAACCTAACCTAGATCCGGGGAAACGAAGTTAGCTTAGGTCCATCATGAGCTAACCCAGAAAAGCTTGGCTTAAAAAACATATATAAAAAAAGGCTGGGGTCCAAGTCAAACTTGCTTCCACCCATGACCATTCATTGACCCCTTCCGGTGCGACTCCCCCCTCCCCCAGATTGTTTCGCGGATCTTCAGCAGCTCTGCTCTCTCCGTCTTACACATTGAGCTGTGTGACAGGTGTCTCCAGAGGCAGCCATCCATTTCGGCAGGTATCTCCAGACATCTTGAAAACGACTCGTGTATAGCAATGGTGTATAGCCGATCTACCCAATCGAGGAATGTAACAAAAAATACATGCAGTGTTCATATACATATCTCGAAAACGCATTGCAGAAACTACAACACACGGCTAATATAAGTTCAGTGAAACGTTTATTAAGTTTCTCAATTCGGTACCTAATCTTACTCTAGGATTAAACTTTTTTTCCCTAATAATGGGAACAGCCTACGTTATATCTTACCTGCTTGCTCCAACCTACCAAGAAAGAGTTTAAATGCCCAGCGGCTGATACTATCGCTGTGCTCTTGTTAGTTTTTCAAGGGACCTTTACTTGTCTCTATAGGTCACCTTTCGCCAGAGTACATTACAAACTATGAGTTACATCAAATCCATGTTGTAATCTAGGCTAATTGAGCACTGTTATTTAACTAAAGTTCAAGTTTTGAAGCGTATTCTTCTTCACAACCACGTACAGTATTCTACATCATCTTTATTTTATATCGCTTGCCAACAATGCAGAAGTTGCTGTCACAGTTGGGAGGCATGGGAATATATCACGCTAGACATAAGTGTTTTCGAATGTTGCCTTTTAGAATGTGATCATGGTCTATTTTTAATTGGTTGGCGAAACCACTTCAAGAGTTGAGATTCCGGTATGCCACATCGCGGTTTTTCTGTGCGCTGGAAATATAATAAATGACCTGGTCGTTAAGATAGTATCAATTATAAGTCTTCGAGCAATAGAGTAAGAAAACACAAGTGCACTTGTTGGCAACCATGGATATACACAAGTTGTAACGTAGATACAGCAGTTTATCGTAGTGATACGAGTAAAGCGCTTGGCTTGCGGCACTTCGCTATCTTAAAAGCTGAACAATATTTGGGCTGGTCGTTACGTGTTTCGTTGTGTCGCCCATGTTAGTATCGGATCGGGTCAGGTAATTGAGTCTAATGAGGTTTTAAATAGCCTCTCAAACACGTTAAAAGCATTTTTCTTTTATTACTTTAGGATTTCCAAACAAGTAGAGTCACGCTCCGTGTTTTCTCAGAATGTAAGAATGTTTAAAAAGCGACGTCGTAAAACATCATATTTTAGTTTTACGAAACGTCTGTGACTGGTTTGTGTACGACTAAGGAAAAGATGCATCTGGGATCTTATCTTTTACAAAGTCGCGCTGAATCTCAATCTTAACAAGTTAACTTATTTGTAATCCAGATTAATGTTGGGACTTCTTTGGAAATACAATGCCGGTAAGTAATTACATCGAAAATGCACCTGATTGGCCCAAATCGAGAAGTGGTCCTAATTGGACCCATCGGACTATGAACGGCTCGCTTGCCGGCTCAGGCATAGGTTATCCGATCAGGTCGAATGGGCTCGCTGCTCAAATGCATCATTCTGGATTAACCTAGATGGCAAATACGAACCAAGTAAGGAATCAGGGGAATGGTCAATGATACTTTGCTTTCCCATAAAGGGTAAAGTTGAACAAAGGGCAACAAGTGTTGGTCTCTTAAGATACGCAAGATTAGCTTTCTCGCAGTCTTTGCGTTTTCTTCTTTTACTGGGTTCAATTTTGCCATAAGTTATTAATATTGACAACATAAATCTGTACAGATTATTAAGATTGACATGAGGCTTAAGTAGGTTAGGTTATGGGCCCCGTGTCCCTCACTACGCTATCGCGTCGCGCGACTGACGCCAATGATGGCGCTTAAATCTCGGCGGCCGCCGACAAAGAAACGCCATGAGGCTTTGGGGACTATAGGTTTAGGTTAGGCACACCGAACCTCGTCTTGGCGACAATGTATGAAGTAAAAGGGGTAAAAAATGCGACCTTGACATATTAGAGAGGATTATAGTGGATATTTAGATTTACTCTGTGTACTCAAGAACACAACTTACGCCGGCGGCCGGCGCTTTGCGATGGTCATGCGGTCATGCATGGGTGCAGTGCATGTAAATTAGGGGGAGGGTTCGAAAAGGCAAATGAGTCCAAAAGCAGTACAGACCCTTTCCCACGATCATCTATCCGACCTCAAAACAATCATTTTGAAGGTGGAGAATATTTGTTTGCGGTTCGCGTGTGACGCAGCGGCAATCGATGACTTATGAGGTCCGGATATCAAATGACTGTGCGTCAGCGCCGCCTGACCATCACCCGCAATTTTTCATAGACAACATCAAGTGCGATACGATTACATTTAAATTTCTCATACCGATTACACGATGGAATCAATTTGGATCCTACGCACTTGTTTACCTGCCGCATTCTTCTAATGTAGTGCAGACGAAGACAGACACATCCTTTTTAAGCGCGAATCGCCCACGAAACCTTCTCAAGGTTCCATTTGCAACATTCGAAACTGTTTCCCGCTCCGCCTGATATATATCTATTTATTTGGCTACTGTCCATACAGCAGGCAACTTGGCAACCCGGCCGAAAATAATAATTTACTTGATAAAACCACGTAACTAATTTATCAGATGACTTAACTTAGGTCTATAGCTCCGGGTTTCAGTTGGCATAAAGATCTATACATGCCCACTGATTGGCAGAGACTAACAGGCCTTGAATGTCTGTCTCCGAAGCTGAATATTTCATATGTAGTCATAAAATGGCGGGAAGAGTTCCTTCCCGCTAGGCTTCCGCGATTTAACTCCCTCGCAGCCTAAAAGCATAGCAGCTTTGGAATGACTATGTCGGAAGCTGCTCTAGAGGCAATCTCCCAGGGATAAAGTACGCACGCGAAATAAAAACGTGTATGAAGAGACAGGCAAGAGGCAGTCAGGAGCAAAAAGATTTGTCGGCAGCAAAACGAAAACGGCTTAGAGTGCTAATAAAAGGGCGCATAGGCGGCTTTTGCCTGGCTTTGCCTGGCTTGGCCACTTTTTGCCGCCCAAATAAAAGGTCTAAATGGGCTGCGGACTCTTGACTCGTCATCATCCAAGAATGCCCGGAGGAAGGAACTGTATTTATTTTGTCGCCTTTGGCGCAAAATACATTTTTACTGGGTGCAATGCACTAAGTGCAGTGCCGTGCATTGAGTCATACCGGTAAAAAGCTCGAGTCGATTACTCTTCGAAGCGAAGCCTATTGTTTTGCGTTGATTCCTTATAGGAGTCATCTCCCACAAAATGAGAACTTTGTCTTCGTAAACAATACAGTTTCGAACCTCGTTCGTCATTAACTTAGATTAACTTTTCAAGTCTAGAGACAAAGTATATAACTTTGTTTTGAGGTAGAGTGCAGAAAGAATCTGACGCCTGACCGAAAAATTATTACCCAGGCCGTGGTATGCAATAGCACGGATAGACCTATCCATGGACCCATACATTTCTGAATATCAGCGTCTAAAGACGCACGAATATCCATGTATGGGTATTCGTGTTTGGATGTCGATATCGGTATCCGGGGCAGATATCCTTGTGGTGTGAACCAGCAATTGCATAGCCCTGGGCAACAAAATTTTGGTCAGCTCATGGTTTTTCTCAAAGTCAGCTTGTTAGGTTTTCTATGGGTCCTTACAACTGGAAATTCCTGAATAAAAATCGCGAGAAAATTTCTTGGGACCCAGAAAAGGAGTTTTCCATTTATTTATTTATTGAAACATTAAATAGTCATAAGAAAATGCATGTTTCTTTTTTTACCGAAAGTTGTTTGGCAAGGTTGTCCCTAAATCCATTTTCAACCCAAACGCGTCCCGTGATTGGTAATAATTTGCCAAAACCCTAGATTTTCGTTCCTATCGACAAAAAAATCAAATGAGGTTTCCGGTATTGACAACTTCATTAATGGTGAACTCGTTATGCTAATCGGCTTCTACATTTCCCTAAAGCAATGGAGATTTTTTAGCTTCCTTAAACTACTGTAATGCTGAGTAAACATACTATATAGGGTAAGCCTACTTCCGGAAATGTAGACTAGATATCTACTTTCCGATCACGTCCATTTTAACCGAGCCAGCCAAATATTGTTTCCTGCTGCGCCACGGCAGGCATTTTAGCACATTGGCCGCAGCTCTGATCCGTTAAATAAAGTTGTTTCAAGCTTTCGCGAGTCTCAGTCCGAATGGCGCCACGCGGCGCAATGCTCAACGCTGCGGTGCGGTGGCGCCGTGCGGCGCGAAACCAAACCTCAGTCCGTCCGGATCCGGAAAGAAGAATGTGTCCCTCTGCCACGCATTTTGATTTCCGTTTCGGTCGGCTAAGACAGAAACGGCTTCCGGTTATTCTGGGCATTCGAGTGAGATAGCCTGCCTCAGCACATCGAATCGGTTAGCGCGCAAACTTTGCCTCTCAAGAACGCCAGATTTGAGCGACGCTGTCTTGTTTGTTCGTCTTCTTTCGTCTCGTTGATTCCGTAATGGGTATTGCGGCCAGCAGCAATTAGCACCGCCGGCCGGCGCGGCGCCACCTGTCGGACGGTTCGCTTCTTCGCGAAATGTGTTCAGCTCTGATTTTCTCTTCTTTTCTATCGCTAATGCTATCAGGCCTCCTCAGCCATTCGGTGACAACTGTACTCAAAATGCTATCCCGAGCTGAAGTATCCATGCAATATCCATGATAATACCCATACCGAAAAATCCATTCATTAAAAAAAACTTGGACATCCATGGCTCATGGATATAGCATAGACACGTGTATTTACAATAAATGGATGATTCGGCATGGACACTTCAACCCGGGATACCGAAACGTGTTGATCTCGATATCGTTGGCATGAAATCAAACGAAATCACGTGTTCTCCGCGCTCCTTTGGATAATTCACACAATTTTCACGTACAGTAGCTACACCACACGAGTTGCGTAACACGCATACCGCACGCGAAATACATAACCAACGGCTTTTTCGTTGCCAAAACTATGAAAGAAAGCTGACGCGGTATTGACTTAATGAAGAGAAATTAAACACTGTTTAAGATTCTGCTGCTGGATGTTTTACTTTTCCGGGTTTCGGTTTACAGAGCTGCGCCCTCAGTAATGCTACGGCCCACATCTTGTCCTCGCTGGCCGTCGCCGTTTATAACGACTTGGCAGTCAACGCGAAAACAACGGTCCGCAAATTAAGGAAGAGAAAAGGGTTAACCGTGGCCCTGTAGATACAGGTGGCTTAAGTCTGTCTCAGTCATCAGCTTGTTTGCCCTTCCAATATCACAGGTTTCGCCCTTTCTACCTAAACCCCACGAACCCTAGGCCTATCCCTTACGCCCAATATAAGAATGCACCCAAATTGTTAGATTGGGTAGCTATCATAAGCGCCAAAAACCACAAGCGCCAACGCCGTAAGCGCCAATCCGTAACCGCCAAACGAGAAAAGTCGCAAACGCCAAAGGTCTTAACCGCAATACTAACCTTACCTAACTTAACCTAACTTTCTAACCTAACCTAACCTGTGCGAACTTTGGCGTTTGCGACTTTTCTCGTTTGGCGGTTACGGACTGGCGCTTGCGGCGTTGGCGCTTGTGGTTTTTGGCGCTATCGAATGCCCCCCGTTAGTTTCTCAAGGGGTAATTTTATTTTATTTTCGAGACGCGTTAAAGGAAAAACAAAGTTAAAAAGCTGAATTCTCACAACAAAGCGAATGCTCAGACCTTTTTGAGACAAGGATGCAAGGGAATATTGTGAGGATAGGCTAAGGGAAAACTAAGCGATAAGGTGAAGAACTGCACTTGAGGCGAAATCGCTTGATGAGCGAGCCGTGGCCTTCGATCGTTGCAGCAAAGCGGCCGCCGCTGCGCAAAGCGAAGCCACTAACCGGTTTCTATTCTACGAAAATCGCAACGCAAGCAGCACTAGCATAAGCTGCACAATAGGATAGTTCCTTGAAGTCGCCGGTCTGAGAACCTCAGGTATCAAGAAGAGGCTTCAAACGAAGCCAATAAATTTAACCGATTTTCGTCCGGAAATGCTTAAGAAAACATAATTTAAGAATCGGCAAAGTTTTTGCTCAAAAATAAAGTCTTGATCATTTTCAAAACAATGTTGTTGATCAAATTTTTGATCTATGCAATACTAGTTTATGCTTAACAAAACAAAAACTACTAGGGGATTTTCGATGGATCAATAGATGATGTTTCGACTGGAATGAAATGGATTAAAAGGAAGTTTAAAATTTCTCTCAAAATTTCTTGTAAGGAGTACAATTCAGTTTGATTTCTGCGGCCAGAAAACGAGAACCAAAGGCTTTTTACTGACCAAGGGAAACTTAACAATAAACTTACTAGTTTTAAAAGGTTTTTGGCATCGAAATTAAATAACAATACTTATGGAAAATGATTAAATATTGTGGGAGACTTGAGCACTTCGCAACGATTTGCAGCATATTTTTTTTTAATCCCAAAGAGTCTGCTAAAAACTTCTCTTTCTGAAAACAAAAACTTTTATTTGAAATTAAAGTCCTTTCCGGGTGGGTTCGCTGCGCGATAAAGAGTTAATCAACAAGAATTAGGGTACGATGAAGGACCACAAGGTAGTTAAACACTGTTGGTCGATATTGCAGGACCTTTGTGTTATGCGTTTGAGAGGTTTGTTGAGTTTACGTTAGAAAAGATCAAGAAGAAACACAGTTGATAGATAACGTACTCTTTTTAATACAGGAACCAGCTCATTGATCGATTTTACCAAGTAAACATTAAATTCTCTGTACAAACATCACATTTGCATGCTATTATTAACAATCTTACACAAATGTTGACTATATTTTTACATAAACTATATAATATAAACTGTACATAAAGAGAAACATTTGATAACGTGGCACTTATTACATGGCATAACATACAACGGTCGTTCCCCGTTTTCAGACTTACGTTTGGAGTTCATTAATCTTTAGACAAGAATACACGCCGTCTCAACCTGTCCAATTCTAAAAATTCATGTAAAAAAAATGTTCAAATACAAAAATATTCTACAAAATGAAAAGAATACAAGGTAAAACTTGAATCAGACGATAAAAGCACTCGAGTTTTCGACGAAGAAAACGTGAAATATGAAAATCTAGGTAGGATATGTTACGGAAAACATGTCTTGAAAAAATTAAGTCGATAAAGTGATCATGGGGCACAAAAAACACGGTATAAAATAGTGATTTTTTTAAAACGATTCTCCGTGAATGAACATCGGATTTGATTTAACTATCATCAAATTACGAAGAAAAATAACGCATTTACCGTTAGTGTACCGCACAAGTCTGACGGAAGGCACTTGAACAAACACTTCTTCCCCTTTAGTAACTTTTTTTAAAAAAAGGTCCTTTAACAGGGTATCGCTTTCTTCGTTTCACTTGCCATTAGCTTAAAAAAATGAAAATCTTTAAGCTGTGAGAGGAAATGTCTCATAGCTGTAAAAATGCTCCCAGATTCTTGGCAAGATATGTCAACTAAAATCGGCGAAAGAGGTAGTCAACCCGGTAAACAGGAACGTCATGAAATTTTCTGTTACGTTGGCAACAGGTATCAAAAATCGTCCCTTAATACAATACCGTTGCCAACATACGAGTGCTAGAGAAGCAAATGTTGAAGAAAGCTGGAATCTGCGCGAGCGAGAGTGAGCCGCACTTGGAGGAATTCGGGAAGAAATAAAATAAGGAAATTCATTAAGTGAGAACAGTGTTTCTGGACAAGCATCAACGATGTGGAAAGAAATGCTTCCCTTTGTGACATGAGATGTATACTTCAGCCGATAAGGCATAAACTTACACTTTTTCTTTTCCTACAGATGGCTGAACGACTAAGCTTGGCATAGAAAAATTTCACAACTGCTTGCTGCACAGGATGTCATTTCTGTTCGGAGACGCAGAATGCGGGCTGCATACTCCGCCATCCGTAAGTAAACCCTCGATAATCATTGAGGAGATCTGCCTGTAAAACTGAAATCAGGAAAAAGGAAGCGATTCATCGGCTCAAACAAAGTTCTCAGACATGTCCATAACAAACGGATAATTTTCTCAGACCAATTTTCTTCTTCCCTTGACTTTTAAGGATCCTCGAAACTTGATTCAGACGGAAATAGCATTGAGCTTGAAAAGCACAAATCATAAAATTGGCAATTGGATTTAAGAAAAAACCCTACTGCGGTCGAGTTGATTTTAACCTAGACAATAGCGGAACTTTATCGATTGCCATAGATTCACTAGAATCAACTCATAATAAATATTTACAAAAATACCGCTGAATCGTCTTTAAACTGGCTGGGACATTTCATTTAAAAAAAAGGATGATTTCTTTAGATATCCCTGCACTGTGATGTAAGCATTTTAAACAAGTTGAGAAAGAATAGAGTGCAAGAAGAGAGACAACTTTTCTACACCGCAAAAACAATATACAAGATACTAGCTAAAATCTTGGTAGAAGAATATATCACACACCTGCATCCTCGAAAATGATAGAATTGAGGCGATATGTACAGGTTGTCATGTAACAAAGTATCTACAAAAACCAGTTGTGATGGGGAAACTCGTGCGACCCCCTAACAGGTGGCAAACAGTATTGTCTTTGGTTCATTCCTCTGCAGCTGCAGGTGCGTCGCTGCAGAGGACGACTGTTCATCACGGTCAACCCTTTCCTTTCCTAGGACTAGCTTCACACTTGGAGGGGCGGCGCGGCGAGGGTGTTACTTGGCGCCCAACGACGTCGGAGCATTGTCTCCTCTGTACCTCTCCTCCTCGACTCTTAACCTCGTCCGGTTGAAGGCCTCAGTCTTGACGAAGTCCACGGTCTTGTAAACGGTTCCGGTGGGGTTGACGGGAGCCTTTTCGGGGGATTTTGGCGCGGTGCCGAACGACCCACCCGATAAACCTGCAAAACAAGCGCGAAATGCCCATAGCTTGCAATTTTCATCACAAGACACGTTACAAAAAGATATACTGGATAAGTAGTATTTTCGGGGGGCATTCGATAGCGCCAAAAACCATAAGCGCTAACGCCGCAAGCGCCAGTCCGTAACCGCCAAACGAGAAAAGTCGCAAACGCCAAAGTTTGTATAGGTTAGGTTAGGTCAAGTTAGGTTAGGCTAAGTTAGGCTAGGTTAAGTTAGTTCAGGTTAGGTAAGGTTAGTATTGCGGTTAAGACCTTTGGGGTTTGCGACTTTTCTCGTTTGGCGGTTACGGACTGGCGCTTGCGGCGTTAGCGCTTGTGGTTTTTGGCGCTTATGACAGCTACCCGTATTTTCGACCTCTAATGTTCCACCCTAGATGAGTCTTTCATAACATTAAGGATATTCCATCGAGATAAAGGGAGCCGATAACAGGCTCTTTTTATTCATCAGATTCTATTACACACACCTGACAACTAAAAACGACTTGTCACCGCCCTAACTATTGAGTTTTAGGCATTCAAAGATAGCAAGAATTACGTGGCATTATATGGACACGAACTAAAATATTGATGTTTTCTACATTTTACGAAAAAAATTTGTTTAAAAACGTTTCACATGATTGTTCGAGTTAAGAAGAACAAATTGAGATTAAACAACCAGTATCTTACCGTCATTTAAGAAAAATATTTGATGAAAACAGTACATTTGTAGGGGAAAATGAGTCAAATCAGCAATGACGACAATTTTGAAAAATTGAAATAACCATAATTATTGGCTGCCAACTAATCTTGATTGTTCATTAGGTAAATGTTACAGTTTTTCGTGCTTTACAGATTTTCAAACACATTTGTGTCATTTTTTTGTACAACTTGGTCGTGAATTTGACTTGCTAAGTCGACGAAACATCCTTAGGAGGCATACCGACATACAACTGCGTCGGTAAACATCGGTAAGATCACGTGCCTCGCATATCGCTTAGCGACTGTTCAGTTAGTTTAAAAAAAGGTTGAGTTGGGTAATAAGCTTCGTGCCTCGCTCAACTCGAGTTATGAACGAAAGGAACACAAGACGAGGAACATCCGAACAAACTGCAGACTTCCATACCTGAAGAGAGAGACGTTCCACAGGGTCCGCTATCCTTGTCTAGGTCGAGATCTAAATACTTGAGCTCCTTGCCGCTGGATCGGAAGGAGAGACCATCCTGCTGGAAGTTGTACAGCTGCAACAACAAAAACGTTATTTCTTGTTACAATTTTTTTCATTTTACGCCATTTTACGTTTTACGTCATTTTCAGCCAAGTTTTAAGCAGCTTGGCTATAAGAGCATATTGAAATTAATTGATAAATATAATGCCTGTTTAACCCATAACAGCCCGAAGTATTTGGAGTGAAATTTAGCTTAGGAGAAAATGGAAGGATTTTTTCCGTTAAAATACGTTACTTCAAACTTTGAAAAATGCCTCAATTATTAAATTTCAGGTTTCTAGAGGAGTGATATTATT
>Ga0058701_10003704_pt1 | contig 12186 bp, 8 predicted proteins | sample AgamicOrMae_FD_97039 | JGI IMG/M metagenome (GOLD analysis project Ga0058701, IMG submission 97039) | Agave microbial communities from Guanajuato, Mexico - Or.Ma.e | ecosystem: Host-associated > Plants > Phyllosphere > Phylloplane/Leaf | place: Guanajuato, Mexico | collected 2012-06-04 | reverse complement strand
TGTACTAGCAGTCCAAAAGGTATTGTCCGGTTCTGGTCGCGCTAGAAGGCTCCGCCTTATGGGGAAATACATTGGCCACCGCCTTATTGCACGACCAGAACTGGACAATACCTTTTGGACTGATAGTACACCGGTCGTCCAAAAAAAAGTACTTTTCGATTAATTTGCGTTTTCATAGGTTTCAACTGTAGACTCGACTGTACAGTTGCCAACTCCCACCCAAAACGGAAAAAAATCGTTTTTTTGTTGTTTTTTTTCACCAAAGTATCCCTACATGACTGGGATTTGCGAGTCGCCACATTAGAACGCCCAACAATCCGAGTCACCACCAGTGACGTTTTGAAGTGACGTAAAGTGATGTTGAAGTGATGCTTCAATTCGTAATCCTTAAAGTGAGCATGTGAAAGTTAAAATCTCAAAGATAAATACAGTAGTACCCCGGTCTCCCGCATTAATGCAGGCCGCGTTACAGTTAAAACTTCAAATCACTTTACAGTACTATCCAGGACCACAGATATTAATAATAAACTGGCTTCTGAAGCTTTGAAATCTTTGACTTAGTAATCTTAAACGTGTGTGAACGTAGAAATATCCCAAGCAAGGAATGCAGTCCTAGACTCCAACATAGCAGTCAGGTACGTTGACGACTTCAATATTGAGGACTGCTTCATTATACTCACTCATTATTGCCCATGAAGTGGATTCACTATCCAGCCTCATCAGCTCGGCATCTCTGGCTTGTCCCACCCGTCTCTCCCACTCGCCTTCCCATCCAAACAACTTGAGGATTCGCGCACCTCGGAGGGCGTCAGCTACCCGTCGCAGCCGCTCATCCGCTGCTTCCTATAACACCATAATAACCCATAGAAAATTCCCCATGATATATTTTACCATGAAAAGTAAAATGGACCTTACCGCTGCTGCCTCCGCATCAGCCGACATTCGTCGACCTAAAAACAGTTGCAGAGGCGCCATGATTGCAATACATAGCGCACCAGCGGCCAGAGCACAAACGCCCAACTGCAGGTGAAGTAGAATTAGTAGCACGCCGATCTGAAAACCGAAATGTATATTAGACTACTCCACCAAAGTAATATAAAATGTAACCTTTAACGATTTGCGCTTATTGGGGGGCGAACATCGCCACCATCCGGGAATGACCTTCTTCAACAATCTCCTCTACAACCATTCAAAACGATACCTCTATGCAGAATGTCCATTGACCGTGCTTGTCGAAGAAGCATGGTTTAGAGACGTTCATGCAACGTATAAAGAAAGGTAAGCGTCGCACCTTAAGAGGTATTGCCCAAATGTAGTGTGCTATCCAAATAAAGGACATAATGTTGAAGGTATCTTCCGTCATGAGATTGGTGATTGCTCCTGAGTCGAGAGCTGAAGTTGCACAGCTCCGCTGACTGTCCGTGGCCCCCAGCGGCTGCTTCATTTCAGCGAAGTTGTCTTCTTCGTCGTGACTGAAACTCCCCCGATTGGGAGTTTCAGCACCGGACGACTTCGCCGCGGGAGACCGCTCACTCTCGCTGTCAGGCACGCTCCATAGAGGGAGATGGAGAGTCTTGCGATATACAAGAGCCTGAAATCATACGCCTCGTTATAAGTCACCTCCCGAATTCCTCCGAAATCTTTCCGCAAGCATAACAAAAATTTTCCAATATTTTCCATTTTCGCCTAGTAGAATCTCACCTGCAGAGCCGCTTTGAATCGAAGTCCCTGGACGTTAACGAGATGTGTGCTGGCTTGCGATAAAATTCCTTGCAGAACCGCGCAGAAAAACATGGCGCTACTTGCGACGTAACCATTCCGGAAAAGTTCTCCGAAGCTCGGGAAGGGACTCACTTCCCCGTTTGCCGATTTCTGCACTCACACATGCGCAAGTCTTCTCAAACACTTGAGAGACCGTCCCTTATAGGTCACATTTTCTACCACTCCTCCATGTTTTGTCATTAACTTGTAAGCTGAACTATGCACAGATCACCCTATCTAACTTAACATAACCTTATTCGACTTAATCTAATCGTCTCCAACATGTAAGCTTGGTGCCGGACTTCTCGACCACAGGATGCTGTCTCTGAGAACTGAGAACGACATGGCACCAGGCTTAGCGGCAGCGACCCGATCGCGAAGCGAGCCACAAGGGACTTAACGTAACCTTGGTTAATCTGAGCTTTTAAGCAAGGTTAACTTAAGCTAGATTATAATTTAGGGTTATTAAGCTATCTTAACTTAAGTTAGGCACCCAAGCTAGGTTAGCTCAAGCTAACTTACCCTAGATTAATCTTAGCTAGGTTAACACAACCTGGTAACCTAAGCGAGGTTAACTTAAGCCTCGGTTAATCTAAGCTTGGTTAACATAGTCTGGTAACCTAAGCTAGGTTACCTAAAGCTAGCCCAAACTTGGTTAATATAAGCTAGGTTAACGAAACCTAGGTTAGCCTGTGCTGAATCAATCTAACCTGTGCGTTGTCAATACTGTAATACTTCAACCAAAGGGTAGAACACAGAGAGTCCAAAATCAAGTTCTCAAAACGGCCATTGTGTAAGTCACAGCATCTTTGGTCCTTACCGTTCCATGAGCCCCCTTTTCAGCGTGAGCCACGACAATGGCGAGTCCCACCGGTGCGGCCAGCGCAGTCGCATCTCCCACAAGTTTGAGGACCCCTCCGATCACGAAGGGCTTCCCGCAGAAGGCGGCGCACGTCTGCCAGAGGGTCCACGTCGGGCTGCCGAAAGCGCCCGTGCGCCGGATCCGGAGGAGGCGTTCGAGCAGCACTTCGCACCTCTCCGTCGGCGGCAGCGGCGGGGCCGCGGGGGACTGGCTGATCTCCCGGTTCCGACGGAGGCGCCGGAAGATCGGCAGCAGCCAGAAGAAGGTGGCTCGACTATAGACGCTGGACGCGTCGTGGCGGTACGCGTGGCCGGGCGGGTCGGCTGGCACTTGCTGCAGAAGGTCACGGGGCTTCATGAAAGGATGGGAGGTTGGGCGAACAAAATGGCAAGCATTTTTTGAACTTACGTCGTTGGATGTTGTGATGACAGAGGAATCAATTGCTGCAAGAGCTATGAATCCAGTGGCGACGAAGGCCGAGAGCCAAGGCGCGGCGCACGAGTCGAGTTTCACGGACACACAACGGAAAGTCCCCACAGCTCTGTAAACAAAAATGATGTATTGTCTGCTATCTTCAATCCCTATCTTACGAGGCCCGCACTCAATATTTAGCTAACATGTGAATCTTGTTGAAAAAAAAATAATAATAAAAAATCTGAAAGATTTTTTCAAATGTTGTCAAGGTTTGGTGTCCAAGAAGTTCTTCAAGATTCTCGCAGTTTCACAACAATCCACGTACAGCACATACAAAAAATAGAAAACAATCTATCTAAAAAAAAAGCTCAAAATTTTCATTAAAACAAAATCCATGGTTTTGAGTAATTATCATTTTTTAAAGAGATTTTTTTTTACATTTTGTATTTTTATTTTATTAATTCAAATTGTCTAAGTTTTCCAAAAAATGATAAAGATTTACTAAAATTTTCGAAGAATATTTGTCAAATATACCTCAAAACTTGCAATGATTTCAAGGACTTATTAACTTTTACAAGATTTTTTTTTCAGGATATTTTGGAAAAAGCACTAAGTTCAAACAAAAAAAAACACCCCTGCCCCCTGCAATCGCGTACTTACGGGTGTGTTACGGCTGCTTACCTTAGCCCGGCATTAGCTAATCACCCCGATTCCGAGCTAAGATAGGCAACCGCAACACACCGGTGTCCAGGTGGTTGCAGGGGAACAATGCTTTTTTTTTTGGCAATGATAGTACAAAAGCTTCCTATGAGTGAGGACCCATTTGTCTACGATGCTTTACAAGTTTGCTCTCACCTGCAAAACGAAACAATTCCCAGTACTGTCGCAAAAACAGCATTGGCCAACCTTGCATTCCGCACAGGTAAAATGGTCACTAGAAGTTCAGTTGCCATCCAAGCAACCACGAGGATAGCTGACGCAGCAACCGGGGCAGCTGAGCGAACCGGCGCTCGCCGGAGGAGAGATTCTGCTAGCGACAGCAGAAGTAGCAAGAAAATACTCAAAGATAAAATGCATCTTCCACTTTCGGCCGGACAAGGCGGCGACGGTTTCCGGTTCCGGCGGCGTTCCAATAGACTGAGAAGTTTGAGGAGGAGTGCTGACGCCGCAGCGATACTTAGTCCAACGATAATGGCGGCTGCGTCGGCTCGGCAAGCCGAACATGTCCAGTCCATGGTTCATTGAGTGTCAACTTCCGATGGCCCATCGGACGAACCTATCGCAAATGATTCATCATGACCCATTTTACTGACTCCCTTCCCTAACCCTTCCTTAACTTGAATTATTGTCAGTGAGGCAGGGTCTCCCCTACTTAACCAATTCATGCAAAAAAAAATCGGCTGTACGCACTGTATACTTTGTTAAGCTGGGATTGTCCATTGGACCCTATTAGTCAATGGACCCCTCTTTCCCCTACTTCTACCAGATGTACAAAAACAATTAAATCCAAAACACAAGGTATTATATCTTTACCTTTACATGAAGTCAGTGGCTTACCCACATGGGGGGGGGGGCTCGATCCCCCCTACCCAAATCTTGAAACCCCGTGGGAATTGCACAAAACTGTGGAGATAAATATATAGTGGGGGATCCCCTTGGTTGGAATATTTCAGAGATCAAAATAAAAATCCAAGTGATAGGTATATATTTGATATTCTCAGCACAACTTAAAATGAATTTTTCTATGCTTCTTACATTAAGTTTATACTGTATACATAGTTGTCATTAAATTATTCATTTTCTCGCTCAGCAGATTTTTAACCATCTACTACCTTGTATTAGGGAAGCGTATTGCCGAAATACCGGTCTAGGGACAGTGATGTCCATAAGTGATGAGCCAAACAAAATCTAGTGATTTTTTTTGCAAACTAATGTGTGTTGGCCGCAGCGCCTGGGGTGGGTTGGTGAAGGTTCCGGGGAAAAGGCGGGCACCTCCTCTTGCCTCTACACGCTTCCACTGTCCTCCCTAGGCAATGCTACGAACACATATTAGTGTATAAAAAAAAACACTAGATTTTGTTTGGCTCATCACTTATGGACATGCCTGGACATTCGTTAAAGGGGTCGCGTAGCGCAGTGGCTAATGCATGCAACCGAAGGTCATATCGTTGAGGGTTCAATCCCAGGCGACAGGAGATAGTCTTTTCTTTGCCCTGTGGCCTAACCTGAGAATTATGAGCAACTCTAGATCTCCGATTGAGCGGGTCGGACTGGTGGTCGTGTGGTTACAGTGCTTGTACGTAGCTCGCGGCTCGTAGCGCATAAGCATACCGAAAGGACAGCGCGCTGCGCTCAGGCTAGAGCGAGACTCGGCAGTGGGGGTTAAGAGGGGTCATTCCCACTTCCCTTGGATAACACGTAAGTAAGGCCTAAGAATCTGGAGCTCCGTCACACCTGGTACCGTACAGGGCTTAACGCCCCAGGTACCGAAGCTTTCTTTTCCATACGCATGACTTAAGAAGTGGTTTTGACTTTTGACTCCCGAAATTTGAGCACTATTGTGGCATGGTGGATAGCGTGCCAGACACGTAGTTCAATGGTTTTGTGTTCGATTCGAAAAGAGAGCCGCCTTTTTTTCATATAAATAAATATGCTTTTAGGTTTACTCTATTACCATTGTTCATAGATTTATAGATTATTTTGAGAATTGCTCTTACTGTCAGCCTAAAATTTTCCGTAATTTAATTTCAAAACTACATTTTGAGTAAAAGTTAGAAAATGAGCTCATTAGCGAAAAGATTATTTTTGTCGAAGGAATTTCTTTAGAATTCAGCATGTGTTGGATTTGATGTACTCAATTTTTTTTATTGTACGTCGGTTCGTAGAAAACAATTCTCGAGTTATGCGAATTTCGAAAATCCAATTCTTTCTCTTGTTTTTCATCTTTAGACGCTTTCAAAATCGAGCGAATCGTGGCACGAGGCACCAGTTGCAACCTATGAATACTTAACCTAACCTTACGGTATTAGAACCTAATGCGGTTTAACCTCTCGTAGACAGGCTGTGGCCGTGAAGAAGTATGCGGCCTTAGACTTGGAGGTAGCCTCGCGGAGTGGGAGGGAAGCGACGCACAAGCCACCTAGCCTAAAACCTACGCGTTTGTCGTTAAGCCTGTAAGTAGGTTGAACACATTGCACCGTTGAGGAATAAGAAAACGCGCTTACCCTCCAGCAGACAGGTGTGAAATCGCCGGCTGAAGTAATCCATTAACCGCTCACTTGTTACCCAGGACTTAAATCGCACTTGGAGCCAAAAGACAGGACAGAGCGATTCCAGGTCTTGACGGATTGTGTCCTAAATATGGACTGTCTGCTCGGCGCTCTTCCTGCTTATTCCCCCAGTTTTGTTTGGTGACCCGTCGGTGGGGTCACCCAACCAACGGGTCACCGGCCACAACTGCCGCGTTCCCCCACAATTTGTCAACGTACACACCCGCCCTAATCAAATAACGTGACCTACTTATTTTGATCTCGCCGACGCGAATGAATGGAGAGTTTAAAGGCGTGAATCTCTAATTTTCAAGGGTATATAGTTTTCCTAACTCTGTTTTCCAGCCTGGTGCGAAGGTATGAGGATTAACGATAAACAGTCGCCAAATAAGTTCCTACCTTATTTATGTTTATCTAGATTAGATTATCCTACGATTATCTTCGGACAGTAGGTAGGTGTTGTCTCGATGCACTGCTGATCCTCTTGCGTTATCTGTCAAAAGCCCCATAAAAAGTTACCAAAAAAGGAAATATCCGTTTTACTCTTTCCCCCGAAACAGTTGCAGAATGACCCTGCGAGTAACAGTTCAATGACGTCCACGCACAGATTTGAGGCCAAAGTAACTGTGACGAAAGCGTCATCATTTAAATGATCACCGACAGGAGTTCCTGTCGGACAATGCAAAATGATGCTTTTACGTGTGCGCATTTACGCTTGTTTTCCAGTCAGACGATTTATTGAAAAACATGTAACACTTTGTGGGCAAGGGACTGGTTCCTCCAACACTCGAGCAGAAGCGCATGCCATGGAGTTATCAAAATGGCTAATTTTTTGGCTTTCCTGGAACGGAATCTGGACTTTAGGCTTGAGCAAAAGGATTCCATTTTTTGCGGTGAGTTTTGTTAATAAGGTTTTTGTTGGGGTAAGATAAGACACTGCTCAAAAGTGTGCAAGTGCGACTAGGAGGGTAATATTCCGAAATAAATATGTATGGTATTGGATTAACTAGGTACTTGAACTTTCATTCCATAAACCTTAATCGTCGGTACAGTAGGCTACACGCTAAAAAAGCAATAGAAATGAAAACTACTTTGGGAGTAAAACTTTACCCCTAATTAGTGAAAAGTGATGCACTAATTTGCTAATAGTGGCTTATTTTTCAATAATTAGTTGTGAATTTCGACTCTTAAAGTAATTTTCACTGCTAAATTTTATAGCGTGTACTACCTTTGCAGTATAAGGCATTCGGAAACTGAATGCGAACTTGCGAAACCCCCCCTGACGCGAATTGATTTTCAAGCCTTGGCGTTTCTCGGAATGAAATACAATTCTTCAGTTTTCTCAATCAATATATAGAAGCATAGTTTTCTGAGAGTAAGGCTTAAGCTAGAGGACTCGCAACTTATTGAGTTCAACCGAGCTCGAAAGAAACCCGAGTTGTTGTCAAAGCACCTCAGCTATAAGTCCTTTAGTGAGGTCATCGCTAACGCTCTTTCTTTTCTTTCAGGGTCCGTCGACAATTATCATTCACCGCGGATTGTCTAATGAAACGACCGAATACAAATCCAGCGGGGATTTGTGGGCGAAAGTTCGTGTTTCGCACTACCGACTCGGTCAGGCGCAGTTCTTCTGGGGTCGAGCCTTCAATCGCATACCGTTCAGTGACGACCTAAAGGTAGGCTTGCCGCACGCTTACTTACACAGCCGCCGTTGCATTCAACCGCGACGGCTGCTTAAGGAGACGCACGCATCATTATGGTGTTGTTTGAAGTCATATCAAGACTGACGGGTACCTTTGTTTTCGAGAAACGGCTAGAAGAGCCTTTGCACCGAGTGAGTCACGATTTGATGATTTTCGCAAATGACAATATGCAGCCCGCTCAACACGAGTGTTGGGCGTGTTGCCTACCCAATTTCACCACGTTCCGCGTCGAGTAGGCAACACGCATGGTACTCATGTCGAGCGGGTTGCATAGTAATTTCAGAAATCCCATAGGGGCTTGTATCTCGTTCGGCACTGTATACACGGTACTCCGCACTGTGAAAAAGGAAGGCGTCTTAAGATAAGACTTGCTTCGATGCATATCATTTCGCTGATATGGCTTATATGACGGCCATCTTGTATCCCACCTCGCGAGTTAAACCTTAATTTAAACCTGAACTTTCAGTTGATATGTGAAAGAAGGTGGTTCAAAGCGTGGTTAAATCATGTCATAGAGAAAGTTTACACACATTGTGGTTCAAGGCGACGCAAATCAGACAGTTCTGATTTGGCAATCAGAACTGCCAGAGCTGTGATCATGAGGATTATACTGCCTGGTATTTGTACTGGACAAGTGACTACTCTGCTTATCTTCTACAAAATTACTTTCTCGCACAAATCACTTACGTTCGCTGGGAAATGAGATTTTGAGAAGGTCACGCTGGTTAGGGACCTCTCTATTCCGTGCGTCACGACGGCGTATCAAAACAAGACTCCTCTCCACCCCCTACTTGCGTGACGCGATTTACGGAGGACCCCTTTATTAGGCGCTTATCCTCAAAGCGCAAGCAACGGTCAGCTTCGCTCTCGGAAGGGAAGATGCGTTCTTATCTTCTGCTGAATATTCTACTTTCTTACTCTGTAGATCGAAGCCCACGTTTCTACTCGGTCTAACAATCAGTGGAAACCAAATGCGTTCGTAATGAAATTTTACCGCGGATGCCATGATGCTCTTCTCCATGCGAAACCACTCGTGAATTTGATGTTTGGAGAGGACGGACAAAAATGTCCCATCCCGCCGGTAAGTGCTCGGGCTAATGGGGCGACATTCTATGTTCTTCAATTTCTTCGCAATCTCTCAGCGAGATGCCGATTCCAGTAGGGAATAACAAAAACAAAAAATTAAAATGAATTTTGAGGATCAACATTTGCAGGATCTATGAAAGCGGAACAATATCCTTAGGATTTTTTGTTACAGGGAGACAGAGTTGTGAAGAACCAGTCACTTAATCTAGCGTTTGAGAAATTCCCGATTTTTCCTTACGGCCACTGGCTCTACAATTTGGTTTTATATAACGATTCTAGAATCGTAGGGATTGTCGTAAGTGAGGTCGAATCCGTTCCCAAAGTCCTCTAACAAGGAATTGATAACGCCCAACATTGGAGTATTTCCAGAACCGTGAAATAAAAATGCTCAGCATCATGATGTCCCCGCATAGCGTTACCATACATGGCTTTGGTATGGGAGAAAGCGTAACCAAAGGATAGGAAAATGGTCCAAAAGTGACGTTTTTGGCGTAACGTAATTAATGGACGGCCCCTCATCCTAAAGAATCGTACAGTGCTGACGTTCAAGCATTTATCAGACGATCTATGACGACTGCCAAAACGATGCGTATTGTTATGATGACCTTGATAGATTGATCTTTCCATAATGCGAACATACAATTATTATTTTTTTAATTTTTTTTTTAAATCAAAATAACAAGGCAACAAACCCGACAGTGCCGGTTCGGTAAACTGCAATCAGAACTTGCTCAACTTGTCGATCACATCCACGCGTAATTGTTAGCTTGACGCATTTAGGTAGAAATAAAGGTAGAAACTGCAACCTTTAAAGTAAATTATATTAGAGGTCGATAACAAGCTGGACATACAATTATGCATTTTTTAATGTTTTTTATTTACTTTTTTATTTTATTTAACAAGATAAGTTGCAGGTATAGTCTTTAATTCTACAATGCGATTACTACAAAAAATTAGCTCCTAATATCGGCTCAATAGATATTTAGTTCGCTAAAGCGATTCAAATTTCTACTTTCTTGATGAAAATCGCGATTCTGCTTGCTTGAGTAATGCGAAGAATGAGTAAGACTGCTTCACAACCTGGAAAAAAGAAAATAAAATAAGAAATTCGTCCATAGGAAAATAATATTTTCATGCCACAAAGTTAGTATTACTTTAATGAAAAGCTTGCGTGAGATTATAATTGTCCGTAACGCAGTGATGCAAATGGGTTTTTGGCTCATTTGAATACAGAAGAGTAGCTTTCTCTGGACGGTCGGAGTTTGCTGCAGCCAATCAGAGCGGTGGATTGCTAACGGGATTGCCGCACTCTGCACAAACAAAGTCATTTAAATATGAAAAGGCATTTTAGCGGGCTTCTTATTATTTAAACTGACCTTTGAACGGATCTCATCTGCGAAATAGCAAGCCGAAAATGCTAAAATGTTGCCATTTAAAAAATATTGAAACATCGCAATTTGCATTGAGCTGTCGTTTACTGAAACCTGTGAATATGAAGGAAACATTAAAACTTCAAGGCAATGAGTCTCTGAGCCTTCTGTAACTTAGTCTGATATCCTATCATTGACAACTTTCATTAATGAGAGTGTGAGAGTAGTGCGTACTACTCTCATTATAAGAGAGAGAAATGTATCTCATCAAATATATCTTCATCACCTTCCATTCTCTTTTATGCAGCAGCGCAAGACTCAAAACTTTTCATCGCTTGCAAAAACTAACGACGTAAAGATACAGTCATTTTTTTTCAAAATCATTGTCAAAAATAATATTAAAAAAAATGTTTCTGTATAAGCGCATTGCTAGTGTCTTGAAACCTATTCGATATTTTTTTTCAGCAATTTTCTCAGTTATAAAGTTTGAATTATGGAGGAATAACCCTGGATTTGAAGCACTCCGCATGTGTACAGTCGGCCGCAAAAGTCATGACCCCTGCTTCCACGTATTTCTTATGGAAGCGAGGGTCACGACTTTTGTGGCTCACTCTACGTGAAGCCAGGGTAACACTGATGGATGCTTCTTGTCTGTATTTCTTTGTAACACGAGACTGAAATAGTGTCCATTAGATTCGTACAACCGCAAATTACCGGCTGAAGTCGGAACCATGTCTGCAGGTGAAATAAGTGCTAAATAAGACCCAGCAATTAAGGTGCTCTTAAGAGGTTTCTATTCGAGGGTTGTATTCCTCCATGGATGAATGTCCCTCTTGCGCTCCGCTCAGGTTTAAAGAACCCCGTTAGGCTTTGTAAGAACTTTGTGTCTCTCTCCGCCAAGCTTATTGACGGCGGCGACGAAAGTGGAAAATTCAACTTATTATGTATTCTCAGTGAAGACATTCAACTCACCTGCGAGAGGACGAATACCGTTAAACATATGACAGCTACTGATAAAGAAATCTGCAGGGCCATGAACAGTTCGCAAAATCCTTGTATTTCTCTACCGTACCTGGAAACCAACCAAATGTCTAAGAAAAATCGTGACGAGCAAAATTATCACCTTTACACATACCGCATTAGGTGTTCGAGAAATAACTTTTTTCTAGGCTCTGAGAGGTTGAATTTGTTCGTTCCACCTTTGTACTTGTCAACGAAAAGTTGAACAAAAGAATGGAATAAAAAAGTGAAAAATCTAACCCACGACCGAGATCTTGGAACTCACTGCAAAACATCAACATGATGACGTATGGCTTTGTGAAGTCCACGTTCGGCATCGCTTGAGTTTCCTATATCCTAGATAAACAGAAATAATTGACGTTTATTGCAAATCGGTAGGATAATTAAGAAAAAATACGGTCAGTTCTATTCGCACGCCAAAGTAAATACAATTATTACAAGGGAGACTTGAACTCACGGAAACCAACCTAAGGCATTTCAAATGGGAGGTGACTTAAAAGTACGGAAACTAACCAATTACATTTCAAATGGGGCAGCGTGTGAATAGTCACTTCGGAAAAATAATAGTCAAAATAAAATTTAGACAGACGGTATATCCACGTAACGTGCGCTATATGATGAAAAAATTGTATCCACGTACATGCATTCCATATGGGACTAGAACGCATTTTCGGAGACTTCGACGCACGGCCACCAACCTA
>Ga0058701_10003703_pt1 | contig 12186 bp, 7 predicted proteins | sample AgamicOrMae_FD_97039 | JGI IMG/M metagenome (GOLD analysis project Ga0058701, IMG submission 97039) | Agave microbial communities from Guanajuato, Mexico - Or.Ma.e | ecosystem: Host-associated > Plants > Phyllosphere > Phylloplane/Leaf | place: Guanajuato, Mexico | collected 2012-06-04 | reverse complement strand
TAGGCTAAGTTAGGTTAGGTTAAGTTAGGTTAGGTAAGGTTAGTATTGCGGTTAAGACCTTTGGCGTTTGCGACTTTCCTCGTTTGGCGGTTACGGATTGGCGCTTGCGGCGTTGGCGCTTGTAGTTTTTGGCGCTTATGACAGCTACCCGTATTATGTGTATTCTAGCATGTATATTTTTCGTTAAAATATTTATGCGGTTGCTGAAATTTTCAGAGGTTGGCAATTTAATTCCCGATAAGGGAGGTGCATGGCAACTTATCAATTAACATGAGGAAGCGGTATGTGGGTGTCGTTGTAGCGCACTTGCGGCAAGTCGTCGGCGGCCCATCAAAAAGATCAAAGCGGCGCCGCCGCCGGCGCCAGCGGCGCAAGGCGCCACGATATCCCGTTTCCTACCTCAGCAAATCGAGCCAGTCTTCCTAGGGGAAGGTGATGATCCTCTTGTATCTGCAACATAATCAAATAACAATCAGGTGATATGGCAAGGTCGGCGACCTTGTAAGGGTCGCCCTTATCAGGGGGAGGTGACCCATTCCATCCCTTATCAAGGTGCAAATATGGGGAAAGCCTCCCCTGTAGGGCTTTCTGCGCTGAAAAGGGGATAATTGGGTTTAGCTGTCTTCAAAATGAAAGCTGGGATGAAAAAGTATGATTGTATAATTAAGGACATTCTACCTAAAAGGCTGGGTATATTTTATGTTAATGGGTACACGCTAAAAATTTAAGAGTGACAACTGCTTCAAGAGTAAAAATTCACTCCCACAGCAAGTTTTCATTGCATTTTTTTTTATTTAACGTGTTATTGCATTATACCGAAAATAGGTAAGGGTATGAGGAAAAAAAAAAGGTTATTGGTTTGAAAACGGTTGAGATTGTTTTTAAAAAAAATACATAGTTTGATAAGTCGGTATAGAGTATAAAATGGGTGCGGAAAGAGGGTTGAATAGTGAGTAGGCCGTAAGTTAAATTAGGCACAGAAAACATGGTAGGAACGGAAAATGAGAACGAGTGAAAACTGGGTAGGGGTGAAAAATGGGTAATGGTAAAGCAGAGAGACGAAAAAAGGAAAGGGTGAAGTATAGATGGGTGCGAATAGTGGATAGGGAAGAGAAGTGAGTATAGGGGTAGAATAACTCAAGCGGTCCTGTGCGATGCTGTCATGATTTAAAAACAGACCGGGAGTTTGCGGAGAGAGAATGTTTTTGAAAATGCACTTAGCAAAGAAATGTATGAATTTTAAAAAATGGAGCATTTTCTTCCGCGTTACATAAGCATCAAAGTCATGTTACTTTTGGTGTTACTGTAAGCCTGTGATAAACCGGTTGCAGATTATCCCGGAAATGGAGGCACGTAAAGGTTAAGTAACTTACTCTCAGTAGTGAGTACCGGTACTTAAGAGGGTGGCAGGTTAAGTTTTCATCTCGAGAAACGCGTGAATAACTCGGTGTTTAAAGAGGCCACGTTATCAGTTTAACAGATGCATCCTACACTTCAATATTTAACGAGCGTGATTAAATATCCCCAATGGTTTGACACTGAAGTAGTCGACGGGTTGAAGAGGGGAAAAAAGCGAAAGCAGTAGGTAAAACGTTTGAAATAAGCAATGCGATCGAGACTAATTAACACGCAAAGTCTGTACACAATGGCGACGACAGTAAAATATTAAACGCAAGCATGGACCGGTTACCGACACAAATAACGAAAAGAATAACAAGTTACAAGACAAACTACAAATAGCCAATAAGTATTCAGGATTATATTTGTATATTTATTCGGCACTAGTCCTGCGTAATGACGATAAGTATTGGGATGGGAATAGAAAAAAAAATACGTTGGCTGGCGGATTAAATCATTTGATCTTCTTTAAAGTATTCCTCGGGATAGGCATACTTTGCCAGTAGTTATTGATTCAGCACATATTCAGGTGTTCAAAACATCTTAAAATTGGTGAAAATACTTAACAGCCTTCAATTTCTTTCTTTTCAAACAGTCGATTAATGTAATAAAAGCGATTTCACTGCATAAATCACATCAAATGAACTGATTTTCCAACTTTAGGTAGAACATTATTTGGGGTCGCGGAAGTTCTCCGACGCCGAAGTTCTTCGACGAAGAGTGAATTATTTTGGGCTTTTAAAAACAATATGGTTACTTGCAGTCCCACCGTTAAAACTAATCCGGGTTTTAGGGAGTCCCATACCTGTTTTAGGGGATGGTAAATCAAGGAAATGAAGTAATTCAGTTATTCTTACAGATAAACCTATCAACAACTTCATCAAAAGGTTTCGCCGAGGGCTCTCAATTGATATGGTTATTTATGGTAATATCTTTCAAAATTGTCAAACTACAGACTCCCTCCTTTTTACCCCTTCATCGTAAACCGTTATGGGACTACCCAGAACAGGCGTTTGTTTTTACGGTGTAGCCTTATAAAATTGGTCATGTAAATTTAAAAATAGGTTTATTAAGACTATATTATGTTAAGGTAACTTTATCTTGAATTGAGTGATATCAAGCTAACTTGGTTTATATCAGTACGCTTAAAATGAGGTTGATTTAATTAAGTTTGGGCTACGTTAATTGAATTTAAATTTCAAGTAAAACGAATTTCTTCGCATTCCGTGCGGGCAAGCTGCCTGCATTTGCAATTTTAGCCTCAGGGTGCCCACGTCGATCCAAGAAGCACCCAGGGGGAGCCCAAGAGAGGTAGTAAGTCAGGAGGTGGAGAGCCGGGAGAGTCCAGAGAGGGCCCAGGGAGAGCTCTGGGGGAGCCCAGGGGCGCGGCCAAAACGGACTCCTGCGAAACATGCTTAAATCGGGAGTTGCAGCAACAGGGACGCAGACGAGCGAGGAGGTTGACAACCAGAATAGAGGCGCCGACGAAGAGTAGGCGCCAGCGGCTCCGGCTGGGGGTGGGACGGGCCGCTATTATCAAGAGCAATTTGACAGCATGGAATAAACATGGAACCGAGGTGGCGGCTCATGGCCTCAGGCGTTATGACTTTCCATATGAAACCAGCTTGCCATAATAATGATGCCAGCGTTGGGTTCCATGTCAGATTAATCGGCTCGTATTTGGGTTGCGGCTTCGTGATAAACCTTGTATTTTGGGGAATTTTATTGTTGGAAGGTATACGAAGGGCGTTTTTGTTCTCTCGTTTCAAACGCAGCGTATTTCACTGTTCTGCTTTTGTCATTAAGGAATTAGTCGACCAGTGATTCACGTAGTCACAAAAAAAAGGAAAAAATCCGCTCTTACATGGGGAGTACCTTACAACTGTCCGTCCCTGATTTTCTTGAAACTTTTAGGACTTGAATATAGCGGTAAGGAAAGATAGCCAAGCCCAAAACTTGCTAACAAAACTCATTTTCACTCTCTCGAAAATAGCGTAAAACTTTTTTTTTACATTGAAAACCAATAATCACTCCTTGTAAAACATCGAAAAGTAGCGTCTACGGCTGTTTTGAGGATTTCCCAATAATTCCAGCCGTTCCCAAGATATAGCCATTTTTCTTGTGTTTATAGAAATGATAGAGCTCAAAGTATGGGTATGAAAAATCCATCCGCCCATGAGCACAGCGCAGTGCAGCCGAAGGAAATGCGCACTCTAAATTTTAATCAGGGAAAGTCTCTAAGATTCAGTGGAAATTCACTAATTCTCTATTCAGCGTGCACTCCATAGGCAACCTAAACAGCACGCCACCGTTTAGCTACCTAGGCAAAGACTTTCCAGGCCCGACAACCTGGCTTCCATGACTTATGGGGACATTTAAGGGCCCAAGCAAGAGTCGATATAAGATTAAAATATCCAGAGAAACATTTGGTTACTTTGGTAAAGAACGATGAGGGCGGGGCCCTTGCTTCTTTGCTTCTTGTTTTAATTTGCGTTGGTAACACCAATGCATTCAAATACGCGTAATTCCTTACACTCTAATTTTTTAAGGTAGCAATTTTAACTTTTGGGTTCAACCTTTCGTCGTCAAATCAATTAAAACGACATCGAAACGAGGCAAGAGGCATCCAACCTAACTTAACCTATTATAGCCAAGCCCCTTGCCACTTACCAAGATTAGATAAAGTCACATGTGCCTCGCTTCGCTATCGCTCCGCTCGGCTGTTGCCAAGCCTGATGCCGCTTACTTCTCGGCGGTCGATTTAGGGCCGCCGAGAAGTAAGCGGCATCAGGCTTGGGGACCGTTTAATTAGGTAACCCTCGGTTAAGTTAGGCTAGGTTACGTGGCTTGTGCCTCGCTCCACTGTCGCTCCAGCCGTCTGAACGTCGTAGGGGTTGAGCCATAAGGTTGAAAACGCAACCTTAAAAATTTAGAGTGTATAATCAGCGAGGCCATTCCAATAGTAATGCCAACAAAACTTTGTAGAGACATATACCATGAAACATAACTGCGACATGACTTCTAGGATCTCCACTACACAAATCCTTTCCTCGTTTCAGTTGTCATAAAACCAGTCTTGGTTGATTTCCCGAATCCGTTTCTCGAGTGTAGCCCATATTTGAGTGCTCAAGCAGGTGGGGCAGCCTTTGAGGTTGTACATGAAAAAGAAGATATTTCAAGTGGCTGTGGCATGGTGCGGAATGCAGTTGAGAATGGCATCACCATGGCGAGCACGAACTGTGAGCCCCATCAACATCGTCATCACCGGCTTCGGCAGCGCAGCTCTATCACCAATTTACTCGGGCGCCGAACAAGATCTCGCACAAATTAAAAAGGCTGCTCACGTCCCTGCTCAAGTAATTCCTCCCTGCTGCCACTCCCCTCCACTCTCTTTACTTTTCCTTATTATTTTCCATTAGCAAGCCACAGACACCGAGGCCTACCTGCTCAAAACTGACATGCGCTCTACAGAGATGCTAATTCTCTCTAATTAGAGGTGTATCAAGCCCCAATCTCACCCGATCGGTCTTTTTTGAATGATTTTTTGTTGGTGAATTAATTGGTTAATTAGTTACATCGTAGCCTTTATATTCTGAATATTTTCCTGAAAAAATCCGAAAGTAGGCTGATTGACTGCTTTTGTGAGATTTATGGATAATACTAATGATTCGCCCACTCAAAAATTGAGTTTTTCTCCTATAAGGTCTTCTTAAGAGAAATTAAAACAAGATATAATTGGTTGATATGTCAGGTAAGTAGAGCTTTACTCACATTGTTTTTTCTTAATATGCTAACAAAACTCTTTTTTTTTCTTGCCGCAAGATTTTTTTTCTGGGCTCATTCTTCTTTATGCAGTAAAAAAAAAAATTCTTGTTGTAAGAAAAAAAAATGCGGCAAGAAAACATGTGTTTTGTCACTAAAACAGAAAAAATGTTCTTTCTTCTTGGCATCAGCCATCATTTCTGTGGGAGTTGTTAGTCACCTCTCCTAATGTTCACCCCATTTTCCGATAGGTTTTGTTAAGGGAAAATTATTTGCTGACGAGGTCAGTTTGAGGAGACTACGCCTACATCGGACATCTTGTGCTTCGTTGTGCTTCGTTGTGCCTCGTTGTGCTAAGCATACCGAAGCCGCACAAAGCGCAACCTTACGGAACGATTCCATGACGTCCGGACCATTTATCACAAAACTCATTCCCGATCAATTTTGTAAGGAATTTGTGCTGTCGAGACCGCAGAATTTGAGCCAAATCCTAAGAGATCTTCGCAGCACCATCTATTTAAAATTCTTAAGGTCAAGACCTGCACGATTTCTGTCATTTCAACAGCACAAATTTAGCATTAATTTTTGGTCCAAATTGAAAAATGCCTAAAAGATCAAATTTCAGGTTTTCAGAGGGGTGATATTTTTTGAATTGCGACAATACTGAACTTAAAAGATCCTCGAAAATATTTTTTTCGTTTCCGAACGACATCGCTGGGCGGTTTTAGGTAAAAGTAGGGATGTAATTATTGACGTAATTATCAATGTTAGTCTCATGAACAGTGATTATTTACACCCTATTCCTCCGAACAGGTTCTAAGAGATCGTACATCACATCCGTGTTGGCGCAATCAAGTAACGCCATCTAGCGGTCCAAAAAGTAATTTCGGTAGCAAGACGCGGCGGGCGTTCAAACAACAAAATCCTTTTTTCCTGTAGATGAGCGAGGAGGAAATCTTTTTGACTGACAAGTGCGTGCGGCGTTGTCTTGCCCATGATTCGCTCGCCGCCTTTTGTCCATTGAACACAATGCAGGGCCAAGCGGAGGGAAAAGGATTTTGGTTTCGAAGGGTTTTGGTTTAGCTGCAAAGTATTGCGGGCCAATCAACTTTATCGCCTGCTGGCGCCGCCTGCTGGCGGCACCGCTTCGCTGTTTTTCGTCGCGGACGCTTTTTCGGCTCGATTCCAGTCACCGCATTATTGTTTGCGCAGATTTAAAAAATACTGACCGTTCATCAAATACGCATACAGTCAAAACGTGTAGCTGTCATAAGCGCCAAAAACCACAAGCGCCAATCCGTAACCGCCAAACGAGAAAAGTCGCAAACGCCAAAGGTCTTTACCGCAATACTAACCTAACCTAACTTAACTTAACCAAATAAAACTTAACCTCACTTAACATAACTTAACCTAACTTGACCTAGCCTAATCTACACGAACTTTGGCGTTTGCGACTTTTCTCGTTTGGCGGTTACGGACTGGCGCTTGCGGCGTTGGCGCTTGTGGTTTAGGCGCTATCGAATGCCCCCCGACAAAACTAACAAGGGGAGTACTACAATGTATGCCCTAGATTTTCTTCAAATTTTCAGGACTATAAGATAGCGGTATGGAAAGATATCCTAGAGGCCTACAGACACAGAAACGCAACCGGCGTACCACAGCTCTATTGGCCAAAATATCGCTTGTCTCGGCTGAGCAGAGCCGTTTCTTAGCCCTTTTTTGTCTGTAGGCCTCTAAGATACCCAAGCCCCAAACTTGCAGCCGAAATTTATTTTTACAACCTTAAAAATAGCGTTCAATTTTGAACGATTTTTTTCGATATTATTTGAAATCAATAGTCATTCATTGTAGAACAACCACAAATAGCGTCTTAGGGTGAAATCTCAAAAATAAAGTTTAATAAAAATTAGTAAAAATTACTAAAAGTGCGACAGCCAAACTTGGCTTATAAACGCTAACAGGTTTGCTAATATACGTATATAACCGTTAGAGAGCACTGTTTACAGTAACGTTTACTGGCAAGTCTGGTAACGTTTACTAGCTGAGTTGGCTGTCGCTTTTCTCAATAATTTTAAGTACCCACTTAACTAATGCAGTTTTCTCTGTGTTGTTTCTTCAGAGATAATTTATCGTAGATTTGGTGAAGAGAAATTTAACCTCTCAGATCCGCAGTGTTTCGTTAACTTCATTAGAGTGATCGAGAAACGAGACTCATTGCATTTAAGGAAATCGAAATCAGAACACAAGAAGTAGGTAATGCAACCTTAAACAAAACACGATAAGTAGAAAATGTTTTCTATGAAAATTAACAGTGAACATTGTTAAAAATTCAACTATTATGGCGGGAAGAGGCCAGCTGTATCTTTGGAAGCAAGTAAAGCATATGATGTGTTCAAAGAGGTTATCTCGGTTGAAAAATATTTCGTGTGCGTTCTCTTCTGAAGATCCCTTTTTTGTGATCCTATTCGAAGGAAATTCTTCCCTCAGAAACAGTGACCTTCTACTTTGCATTTCTCCTTAAGGAAAGCCCACAGACTTTCCTTGGTCCAATTTTCATGACCGTCGTTGGTATTTCTAAGAGAGGAAAATCTCAAGACGATTCTGCCATGGAGCCACACGAACTTAACGTTCTACTAGTACTAAAAGCCTGTAGTGCGATCCTTCAGGTTAGAACTTTGTACTGAACCCACACCGCTGGATTATAAACGAAAATGAAATATTTAGGGTAGCTGTCATAAGCGCCAAAAACCACAAGCGCCAACGAGGCAAGCGCCAATCCGTAACCGCCAAACGAGAAAAGTCGCAAACGCCAAAGGTCTTAAACGTAGTACTAACCTTACCTAACCTAACCTAACTTAACCTAACTTAACCTAACCTAACCTAACTTAACCTAACTTAACCTAACCTAACTTAACCTAACCTAACTTAATGTAACTTAACCTAACCTATACGAACTTTGGCGTTTGCGACTTTTCTCGTTTGGCGGTTACGGACTGGCGCTTGTGGTTTTTGGCGCTATCTAATGCCCCCAAATATTTATTGGATTGCGTCTTTCAGTGGATTGTTTCGGTATCTCGAACACGCAAGCAAAAGACTTTGTCACAGTTACAAATATCCGTGACACTGAAAATCGTGCTTTTTTTCTAATACAGACTACAATCGTATCTGTTGAAATGACAATAATTCTTTGTCATTTTCGCTATTTTCTTTTCACCACTACAATTTTTTTCAGTGACTGTAACAAAATAAAAATTGTCGTATGAAAATGTTGATTTTGACAAAGTAATTTTTTACTTGAATGTTGCCTGGCGGCTTTTTAATTTTAAATCACGAATTACTCAATAACCGTTACACATAACCTAGCATGTTGGGTATGTTTTGAATCGCTGGCGATCTGGCCAATTCAAAAATGGGGTTGATCATTATCCTAAACTTACTGGTTTAAAATTTAACCGCGTTTAGGAATAACAAAACAGCGAAATCAGGCAATAGCGCAGGTAGTTCGAAAGGATATAAGGACGCCCCGTTTTGCCTTAGACAACATTCAAAACTAACAGCTTATGAATAAGACAATACTGATATGCTCGTTGATTATATCTCATTAGTATCTTTCATGGTGGACTTAGGTTAAACTTCCCACGATAAGTCAACGGCGTAACTGTGTGATAAACAGGAAAAGAACTGACAGCCTACTAAGAGCTTATCAGAGTCACGATGCCACTTTCACTGTTGGAAGTAATTGATCGCAATCGAAGTTAAGGTACATGACAACAGGTAAACGAAGCTATATCTCCATTGTATCGATATTGACGTTGAGTAATGGTCACCGCACCCGGTCTATCCGATCATCCTGTGCAGAGTCTGTTTCCTTTAGGAGACAATTTCATAGCTGTCATTTTCAATTGAATCTGCTAGTCTTCCTATGATCAATCATACGCTCCCCATAAGGGATCTCGCGGGACAAGAACAATTTTCGCAAGTAATGTTAGCTTCGCAACTGCGGCCTTATAGATTGGGTATTAGCAGCGGTATGTGCATTGCGTAACGCTTGCGACGAAACGCTAAAAGAAGGCCTCGTTTTTTCCACTTATTCCAATAAGCGAACAATGAGCTCGTTGTGAGTGAACCCAGATATCAACTTTTGCGATTAAATTTTGCCTTGGTTCAAGCTATTTTGAAATTTTGCTAACAAAATCGGATGTTTCGCAAATGATGTTTTTAGATTATTTCACCACGACATGAAACTTCGCAAAACGAAATTCTTCGTGTTTTTCTTTTTTTTTTTGGTTTTTCGACTTTTTGATAAGATGTTATTGTTTTGCTTGATAAAAATGTGCAAAATCGAATTTCATTTTTTTCAAATTTGATAACTATGACGATGAAATAAATCGTCACGCTGATTTTAAATGACACCCCTGAGCCGAGCGAACGTGGATGACATTAGGCGTGATTAGTTTGCTTACATTTAATCGGTTCCAAAAAAATATTCAAGATTTTTTTTGCGATTTTTTTTCCCCAAAAAAATCTTGCATATTTTTTTCGGAATATTCAATACCTGTCGTTTAAACAAATTATTTGAAATAATAATAAGACAATAATTTAAAAATGGTACTAGATCAACATCCCGAAGAGGCATTTTTGACCCTCTACGAACATTCTGAGAACCTAATATTCAGCCAGTTGTTGCTACTTAGCGAAATTCGACGTCAGAGATAGTTTCCCAAAACGTATGGACCTAAATCGAATGGTTCCTTCAAAGCGATTCGTTCAAAAAAGGAGTAAATATGAATTTTTCCCGACAATCTTACTACATTGATTTTTGAAGCAATTTCTAGAATTTGTGGGTTACCACGCCACATATCGTCGTGGTTGGATAAAGGTATACTCTTGGTTCTGTCGACTTGTGACAAGCTCTCTGGGCGTGAGATACAAACAGCTGTTTCTTTGAAACCTAAAGGGAGTCCTTCGCGTCAAAAACAGAGCAGGAAGAGCGAGAGGTCCTGTGACCCTCGACGCCTTTGAAAAATATCCGGGTCTTGGATGCACCCGCAAGCATGTGAAGAGATTTGCGTCCAATTTGGATGCAAACGGATTCGCGATGGAGTCACCTTGTGCAGCGCGCGGCGCGGCGGCGCAGGCAAACACGGCCTTCATCAGTTATGCATGGGACGGCCGGCCTTTGACGGCCTTTGAAGAGAAATCGCCCACCGAGTGACGGCGCGACGGCGTCCACCGGTGCGGCGGCGCCAGGACATGCACGACGCCGTCCTGGGGGGAGGGCACCGCGCGCGTCTCACCAGCCCCGCTGAGAATTCCCCGGAGTAACCAAGTTGCCCTTCCAAGTCATCCGGCGGTTCTTCCAAAGGGGCATTAGCTGTCGCATCCGGGAAATTGATTCCGAGCCGGGGGTGCGCCCTTGCTTACGACGAGAAAGCTCCTGGCTTGTTCAAAGAATAATATGGTAATCATCAATAAATGAATTCGGATTTAAGAATAGAGAACTTGCAAGTATCTATCTTGGCTCTAGATTCGTGAAAATCTGGAAGACTTTTTTTGGGGGGTCTGCGATATTTTGGGCACATGGAGAAAACTGCGTTAGTAAAGTTTACTAAAAATCAGTAAAAACAGCGACCGCCACTTCGGCTAGTAAGCGTCACCAGATTTGCCAGTAAACGGGGGCCATTCGATAGCGCCACAAACCACAAGCGCCAACGTCGCAAGCGCCAGTCCGTAACCGCCAAACAAGAAAAGTCGCAAACGCTAAAGTTCGTATAGGTTATGTTAGGTCAAGTTAGGTTAGGTTAAGTTAGATTAGATTAAGTGAGGTTAAGTGAGGTTGGGTTAAGTTAGGTTAGGCAAGGTTGGTATTGCGGTTAAGACCTTTGGCGTTTGCGAATTTTCTCGTTTGGCGGTTACGGATTGGCGCTTGCGCGTTAGCGCTTGTGGTTTTTGGCGCTTCTGACAGCTACCCCCTGTAAACTTCAGTGTAAACAGTAGTCTTCCACGGTAACGTTTACTTGCAAACCTGTTTGCGTTTACTAGCTAAGTTTGGCTGTTGCCCTCTTTTTTTCACAAGAAATGTCTAGCTAACTTTACTCTTTACTGATTCACTTTTCTCACAAGTTGTCAATGCACAATCGTTGACATTCTTGTCCGCTTTTATACTTGTTTCAGGCAAAAGAGATAAATTTCTATTCCTAAAATTAAGGAATTTAAGTTGGATTAAAATCAGCCTTCCTATTTCTTAACCACTTACTACAGTATAAAACATTATTTGCGTTTGTTTCAGGGTCTTCACTTCCACGAGCAATATTTCAAAATTTTTGAAATGCTATTTGGAGGTGATCAACTTTTTGAGCTGTTACTTTATGAATCATCGCGTTTGAGGACTCTGTTAAAAGTCCCTCGAACGAGCCGCATTCAAAAACAGCCCTAAAAAGGCTTGAAAGACGTTAGGTAAGCTAGATTAGCAATCGTAGTTGAGGTAAACTTAGGTTAAGTGCGGTTTACAGGTTATGGGCCTTTCGTTTACTTCCTTCCCACTCCACTCCGTGAAGAAACATAAAACGCAGGAAAAAGACACTACATTTTTCAAAATTAAGGATGTAAAATTGGGGCTTTCCGCGGAAAAGGGCTTGCACACCAAAAGTTGGGATATTTCCAAGGTCGTCTCTGCCGCCAACAGCAGCCAGATCCCCGACCCGTTTCAGGACATTCAAAGGATTCCTTTGGTACACATACGACACGAGATAATAGGACTTCTGCGCTTTCACATCGCGCAATACGAGTGCTCTTTTCTTTGAGCCCTTTTTTTATTTTTTGTTTTGTGCTTTTCGACCTGTTAGAGATGAATTGATGTCTCATACATTTAAGACTCAAGAATGAACTAAATCGCCGTTGAAATCTTTAAAAAAAAAATCTACAAAGTGTACAGTTTTGTGTTTTTAACTGTGTTCTACCGTTCATCGCTAGGCGGAGGGGAGTGAGAACAAGGAACTAAACCCAACATTTTTTTTCTTAGATATT
>Ga0058701_10003702_pt1 | contig 12188 bp, 11 predicted proteins | sample AgamicOrMae_FD_97039 | JGI IMG/M metagenome (GOLD analysis project Ga0058701, IMG submission 97039) | Agave microbial communities from Guanajuato, Mexico - Or.Ma.e | ecosystem: Host-associated > Plants > Phyllosphere > Phylloplane/Leaf | place: Guanajuato, Mexico | collected 2012-06-04 | reverse complement strand
TTACCCAACCTAACCTTACCTAACCTAACCTTACCTAACCTTACCTAAGCTAACCTTACCTAACCTAACCTTACCTAACCTAATCTTACCTAACTTTACCTAACCTAACCTTACCTAATCTTACCTAACCTTACCTAATCTTACCTAACCTTACCTAACCTTATCCATCCTTACCCAACCGAACCTCACTCACTTCAACCCAACCTTACCCCAAACTAACCCTACCCAACACAACCTAACCGACTCTAAACCAACCTAAAAACGAACACTAACCCAGTGTAATCTTAGCCCACCAACCACATACCCTACCGTTCCATACCGCATCATAACCTTGTCCAGCCCAACACCAACCTTGGTGAGTCCTAGATCAAGGTCGACTCTAATTTGGAGCACGCAAAAACCTTGAAACTTCGAAGCGGCACAAGCATACCTTCTCCGATCAGAGGAAGTTGTTTAACCTCGTTTTTCGTCCTTTTTAATGAGAATGATTTTTGAAAGGGTTAAGTCTCGGGAAAAGGGTGGAACAGTCGCGGCCGATTTGGGACCAAAAATATTACTTACCTTTGTGTGAACATTGCCGAGCTTCGTGTGCAGGCATTCTCGGCGGGGGGCCACGCCCAGAGTAACCGGACCAAATAAACTCTTGCGAAACGAGAATTTTTACACGAGGGAATTTCCACTTTTCTGCGATTAGCATTCCATATTTGCATACTTCAATTTAAATTACATGGGTTGCATTTTTCGACCTATTTTGTTTTGATCTAATCGAAACCTCTCACTACATTATGAAGAAATATTTTGCTTCGCTTTGCTAATGTTACGCTCATTGTGAGCTAACCTCTAAACCCGATGCCTGAATCGCGAAAACTGATACTTTTGATAATAATACAAGGAAGTAGACAAGACTAAATTGAGGTGGTGACTGTACAGTTATACGTAAAGTGCTGTACGCCATTAGGCTTACCGAAAAAATAGGGTAGCTATCATGAACGCCAAATTTCCAATCCGCAAACGCCGCTACCAACCTAACCTGACCTCACCTAACCTAACCTTACCTTTGACTTTGGCGGTTATGATTATGGGTGCTTATGGATACTGGCGGGTATGGCGTTGGCGGATTTAAAGTTTGGCGTTTGTGGGTGCCACCCAAAATAATAAAGGAATAGAGAACAAAAGAAATGGAAAAAAAGAAATTGAGAATTCAATCTTCAAAATTTAAAATGTATTCTATCGACTCTTTCATATATCGTAAATCTTAAAAAAAAAAAATACCCTCTTCGCCTTTGAAACGCATCAAAACACAAAATACACTCTTACTTCGCGTTGCTTTCTTCAGTAAAGAATATAAAAACAGAATGTGTGTCACAGTCAGTGAAGTTCATACTAACATATCACCCAAACTTAATTCCACCCCGAACTGTTTTCCCTAAAATCCTCTTCAAAAACAACTCCCCACCCTCCAGTCATCCAAACCTGACCAAGATTCGAGTACTGTCATTTTCCATTTGCGCATTTTCGTAGGAAATCGGTACGTTTTTTTCCCCGGTTCGACTTAAGCGAGAGGCCGGGGCGCTACAAGGTGTGTATAGTGCGTCCACCGCGCCCTCAACACTTCCACTAATAGCAGCGCGGCTGGATGCGGCTAGTCACGGCGCGGTAGGCCTTAACTTATCCAAAATTGCCGATTGGGCGGAATCTTGATTGAACGTAATGATTGCCTTTAATTTTGATCCGTTATCCCTCTTACGCACTGAGTAATTGTTCCACCAAAAATAGGTTCCACTTAACTAAGGCTCACATATATTTCTAGTTTCTGGATGGTCACAAACTGCGTGAGCGGAAAATCACGGTGCGAAGAGTGAGCACTTAAGTAGTTCGCACTCAATAGTTTGCACTCAATATTTTAAAGGTTTCCATCCTCTTTCATTCTCCTTTTAGTCATCTAGTCGAGCTGAGCGAGTCACGGGACATTTAATAAGACCGCCCAAGCTTATTGTAGCCAAGCCTGATGCTGCTTGCCTATTAAGTTAAACAAGGGCAAAGCACAAGCGAGGCGAAAGTAGCAACCCTCAAAAACGTGCAACGCCGGCTGTATAACACGTCTAAGAAAATCGCTATTCGGTGTAAAGACAATCTATTCTATCTTTTAAAAACTATTCTTCTGTTCGAAGTGACTATTCACACGCTGCCCCATTTAAAATGTATTAGGTTGGTTTCCGTACGTTCAAGTCTCTCTTGCATTGACATAGACGTGCGAATAGAGCTGATGTCTTTTGTTTGTTTCTGCAGGACCTCCGGCAATTACCGGCCGGAGCGATCCAGGACCTGTGTACGCAGAGCCAAGGATAACATCGCGGGTCCAAGTTAAAATGGAAGGATATTTAGAGAAAAAAGGCAAAATGGTGAGTAAACCGCGTTTATTCTTCAATATCATAGGGTCACAATACCGCAGCGAAAAACCCACTGACGAAAAGTATTCGGGCAATTTTCAATATGCAGCTAATGCTGGTATGAAAAGAGAAAAAGTCATGGATTTAAAAAAAGCTTCAACGAAATTTCCGCACAATACCTCTACATGTGTATTCGAGTCACAATTCGTTGACTTCAAATGAAACTGTACCAGTTGAAAATGCTGTTTCAAAACTGTACTACTTGCAATCCATAAGCATAGGAATTAGTACATGCTTGAACGGGCATTTTCAAATAGTACAATTTCATTTGAAGCTGTCAAATCCTCGAGTGATTAGCGCCCCCTTTAATACTGTTGAAGTATATATAATTTGACGGTTGTCGATCAGAACTAGGCAGCCCACATGTCATTGCTGTCATGTGAGTTGCCTACCCACGATCTTCGACGAACCGAAAAAAGGACCGTAACATGACGATTACCCGGGTCTGATCACGTTGCATCGTCACGCTTTCGCTTTGACCTTTTCAACCTCGTTGAATACAGATTCCTCACAGCGTAATGAAAAGTCACAAGCAGGTAGAACACTAGTTGCCGAAATCGCAACCTCTTCAACTGAAAGATCTACTTTCTAACGAAAAACGAGAATAATGGGTTGTGCATTTTTTCAGCGGTTGGTAAGCACGTGGAAGCGGCATTGGTTCGTTTTGGAGGGGCGGCTACTTTTGTACTTCAAGTCGCAGCAGGAGTACGCGCGGTTGTCGCCGTGCCGCGGCTCGCTCAACATGGGCCTGGCGGCGTGCGTGCGCCCCGGGTCCACCCACGCGCGCGCCGACGAGGGCCTCCTGCTCGAGGTGGTGCTTCGCTCGCACGTCGTCACTTTGGTGAGCAGCCATCATTAACGTATCATTAGGCACCAACTATAAAACAACATCCTCACGAGCACGGGGTCTTTGTTAACTCATAACAGCCCAAAGTATGTGGAGTGAAATCCAGCTAAAGATAAATTTTAAGGACTTTTTTCATTTAAATGCGCAATTTTAAGCTTCGGAAAATGCCTAAATAATTGAATTTCAGGTTTCCAGAGGGGTGATATTTTTTAACCCACTACCGCCCAGCGATGCAATAGGCAGCAGAAAAATTATTTTAGAGGATCTTTTCAGTTCAGTATTGTCACAATTTAAAAAATATCACCCCTCCGGAAACCTGAAACTTAATTACTTAAGAATTTTCCAAAGCTTAAAATTGCGTATTTTAATGAAAAAAAAAATCGTTTCAATTTCTCTTAAGCTGAATTTCATTCCAACTACTTTGGGCTGTTAGGGGCTAAATTATAACAATACTGAACTGAACAAATCCTCTAAAATATTTTTTTCTGTTGCCGAACGGCATCGCTAGGCGGTATTGGGTTAAGAGAAATTGAAATCATTTTGCTATTGAAATACGCAACTTAAAGCTTTGGAAAATTCCTAAATTATTGAATTTCAGGTTTCGTTGTCAATCTCTCCTGGTTTCCAGGAAATCGAGGGTAAAACACGTGTCATTCCCTTTTGTCAGCTCATCTTGTTGTACCTCCACGGAAAAAAATGGTTTTGTTACGGCAACAAAATAAGGGACAACAAATAAATTTTTTGTTGCTGCAACCAAAAATTTTGCTGCAGCAACCAAACGTTTTGTTGATGGTACTAAACATTTTGTTGTTGTAACAAAGTATTTTTGTTGTCCCTAATTTAACAAATGATTTTGTTGGTATAACAAAACCTTTTATACCGTGTCAAGGCCCGCTTCAATATCGCTCCGTCTGACAAGTATTCTTGTTTCCAGAGAGCCAAGGACCGGATGTCCCACGAGCGCTGGCTGCAGGCCCTCCTGGACTGCATGACCATACCGAGGGCTCCGTCGCCCAATCACGATCACAGGCTCAAACACCCGCTGCATCTGCGCTACCCGTCAGCGGATAATCTCACTCAAGCTCAGGTAACAATCTCACCCACTCACCACTAAAATCTGCGGCCTCATATGAAAAATATTCTTTAGGGTTTATTGGTCTCCTAAGAGAGACGTTCACACTTCACGTTTCTTTCGAGTTTAACGTCAGCTGCCTATCAACAACTTTGTGTGCCTTATTCATAAAGTAGCTTAAACAAACCTCGCTCTAAATTAAGGAGCAAAAGTGAAGGAAAATCCTTCCAATATTCACACGTAGAGAATAGCTTGGTTGGAGCAACCAAGCGCTACTCGTCTGGTTGCGACAACAAAACATGAGATGCACAACTGAGGAATTCGTTAACACGACCAAATATTTGGTCATCGCATCCAAAAATATAGTTGCCTCAATCAAAAATTTTGTCACCAAATCCAAAAATACGGTTGCCACCAAAAAATAATTTTTGGACGGAAAATCACCATTTAATACCTGTACAAAACGGACTTTTAAGGGGGAACTCCGAGAACAACCGAGTATTTTTTTTTGCCTTAGCATTTTCCGTTTTACTTAGTGCGAGAAATTCACGCAGATCTGTCAGAGAACAACATGGTTGCCATACGGGAAATGTATGGAAAAAAAAGGGCGGACGTAGCGAATGCAAAAGGCAACTCATCCAAGACTGGCACCTTAAAAAAATAAAATAAAAAATAAAAATAAAAAAATAAAAATATGGTTGTGTATGTCAACTTGGTTGCTCCATCCAAGCCCTTTCTGGATGCTAATTTACAGTGCAGTCAAGTTACAAGTAAACAATAGTTGTTTATGCCTGTTAGTACTTAACGGGCATGAAATTCAGCACAGTTGGCCAAAACGTCATGACCCCTGCTTCCATGTATTTCTTATGGAAGCAGAGTTCATAACTTTTCTGACCCACTGTACACTTTCAGGCTTCTATTTCCTGTGCTGAGTAAGCGATCTCATAACGACGGTTTCGCAGAACGGCGACCCCGAGAAACGAACCAAACACAGAACCCTGCCAGCCTGGCGACGGTCCGCGTCCAACGCCGCGGACTGGAGGCCCCTGGGGGGCGTCACGGACCGGCTGGGCGGCCAGAGAGTGTACCCCTTGGCGCCCACGCCGATGGAGGCCTCGTCGCGCTCCAGGTCGCCGTCGGCCAGCCCCACCCCCACGCCACCCCCGCCCCCGGACAACGCGCACCTCCTCCGCCGCCAGCTGGCCTACGACGACAACGCCGACGTGACCCGGAGCTCAGAGGACCTGGGCCGCTGCGGCCTCAACGGCAACTCCAGCAAGAATCTAATCAGAGACGAGAACCAGAACCAGCCAAGACTGAAAGCCACACTGCTGCGAAAAGCGCACAGCCAGGTAACCAATCATGTTCACAGTAGAAACTCCACGTTTAAAACAGCCTAAAGTATTTGGAAGGAAATTCAGCTAAAGAGAAATTGGAAGGATTTTTTCCACTTTAATACGCAATTTTAAGCTTTAAACTATTAAATTTCAGGTTTCTAGACGAGTGAAATATCTTGAGTTGTGACAATAGTACTGAACTGAAAAGATCCTCTAAAATAAAGTTTTCTATTGCCGAACGGCATCGCTGGGCGGTAGTGGGTTTAAGGTAGTCCCACACTCGTTATGGGAGTGAAAGGTGAAACAGGAATAGCGTAATTCGGTCATTTTTAATACACCCCTAACAATATCAATTGAGGGCTCTTGACTAGACAACTCCTTATAACCTTACAGAACCTACTTTAACGCATAACAGCCCAAAGTATTTCAATTGAAATTTAGCTTAAGAGAAATTCGAAGGATTTTCCTCATTAAATTACGCAATTTTAAACTTTGGAAAATGCCTAAGTTATTAAATATCAGGTTTTCAGAGGGGTGGATTTTTTTTTAAGTGTGACAGTACTGAACTAAAAAGATCCTCTGCATAAAATTTTTCTTTTTCTGAACGGCATCGCTGGGCGGTACACTGTAAACAGAATGGGTTAAACTACGACACAGCGGTTTTAACCCCAGTTGTAACTTAACCCCCCTGAGATTTAACATTACCTTATAACTGGGTGATTCAAACCTCTTCAGGGGTAATAATATTACACATTTTTGTAAAATAACCCCAGTTTGAAGGTAGTAAAACATTTGTGTGGGGTTAACTTTATCTTTAGACGTGTTCTATTCACCCGCCACCCTGCTTGTGAAAAATAACAACTTGGGGGGGGGGTTAAAGCCCTTACGTTGTCATTTAACCCATTCTGTTTACTGTGTAGTAGGTTAATTTATGCTTGCCGATCGATGTTTAACAAAAGGTACCTTAATCTCAAGAGAACCTACGAAGTTTGCCTGACTTAACCTATAACATTTTTTCAAAAACTACGTTACACTGTTTGAGCCCCAATTTAGTGAGCCTGCAAGTAGAGAGTGGCCAACTGTACCACGTGACCACTCCAAGTTTTGGATCCCAACCAATCACCAAAGGCAAAAGCTGGATCCCAACCAATCAGATCGGTGGAATTCAGAAGGACCGTCAGAGTTGGCCACTCTCTGTTACACTACAGTCTCTCTACCCCAATTCACAGAATCTAGGATCGTAACCCTGTGGGTCACCATCACTAAGAAGTGCGGATAAAGAGTATTATCTTTGGTTTCAGCACAAAGGCAGCTGTCCCGAGGAGTTGTCGTCGTGGATCAGGAACAGGAACGGAAACGGAAATGGACACGACAGTGATAGAGAGGCAGATTACGTCAAATACTCGGATGCAGAAGAGAGCGAGAAGGGCCCGCCGGCCAGAGGGAGGCGCAACGCCAGCGCGGAGAGAATCGAGGACGCGACGGACAGCAGTCGGCGCCGGAGACAGCCTCTGCGATCCAGGCTAAGTTTCCTCGCCAAAGTCTTATCCACGGTCAGGAGGCACTCGTCGCACATCCCTAAGGAAGCCGTCGACGAGGTCTTACGGACCGCGCCAACCAACGGCTATGTAAGTTGCGACAACTGGATACTCCTCTTAGTCTGCCACCCAGTCTAGCTTAGGGTAACCCACTACCGCCCAGCGATGCCGTTCGGAAACAGAAAAATTTAGTTTGGAGAATTTTTTCAGATCAGTATTTTCACAATTTGAGAAATATCACCCCTCTGGAAACCTAAATTTATTAATTTAGGCATTTTTCCAAGCTTAAAATTTCGTATTTTCATAGAAAAAAATCATTCCAATGTCTCTCAGGCTAAACTTCACTCCACTTTGGGCTGTTCTGGGTTACTATAATCTTGTTTAATTCGTCAGAGGATAATTTAACCTCGGTAGCTCTTATCTCGGTTGGCGTAAGAAACCTAACCTGAGGTTGCTGCAACCTGAGATGGTTGTATATAATGAATCGTAATGAAACGAAAGGTGGAACAAAATACTACCGGTAGAAAATGCATCTTTCGGATCAGAGAGTATCAGCGCGGGATATTAACCCATTTGTGTTTACAGTCGAAGGAGATCGACGCAAACATGGTCACATCAATAGAGGAATGTTCGCCAGTTCCCATTGAGATGAATAACGGCCACCAAGCGGATATATTCAACATGCCTCCGATTGAGCCGCCACCTGATTATGACTCGGGTATGCAAAAATCATTCGAGAAGTTGCCGGGTAAACCTTGAGACTTTATGAGTTGTATTGGTTATTTAAATTTTCTTTTCTACGTCAAGCAAAAATTCTCAGAAGTTTATTCAAATTATGCCCCATATCTCAAAAAATTACTGGCGCTTGACGCAGGGACAGAATTAAAAAAAAAGTAATAATAAAAAAATAGGCAAAACTTGGAAAAAAAAGTTTTGCGGGATATCTCCAGAAGATTTTGAGTCACCTCCTAAAAAGAAAAAGTAGGGCTTTCATCTTAATCCACTACCGCCCAGCGATGCCGTTCGGCAACAGAAAAAAATATTTTAGAGAATCTTCCCAGTTCAGCGTTGTCACACTTTAGAAAATATCACCCCTCTGGCTACCCGAAATTTAATTATTTATGCATTTTCCAAAGCTTAAAATTGCGTATTGTAATGGAAAAAATCTTTTCAATCTCTCTTAAGCTGAATTTCATTCCAAATACTTTGAGCTGTTATCGTTTAAAAAAAGGGGGGGAGGGACATGGCTGAAAAATTCAAACATTGTCTGAAAGCCTGTGCATCACACGAAGTTTTACCTGGGAATACCCAAAGTTGGTTGTGTCGCATGGACTGACTAAAAGAGTGCAGGTACTTTCGGTAGGTTTCGATACTGCTTCTCAGTGTCCCAAATACTTTTATTCTTTGAATAGTCTGGCAATGATGGGACTTTTGGTTGCAGTGTCCCCTGAGACAACGGCTGCCAATTCTCGCGGCCGCTCGCCTCCCAAATCTCCTTGTGTTCCTGACCTGCCTCCAAGACGAGTCCGCCGACCTCGCTCCCCCTGGCACGACGTCCCGACCAACAACTCTCCCGTCTACGTGCCGACCGACGACGAGGACCTCCACGGCCGTCGCCTCCACAACATGAGCACTTCCAATCGGAGCGCCGTTCACGAGGGTCCTCAATGGTCACCTGGGGCTTCAAGCGACCACCTCGCCATCTTCCTCAGCTCCGAATCCAGCGATGACGAGTTCCACGAGGAGCAGGTGGTACTGCGGCAGCCTCTGGATCTCCCCAACGCCGACCCCCAAGGCCACGTGGGCCTCTCCAGGATCGAGGCGGCCAAGCTGAGCCTGCTCCTGCGAGCCCACGAGGCAGGAAGCGCGGCGACAAAGCGGAACTCGCGTCCTGATAAAGAGGACGTTTGTGGCGATGTAGATGCCATCATCGCGCGGCTGGAGGCATCTTCAGCCGCAACCCAGTCCGCTTTCCGACCTCCTCTACCGGAGAAGCGACCAGTTCTCAGAGCGCAGAGCTTTCACGTCGTTCCGACTTCGTCCTTCTGCCCTGAGAAACGGAGCACTCCGGATCTGCGTCCCCAAGTCGAGAACGAAATTGTGGTCCACGAGCAGCTGAGGCCTCCAGCACTCCCGGCGAAGGTTCGGCGGTCCGGGGCTCACTCCAGGGAGCTGGATGCTCTTCTGGCCCAGCTGACTGATATGACGCAAGTTCCCCTCAGGCCTGCAGCCGGAACTCGAAGTCTGGAGGAGCGATCGGTAAGTTCGCCTCTCAAGCAACCCGAAAACTTCTCAAAAACTAAGTATCTGTTTCTGGTTTTCAGACCTGTGAATCTGATTACGATATCCCTCGACCACACTCGTCGCTTCTGCAACTCCTAGCAAAGCGCACCTGCCCCAACTCGCCGTCTTCAAGGTAAGAACTCCACTGGTCCAAGATGAGATTTCGAACCTCTTATGTTCCATCCTGACATATTTCTTCATTGATGAGGATAAATATCTGGCTTCGCGACCGTTGGGTGAGGTAAAACTAGGTTAGGAGAAGCACCTTATCCCTAGCTAGCAACCCACGGCTCGGTAACGGAGTAGGTCTATTTAAATTCACATGTATTCCACTTGATTTCCCTGTCAGATTGACCCGACTTGACTCTCTGTTTCAGGTGTCCCGTCCCGAGCGGCAACATGTCGCCAGACTCACTGGACCACCCTGGATCATGCGTGTTGGCATCGCATCACCGGCCGCACACCTGGGACGCCCCCGTCACCGGCGCACCCTCCAGGAAAGTCCGGGATCGCAGCCGGCGGGCCACTCTCAGCGGGCCCATCGCCGACTACCCTGAAGTTGTTCCCCGCGACGTGTGGCAGCGCATTGCTCCACCGCACGTCCCTGCTCCCATCCCTCCTGTCGCATCAGCGTCTCTGGAGGACATTAGCGAACGCTCCGAATTCGAGAGCAAGCCAGACCTGGACGTGGACTCTCTCGAAGTAGCCGTCCGCGGCGACGCGGAGGCTGAGGTGCCCGTCGGGGTGCTCGTGTGCATAGCCGAGGAGCCGACTGAGGATTCGGAGCGCAGTGGCATCTCCGCTTCAGCGTCCATCTCGCTGTCCGAAGGCGCCCTGAGATGCGGGAACACAGACTCCCGGGGCCAGACAGCCTCCGACTCGGACCTCATCGTCTCGGACGACGAACTGGGCTCGCCAGACCACACCGTGCCTCATCTCCAACCCGACAGCCTCTACTGCGCTGCCTTCGGCTCCATCGAAGAGGATTCGCTCGAACCCAAACAATGCTGAGTTCTATTCTAGTCATGAGTTATTTATTCAGTCACTACTCACGTTCTCCATTTTCTTCAATCGAGTGATGAAAGTCGTGACTTAAGACCCCGCCGCGTTTCGAGAAAAAATCGTTTGACACTCAAATCTTGTAACGAGCTACAAGTGCCTTCAGTGCGTTTTTGTAAATCAACTAAATATCAGCACAGCAATCGTGTCAATAAATCAATCGTGTGGAATATGCCAGCACTTCGTATTACACACTGCCGTAGATTAGGCGAAAGGTGAAGTACTTGACTTACCCAGTAAAGCGAGCCGCATAACTGGGATAATAAAAGACAGTATTTTAGAATTTGTTGGATCATATACCGATAGTTTTACGATTTTCGTCGTTTGTTCAAAAGGTCCATCACAACTAGACCTTCACTAACACATCCCTGTTTCAGACTGTATTTTGTATATACACTTTCCATTTAAATACTATTTCTACAACACACTTCTTTGGGCATGCATAGTATTTTTGGAATGTTATTATATTGTATGTATTCAAAGAATTAAAACTTAAAAAAAAGCAATGTTGCTATTAACACTATTCACACAAAACTGAATCCCGTCCTTATCAAAGTAGGATTTAAACTGAAACAATGACAAATAAAATGGACGTTTCCGGCGAAGTACTTTTGGCAACGTCGCACGCGTGTGCGCGACATGCGCAGGTGGTACTTATTTCCCTTGTTAATAAAAATTTTCCGATTAAAAAAAAAAAAAACTTCAAGTCCGTCTTGACAAATAAACCCGAGGGTCACTATGGAGGTTTGGTTCTGCGAATATATTATGGGTTCGTTTTTTACGAATGCTGTAAAATAGGTGCCCACTTCGTCGGTGCATTTGTCTGTAATCGCTCGTACTTCCTTTAATTTCAAAAGTTCTGAGAAAAACCCCTCGTCGATTTTTACAAAAATACCTCAGGGTCACTGAGGCAATTTGATTTTGTTGACAAATGAGCTCATTTTTCATGTATGCGATAAAATAGACGCGTCACGTCTGCAGTGTAGTTAGTTACAGCGCAGGCATGGTGAGTATTTTTTGAAGTGATTTTTCCAAAATATTTTACGCCAACTTGGCAGGAGATGCTGTAGTCTGATCCCATTCCACGCTTTTTTTTTAGTAGAACTACTTGCAATTCTCTTTTCTTCATTAATAATAGTCTAACAGAACGTATCTCCAGGTAAAATAGCCCAATCGAATTGCACTAACAGAGAGCCTAATAAAACTTCCAACAAAGAAAAACTTCTTACACTCGTATAACGCGTTATGATTGCGATTCCTGCTACCACTTGAGTTGCAGCTTTCGTTACAAAGCCTTGCGAAGCGATAGGTTACTTAACCTACGAGTATCTAAGCCTTAGGTCAACGAGCCTGACGTCTCTTATTTCCCGGAGGCAGGCCGAAAAGTTAACGGCATCAGATTTGAGGATCACTAAGAAAAGTGGTAGCGAAAAACTGTACGAGGAATCTAACCCAACATTAGTTAACCTAAACTAAGTGAACCAGGGATGTTAAGTAACGCGTTAGAAGTAACGCGTTACTAGTAATCGTTACAATTTTCAAGTAACGTAACGAGTAACGCGTTACTTTTTTCAGAAAGTAACGACAAAAAGTAATCGTTAC
>Ga0058701_10003701_pt1 | contig 12189 bp, 5 predicted proteins | sample AgamicOrMae_FD_97039 | JGI IMG/M metagenome (GOLD analysis project Ga0058701, IMG submission 97039) | Agave microbial communities from Guanajuato, Mexico - Or.Ma.e | ecosystem: Host-associated > Plants > Phyllosphere > Phylloplane/Leaf | place: Guanajuato, Mexico | collected 2012-06-04 | reverse complement strand
GGTGCTAGAAAATTACTAAAAATAGAAGAAATGTTTTAATCGCTAAATCTAAGTCAATTTTGACAATTTTACACTGAACTTAAAAAGGACTAAATTAGATAGTCAAACAAATATGACTGAATCAATTAGTCAAAAAATGATTATTTCAAATTTAGAGTGTGAATTCCAGTGCAGTGCAACTTCGGGACTTTGCTGAATTTGAACACGATTAATACGGAACCACCAGCATCTTTAGACCGCTCGCAGGCTCAACAATCCGGCGAGATAGAAATTATTATTCCTGATGCCAGAAAAATGTTTTCTTAGAAAAAAAAACATTTTTTTCTTGCCACAAGAAACTTTCTCCTACTGCAAGAAAAAAAATCTCGTGCCAAGAAAAAAATTTTTTGCAGTAAGAAAAAAAAATGTTTTGCAGTACCGGTAATAGAGCGAACATTTTCTTGGCATCAGAAAACATTTACGTGGGTAGTTTTGCACTAGCAATGTTACGTCATACCGGTCCCGAAAATCACTCAACGGACACAGCAAAGCAACAAAGTATTTGAAATAGTGAATCTAAAAGTGCTCACTTTTGCTGCAAAGGTAGTTTGATTTTCGTCTTATTTCCGAGGTCACATGGAAGATTTGAAAAAAAATTACAAATAAACTTTTTGATTCATTAGCACGGAATAGCGATCTCTTACTACCAATGGCCCAGGACAGCATCCAAAGTGTTCCCATGATATCAAAGGAATTGTATTTTTGATTTTTTTTTCAATAACGCATAAGTGATTTTTACGATGTGACGCGATTTTTAACAGTTTTGCGAACTCAGCATTGGCGGGTGAGATGAAAAAGTGTTCCAACTCGACAAAACACCCCTGAGAAAGGTTATTTACCTTGACAGCACCGATGATGAGTGAGATAGCTGTGATTACTTGAAGGGCAAGTGAGATAAAATCTGTGCTGTATAGGAACAGGGTCACTGAAACAAATGACAGAGACATTTCAGATTTCTCCCAGAGACAGATCACGGAAGATAGACAGCTCGAAGACACGTAATAAAATGCTTACACGAGGGAGACATCCTTTGCAGCCTCTCCATGGCGACGGAATCAACCAAACTGTCTTTGATGGTCATATTTAACTCTTCTGGCGTAAGCCCTGCCGACTCATGTTCGTGTTCACTTGGCTCAAAATCGAACCCCCAGTCAAACAATCCGAGCAACAGGAACAGGAGCATTAAACTCGCCAATACCTGAAACAAGACAATCGGCAACATGTATTTGTCATATAAGTCTTCGTCATAAAAAAAATTACAAGATAACGGTGTCGATCGCGTACACACGAGCTCGAAAAAGAGGCGATTTCTCAATGACCTAGGGTCTTTTGAGAGAGAAAAAAAATCGTTTAAGGTAACAAGATGATGGCATCGGTAATGGTATTGATGAAAATAATTTCTGTTTTGGGATCGACTACATCCACCCATTTTGGGGTGAGGTAAAATGGGACCATTCCGTGTTTTTGCTATTTTCCAAGATTGTCTCACAAACAACAAATACAAATGGAAAGGGATCGGCGAGAGGTTTTCCATTGATATTGCTGTGCTCATCTTGCAATTTAATGAAAATACGACATGGTCCCGTTTCACCTTTTACTCCAAAGTAGGTATCGGTGTTCCCACAATAATATTTTTTTAACCAGTGTAAAGGGAATGGCGACAGCCCTGGATCGAGTATCCATAGCAAGTCAATGCATGAATATCCATAGAAGTCCAAGGATATCCAAATGGATGTCCATGAAATCGTGGATAATTGAAGACTGATATCCATAAAAACGTGGATATCCGTCCATGGATAGTTATTTTTACAGATATCCATCGCAGAATATCCTTGCATGGTTATCCCTGCTTGGATCTCAATGTGGATATCCTTACTTGTATGGATAATTGAAGCCTGACACCCGAAAATCATGGATATCCATGTTGATATCCGTGGATTTTTGGAAATCCATGCATAGATATGCTATGGATTCTCGGACCAAGGAAGGGTCAAAAGTAAATACCTTCTGAGGACAGTCTCCTTGATTATTTTAGCCTTAATCGTAATAGTCGGAAAACTTTAGGATATGAAGAATGAGTTGAAAGAAGTGCACTATTGCCTGCTGCGGATGGGACTGAAATAAACACTCGTTACAAGTAAAAAACGATGAAAAACAAAAATATAGTTAAACAAATGGAAAAGTTTCGTCAACATTTCTCCTGGAACCAAAAAAAAGCCTACACATATGTAATAGAATAAGGCGGGTGGTCTAAGTAGTTCATCATTTGAAAAGGGGTTATGACCCCCTCACACACACCGATTTCCGTCCCCGATAGACGCAATTTCTCATAACAGACATACTCTTCCGCATGAAAAATCCTGCTTTCGATACTGGTCAGGCGGCATCGATCGCGTACAGGGTAAATGGCGCCAACATTCAGATTTGAAGTGTGGAGCCGGCGACGGCACGGCAATTTGTTTGGATCTGGCGTGACGTAACTTAACGGTCGTGGAGGAGGCCGGAGTCCCGTTGAGAAGTCTGCTGCGCTTGATGCGCTTTGCCGGAGTATGCATCCTGCCGTACGAGCTCCGGCACGCCTACATGGATGCGCGGTGCCGCGCCGCGCCGGCCGGCTCGCGAAGATGCACTACCATCTCCAAGGCCGAGACTAGTTTTCCAACACGTTCCCGTATTGGGTAAAATAAAAACCTTTGCGATCGGATATACCGAGAGGAAAGCGAGGGGATTCAATTCTAAACAACGATTTCGAAGTGGAGTTCTTATAACGCCAAAGTGACGAGATGCGTTTCGTTGCTTCTAACGGTTTCCTTAAAAGGTTCGTACTAGCGGCGAGTCTCATAAGGAGAAACGCGACGATCCCCGCGGTGTGCGTTGATTCGTGGGATGCATGAAACTAGCAACGCTGATTGATGGGATCATGTGACAATGGTCTCATGATGGGATGCAAGGGGTGACGCGGCAGTTGACGTCTTTCTCCCTCTGACAAAGCCTCTAAGTCATGAGGTTAAAACCTATAAAGGCATAAAAAATGTGTATTTTTATTCAAAACGTACAGCTTGTCATAAGTTTTTATTTGAAATTACTATAGGTTACGATAGTCTTTACCTCCTTCCCGTTTATTAATGACGAAAGGTTTTCCTTCTTTTTTTTTTATGGGAACTTTGGTGATACGGTAGATTTTCCGTAAGATCTGAAATTTTTAGTTTAATTTAATGACCCAGCCTCAGCTCGATGCTGACTAGGAAACGTAACGTTAGCCTAGGTCGACTGAAGCTATAGAAAGAGGTGAGGATGGGTTAGGTTTGGCTGCGGTCACATACGGTGACCTCTGCGGTTTGGTGCGGTCTACAGGTTACTCTCTTCAAGACTGCGAGATTCACTAAATTGAACCTTGGAGGAATTCCTGCGAGATTTAACTTCAAAGTAACCCTGTTGAAGCATCAGCATGGTCAGTTTTTGGTTTCAACGAGCGAATTTTACTCGAAGGTTTGTGTTTGTAGAGCGAGTAGGTTCCTAAGGCTAAGTTAGTGGAAGTCACGGCGTAGAAAATTAGAATAGGTTGGCTTTAACTGGTGAGTTTGCATGCATTGAATTAAGTTTATTTAGATAGGGGTTAGTCTAGGTACTATTGTCGTCTAAAAGGGTCTATTATTTTGGCGTCCTTGCCGCATTCCAGCTTTGTTACGAAAACAAGACACGATTGCCCGTGCATTAATACATTGGCCCTGCCAACAAAATCTTGAAAACTTATCCTGTGACAAGTGTTGTGGCCGTGGGAAATAAAGTTCCAAAGTTGAGGCAGCGCTCACACAACAGACTGGAACAGTTCGGCGGGCGGGCGGGCGGCGGCCGAAACGAACCGCGCGTCCGTGACCGGCGTCACGGCCGCGTCACGGCCGTGGTGGGACCAGCAACGGCCGCTGAGGCACTCGTCGCCACAAAAGCGCGGCAGATCGCTTTAAATTTCGGATTTTAAAAGTGTGTTCCCTTTGCGAATGCTACTTGGCACAGTTAGTTGCGGTGCCGCAGTTTTGTCCGCCAATTAAGCTTAATGAACAATTTTGTTTCGCTCTATTTCATTGGTATCCTTCTTGACTCAAGAATATCCAGAGCTAACCGTAAAACTCCGTAGAATGGCTAAATATGAGCCACTGACAAGTTCAACCAAGGATTTGTAACGAGGATAACCTTCAACGCACATCACCATAACAGTCCAGTGGAAAGGACATAAGCAAGTCGCACTCTTGAGAGTAGATTTTGTTAGTGAACCTAATCTTCGAACTTTTACATGTGTGGGTTGTTTTTATTGTAAAAGGTGACGAGAGCAAAATAGTAAAAAATACAGAAAATTATTGAAGCAGTAAATGCGGACAACACAAAGTAAAAACAAAACACCTGTTTTAGGGAATGCTATGCATACCTGTTTTGGGTGGAAAACTAGTACGGGGGAAAGTACGTATTTTGGTAATTTCATAACGTAGACCTATGTTCAGCCACGTGAATGGAAAGCTCTCGCCGATACCTTTTGAATGATATGGACTTGGACGATCTACCTTGGAAAAAAATACGCACTAACCCCGTTTTAGGTTTACACCCAAATCAGGTTTGGCATTCCCTTGAACGGGTGTTCTATTTTAACTGTGTATTTTGCGATTTTCAGCTAGTTTGCTTAACGCACTTCAAAAATATGTAAAAAGGACTCATAAAAACTATATATTTGTAACTATGCGGTATTGTATTTATAAGGTTAACAACAAAAATTCATAATACCAAAAAAAATTGTCTCCGTGAGGTATAACAGAAATGCTTAAGCGCACGCGTTGACCACTGCAATGGTAGACGGTCAGGAGAAAAACAAAGGTGATTTTTTGAAAGAAGACTCCTACGAACCTGCAGGCCACCTCTCAAAGACAAATTAGGGCGAAAAGAATTTCAGTGCTGTCAAATATTGGATGGGGATACTTTTAATAGAGTAGACAGCTACAAACACGCAAACTTTCTGGTGAATAAGCAAGCAGGAATTCATATGGGGGAGGCCTGAAAGCACGGGTCCGTAGACCACCAGAACTGTCGGATAAAAAAGGCAAGCATAATGTACTATCGAGAGGCTTACAGGCATTTTGCAAACGTATCTAAACTACCTGTCGGATGAAGAAATAAGCATACAAGGAAGAGTAGACTAACCCAATAATCACTGTTAAGAAGATAGACTGTCGCGAGTAAAATGACAAGCAGTAGTATGCTGTACCATTACGGGCCGACTGCAACGCACGTGTACTACCTCTAATATATCGCAGGGGTGAGAGGACATTCTGTACTGAAAATCTTGAATTTTACAAACATGCGCGTCTAGTATAACACGATCCAAGTCCGGAAGAATTCCCGTGGGTGCAACAAGCACTAAAGTATCGATGACTGAAAATCCTAAAAAAAAGAACATTACAAACACTAGACAAGAGCCACTGAATTTGAGTGTTTACGCCCGGTTTACAGTATCTAGTTTTTAAAATTCGTGCTCTTTTGATGACCGTTATCGTTAGTCAGACTTCACATATTCAGGTACTTCATCAATAATGAACTTTCCTTTTTCTCGTTGCTATTCTAATTTCTTTAAAGGAATCAACGGAAAAAACGAGCAATTGAGATTTAAAAAATTGCCCCTATTCTTCGATGCAATGACTTTCTTTTTTGGGTTGTAAAATAGCAAGGCTATTGTATCACGATTCTATTCAAAATGGCGGCATGTATTAAAAAAAGCCTACAGTAATTTGATCAATTTCTATTTACTCAGCGCCCATAGAACAATCGACGCCATGACAACAAGTCCACATGGAAAATTTTATTTACTCAAGCCTTACAATTTAAAAGTAATAACAATAAACGCGATAAGAAAACAGAAAAAAAAACGTTCCAAGAACGAAAAATAAGAGACAAACATGACAGGAACAATGTTACGGAATAGAAGCAACACAGGAGGACCTCGTGGGAAATTTTACGAGTGGTTGAGGTTGAGTTGAACGAACACTAATTCAGTGCTAAAGAAAGGTACAGGAAAGTTAATTGTATGCCAACATCACAACAAAGTTCGACTTTAGATACTTCACTGTCTTCATGAAAAAGCGTTACCTCTGATTGTGCAGTGTACAGTACTAACCAGAGAACAATAAGAATCTGATCTCTCCTTGTGGAGCTCTCCGTCCACCTTGGTGGCCGCCATATGATCGGCGGTCATCGTTTGACTTTAATATTTCCCTGTATTAGACTATGGATATGAAACAAGTGATTTGCACCTCGATAGTGTCAGTGATAGTCATGAAAGAAGAGCAGCAGCATCGTGCAAATAAATCAGGTACAAGTAGATATATTCGATAGGTGGGTGAGACCCACCATGGAAAAAAGCAATATTAGAAAGGACCAAAGTCTCTAAAATCACAGTGAGCTATTCAACTGGGAAACAGTAACAGTAGTCAAATGCTACGGGTTTTCGAAACAACATAATTCGAGCTGACCCCCGAACGCAAGCTGTAGAATCCGGTAACAGTTAAGGCTCTGAATTACCTGTATTTTACAGCTTTGCGCCATTGCGAGTCAATTATTGGAGAAGAGCGAAGCTTCGCACTAATAGGTTCGAGCAGATGTTTGATTGGTGGGTCAAAGGACGAAATCTCTTAGCTAGTCGTTGGATCGATACCTCAATGGATCGATTTGGAAACATTCAATATTCAACACGCCTTTCGTAACGACGCGATAAAGCCAATGTCACTACACTGGGTCAGGAGCGTCGATGAATTAATGAATATGGGGTATAGCAAGTTCAGGGAATTTTCTTAGAAAAGTTTAATTTTACCGTACCGGTAGTATTGAATTATGCAAGGAACTGATACGTGCTGAGAGACGTGATGTCATGCATTATAATTAGTTATCTGCAGTCACAAATACACTCGTGTATGAGGATTAAAAACATATATATGATTGCCATTTTTTTAATGGGGACTGTGACTACTTAACACAAGTGGTGCCACATGAAATCCAACAAAGATCTGGAGCAAAGAGCCTATATGAATGCTTGTGGGTGCATTTGGATGAATCTCCCGTTTTTGCTCACAGGTGTATGTTTCTATCACTTCTCACCCCCACGGTGCATGGGGGTTTCTGTAAACAGCTAAAAAGCACACCTCCGCGTTCGAGTGTAGTTATCGATTCGTCAAGCAGTAGTTGTTCGGGCAACACATTCATTGGATGAATCGTCAAAAGAGTGCTTGTAATCTGACTGTGCAATGTTCGGAACGGACCTCTGTCGCGACCTTGGAAGCAATGCAATGGAATGACATAACCTCAAAACAGCTTTAATGTTATAGAAGGGTACTTAAGAGCCCGGATGATGAATAAGATGTTTCCCATAAGGAACATGGGTGAACATGCCTCAAACATATTGCGATCGTACATGGAGGTCTTTCCTCGAATTTCGATCATTACTTGCTTAAAAAATCTTTTGAGACCAAAACTATTCCACTTTTGGTAATGCTAAAAAGAGTAAGTTAAAATTTCAAAAAAAAAGTTGCCAAATTTTGCTGCGAATTTTTCAGAACTCTTTTCAACGTGTTCGAAAATCTAGTTTTTACAAAATCGTTAAATTCTTCAAAAAATTATATTTCAAATACAGTCTTGTACATGTCCAAAGATCAGAATCAGCTGATAGACAAGATCATTTGGACGGCGGGTTATTAAGGATTTATTGTGTGTTACGTAGAAATAATGTTTAAAAATATTACTTACAAAGTTTAAAATTCCCAGGACTATTGTGCATCTTCGTAAATCGATGCAACAGAACGCTTTCCTCATGACCACCATCTTGAATCTGAAACAAAATACAAAAACATTAGACCATTTCTAGAAATAATCAAAGCTTACATAAAAATTAGAAGATATGTAAAAACCGCTTTCGAAACAAAAATCCTAAGACATCCCTGGCTTAAAAAAATCAGTGCTAAAATCATGTGCTGAAAAAAGAACTTTGTTTAAGAAACCGAATAGTACCGTGCATCTCCATGGACATTCACAGACAACGTATTTTTCCACATGAATTTTGACCTGTGTTTTCACTTTTTCAATATAAACGATGGCAAAGAAAACCAAGATAATGAGGCGAACGTTTCCGTGTGTCTGTTCCTCAGGCAACGGCTTGTTTTCTTTTTCTTTTTTTTTTTTTAAATGTGAACAAACTTACGTTTCGGAACTCTTTTTATAGGAAGATAGTTTATCCGACGATGGGGACACTTGAGACGATATTGTGGGAGTTTGAACAGGCCGACAGATAACTTTTGACACATAATTTTTAACAAAACAAAGGGCCTTAAGGACTGTCGCTGACGGGGTGTCCATAAATTTACACACCAAAAGTCCTCAAGGACAACCGTTGACCTCAAAATCCAAAACGGCGTCGTTGGCCACCCACAAAGTGACGTCATTATACTAGTAATCACGACGCACTTTTGACAGTTGTGTTCACACATAAAGTCAGGATGATTGCCTTATAAATAAGTAATTTAGCTGGTAATTTCGGTGATTTGCATTAAAAAGATCCCTATTATTGAACGAATAATAAAATTCCTCAGTCATTTTGGCTTCAAAAATCTAAACATGAATATTTCGCGCAACCATCAAGCAAAAACATCGATCGAAAAAGTCAAGACACCAACGAATATCTTCAAAATGTACTTCTTAGGTGTATTTACTCTCAGCATCGTTAATCTACTCCTGAAGTCTTTATCAGGGTTTGACAAACATAAAATCTTCTTGGGAACCCGTCCCGCTATTGAAAAATCCATTTTTCTTAAGTATTCTAAGATACCTGTTTGGGGTAGGAGGGAAAAAAATGGGGTTGAAGTTTGCCGTATTTTAGTTCGTCTTTACGCTTAACTTATTCGTAGCCACGTCAATGAAAAGCCCTCGCCGACCCATCATTTCAAACGGATGATGGATCTCATCATGAAGACTTGTACAAAAGTTGTCGGATTGTACAAAAGTGGTGGTGGGTCTTACTACACCCCTTTCATGTCAAAACCAAAAACAGGATATTTTAAAATCAGTCTGAGGCATTGACACTTCAAAGGTAATTACGCGCTACATTTTGCGTAGGTGAACTCAAGGGCACCGGAAGATAGCATTTTTTTTCTCTCCGTAAAACCCAGAATTTTTTTAAAGGAAAAAGTAGCACTGACTTCTGAGATGGCTCACATATTTTGTTTCCCAAGTAATTCACAAGTATATTAAAAGCAGTGCTAGAAAGTATAGATAAAAAAAATAATTAAGACGTAAAAACTGTTTGTCAGTGCAGGCCCAAAAATATTTGATACAAGAACGTGTCAAAATAGGACGTTATTGTAATTAAACTCGAAACTCACATTAGTCTGGTAGCTCCTGTGTTCAGAAAAAAATGATTCCTTTTAAAAGGCCTCGGAAATTCATTCCCATCTTTAAAGGAAATAAATTACTAGAAAATTTACATCTATCAGGATGAGCATAGGATTATATGGCCCTGCGAGACATCTTTAGCACCTGTTCCATCTAAGCAAGATTCATGAATCATGAAAATTCCATGGATTTTTCATGAATTAAAAAGTTTGGATAGGGTGTTAAACTTAAGTTTGGATGGGGTAGTCAGTCAACGTAACCTGACCTAGAGGGTTAGGTAAGGGTGACCAGAGGTCGTCCATAAATCACGTGAACACTTTCAAGAGGGGGAGGGGGTCCCCAAATGTTCACGTGTGATCACATGGGGGAGGGGTGGTTACCGGTATGTTCACATGATCATAAAAAATCGTGCGATTTCCGTTCCGAGAGCAGTAATTAAACCTAAGCAGATTGACAGGAAAATCTTAAGTCTGATTAGATTTCACTTTTAATAAAAGTTAAATCTGTTAAAGTTTGTTTAAAATAAGGGAGGTAGTATTGATAAAAGTAATTTGCAAAGCTAATTAAGATGCATTTTTTAAAATATAATTAAGGCTCTTATAAGCAATTTTAGTGTTATTTGCCGTTTTCCGTAAAAAAAATGTTGGGCGAAGGGGGGGGGTCGAGCCGTGTTGACGTCATGTCCACATGAGGGAAGGGGTAGGTCAAAAAGTGGCCTATTTTTGTACACGTGATTAATGGACAACTCCCTGGCCTAAATATTGGTTTGTACCCATGGTGTATCGATATTAATAGGCGTTACGTCGTATCGAACCGGAATCGCGATGCGAGTGAATCGAACTCGAAGGATAGAGGGAAGAGTTAATTGGACAGCCAACTCTTTTCTCTTCACATGTCATTACACCATTGTTAACAGACCAAATAATAAGAGCAGCATTCTCAAAGCATGTCCTATCTCAATGCAGTTTCATAATATTTGCGAGGAAAAAGAAAGAGAGAACCAAGAGCTCCTTTCATGAGGCTCATGAAAGTGGACTCGCAAAGACGAGTCTAACGGTTCACTGACCCCTCTCTTATTCCTCACTGGGTCTTACTCAAAGCAGTAACAAGGGAGAAGGCGTTAACGCACATCATTGATACAGCTGCGAAACGCCGCATTCCTCTCAATAAATTTTATGACGATCCAAAAATCGTCATTATTTTACTTTCCCTCTGGCTGGAAATGACACACGGTAAAAATATATACTTGTTAACCGAAGCACTCTAATTTGTTTCCGGTGCCCAAATTATGATTTTTTTAAAACATTTTATTTTGCTCATAAGAATATTCCTTTGACACAAAATTATTTAACAGTGAAAAAAATATCATAGATTGAGCTCTAGAAGGGGGGGGGAGATAGTAATGTTCTGAAAAATCATTGTGGTATTGCATGACAAAGTCCCTTTGGCCTGAAGGCTATCCCCGAGCGACAGCGCGGGTTGTTAACAGGTTAATAACAGGCAAGGGCATGAACAATTAACTTGCTAGTTATCTGATCGAGGTCCATAATTAGAAAGTTATGTAAGGAAATTATATTTTTTGATATAAATAAATCTTCAAACATTAGATTATCAAAATACTCGTTTATACTGCATTTCAACAAACCACCAGTCATGCCTCTCTTTTCTCCATCAATAAAGGAAAAGTATCTTTTTGAGAAAAATAAGTTACTGAACATTGATAGAATGTATGACCGCACCATGAAGAATTTCTTTTAATTTATTATAAGTAACAAAATGAATTCGAGCAAAAAATCAACTCTAACGTAGGGCAACACTTCTATTTTTATTGAGGCTCGGCAATAACATAATTCTTTTCAATCAAACTTCAAGTAGGCTTACGCTTGTTGCTAGTTGACTTGCGAAATTTTATTTTTGTTATGTTAAGTTATGATACAAAAGTTTGAAGTTTAAAATATGTATTCACACATATCTGAGGATAGCAATCTCTTCCGATTGTTATCGCGAAAAACATAGCGGTTATTATAACATCGGTAAATATAACTACTGTCGATTTTTCCCAGTGGTTTCTGACCGAAAAATGCACTGTTTAAAACGGCTTAAAACAGGCGGTTTAAAACAAAACAAAAATCCGCTTTTAAATCGATCGTTCGAAACACTACTCTGAGCCCTTTACAGTGAATTCCCGCAAAATTAGCGTAAATTACGCTAGCTGTGTTCTTTTTAGGTTTATCTTTGCGGACATTCCGCATCTTTTAGAGCGGAGAGTAAATTACACCGCTTAGATGGAGTCGTCCAGCCCCTGACTTTACGCTTTGGTTTTCCGAGTGTAATCACACTCATAATTATTAAGATTTTATATCTTGTAGCCCAGTTTAACCATTTAAGTTTGTCAAAGGATCAACGACGCATAGGTTATGTAATGTGCCCTGTTTTTTGCTCCGCTCTCAAACCGCGGCTTGGCAGATGCTAAGCCTTATGTGGACTGCCTGCTGACAGCGGCAGATACTACTGTTGAGAAGTAGTGGGAATCAGATTAATCAATGCTGTAGGTTTACCCGAGACAAAATTTTAAGTATCATTATGGTATCATTTGGGTATCTTTTTCTGTTTTAAGGTATCATTTTGATATCGCAAAGTTTCAAAGCAGTTTTGGTCATTTTCTCGGGAGTATCCTTAAGGTATCACATTTAAAACCCGAACGTTCATCGCGACATTATGGTATCCTTTTAG
>Ga0058701_10003700_pt1 | contig 12190 bp, 4 predicted proteins | sample AgamicOrMae_FD_97039 | JGI IMG/M metagenome (GOLD analysis project Ga0058701, IMG submission 97039) | Agave microbial communities from Guanajuato, Mexico - Or.Ma.e | ecosystem: Host-associated > Plants > Phyllosphere > Phylloplane/Leaf | place: Guanajuato, Mexico | collected 2012-06-04 | reverse complement strand
TTACCTAACCTAACTTAGCCTAACCTAACTTAACCTAACTTGACCTGACCTAACCTATACGAATTTTGGCGTTTGCGACTTTTTTCGTTTGGCGGTTACGGATTGGCGCTTGCGGCGTTGGCGCTTGTGTTTTTTGGCGCTTATGACAGCTACCCAACAGATGCTATTGTAAAAGAGGAGCTTTAGTTATGTAACATGTCTTTGGGACATGCTGTTGAAAGGCGAAACATTTTAGTTCTAACTGCTTTCAGTCAGTTTCAATCTAAAACGATTTCCAATTTGGTAGAAGCTTTCTCCGCTCCAAAGACAAGGCCAGCTAATGCCACAATTCAGAACACCTACTTAAGCTAATGCCAAAACTTTTCTTTGAGAGCGTACTTATCGATCTTCAATTAACTGAAACCAACGGAATCTCCGAGATATTTCTGCTGTCCCTTGCAGAGGAACCACAAGCGCCAATCCGTAACCGCCAAACGAGAAAAGTCGCAAACGCCAAAGGTCTAAACCGCAATACTAACCTAACCTAACTCAACCTAAACTAACTTAGCCTAACCTAACTTAACCTAACCTAACTTAGCCTAACCTAACTTGACCTAACCTAACTTGACCTAACCTAACCTATACGAACTTGGCGTTTGCGACTTTTCTCGTTTTGCGGTTACGGACTGGTGCGGCGTTGGCGCTTGTGGTTTTGGCGCTATCGAATGCCCCCCGTTTTAGTTTTATTTTCCGACATTTGGCTGTGCTGAAATAACGATTGCATCAAACAACACCCAAGTTTACGCTGTTACTTAACGTTTGTTTCTTTACACTATAAAAGCAAGTGTTTATTTTTAGGCACTACAAGTGTTAAAACGCTATGGTCGACTTTTAAGCACAAAATGGCGTTTAGTATTTAAACACTTGGTAGTGCTTAACATTACACACCAAACGTGTTTACGATTACGCTCTATACGCGTGTAGTTTCAAGGTGTTTTGTTTTTAAATGCTTACATACGATTAACTATTTGGTTTCATTTACCGGTATGTATAAGAGTCTACAGTAAAAACAAACCCCGTTCTGGGGAATGCTATACCTGTTTTGGGTGCGAAACCAAAACGGGCTTAGTACGTATTTTGGCTATTTTTCACGATAGGCCCATGTTCAGCCTCATCTTTGAAAAGGTCTCTGCGAGAGCCTTCCATTGATGAGGCTGAACATAGGTCTGTGTGTTGGAAAATTACCAAAATACGCACTACCCCCGTTTCAGTTTCCCACCCAAAACAGGTGAAGCATTACTCAAAACGGAATGTTTGTTTTTACTGTCTAAATATACCACTTCTTTTCCACAAAAACAGCAACCCGCCCGGCAGTCATACTATTTCATCGTCAAAACTGCGTTTTTTTTTGTTTTTTTTTCGTGTTTGTTATGGTAAGGGATTGGCAGGCTGTCATTAGGGACAAATTTCCATTATTAACGGCTAATTCTCTGGAGGGCGTGGTTTTATTCTAGTAATGAGAGAAGCCTTTCCTATAGCTTGATAAATTAACGACACGCAGGTTTAGTTAGAATGCTTGTTGTAGCTTTGTAAGACACTCGGCTGACGCATTGACACAACCTTGTCTTACCTTGTCATTTAGGAATCTCTATTTTTCAGTGCCTTTATTTCTCTTTTCTCCGACGATTAATTAAGCAAGTGTTGGTTCCTTAGATCCGAAAGTAGACTAGTTCCATTTATTGTATAAATAAAGGCGGGAGTGGCCGTGGCCTCTGGAGGTGACGAGAGTTGTTAAGACGATGTTCTTTTCAACTTGCTTCGTCCGGAAAATTGGCTCTCTTAACATGACCTTTTTCAGCGACCATCCGTCCTTGACTTTTTTCAGCAACCTAAGCTCGTTTGCAAAGACCTCGCCACCGGTGGGATGGATAAAGCCCCGAATAGCCTGTAAGTTATATCTTTCAAAAAAAGTTAAGCGTGTTTCGAATGGCCTTTGTCGCAACCCATGTTGCCAAATTTCACGAAATCGGTTAAGTATGCTTATATCTAATTCAGACAAGGGTAACTAGACAAAGTTTATAAATTTTGAAGAGCTCCATAAAACGGGCTTTTTAAATTTGGTTTTATGTGCCACGGTATTTGAGAGGTTTTTTGAAATAACCACGGTTTCATCTAAGATCATAAAATCGGGTGACGCCGCGGGCAACTTAACGCAGCTGTTCGACTCGTTATTAAGTAAATCATTTACGTATTTTGGAGGTATTCGCTTTCGTTGACATCATACAGGCTACATAATAACCCTAACTGAACTTAACATAACCCAAAAAATTATCCTGAACTCTTCTTACCTAACCCAACGGAACTCAATCAAGACCAAACGTTACTCGATCAAATTTACACGAAGTGTAATTAAAGCCAAAGCAACAACACGTAACTTAACCTGACGCTTGGTTGGTACAAAAACAACCGAAACAAGCCTCACTTTACATAACCCGACCTAATCTAATTAACTCAGTCTTACGTAACCTGACCTGAGGAGGCCTTCTTGTCTCAAAGACAGCTTGCAAATCGCAGAAAAAGAGCTGAAAAACTTTTACTCCACAGCTTTTTTTTCTTTACGAAGTATTACAATGGAGAGTTTGTCATCTTTCCAACGTGCTAGAATCACAGAAAACTTTTTAGAATCAAGAAAGCTCTTCTTGAATTGTGACAAGTAACTCGCCTGTTTCAAGACTTTCAGAGCCAAGAACCTTTTTTCAGATTTTAGAAGAAGAAAAATCCAAACCGCCCGCTAAAAAAAAAAAATATCCGGCACGCAAAGAGTTATTAATCTGTCCAATAACGGGTGAAATCCGTACTGTCGTCTCTTTACATGAATAGCGTACAGGTAACTTATTACGCCAAACTTTGACTCGTCTGCGTCGGGCGGATAAGGTAAGTTACTGTTACAAGGCGAGTTACCGAAGTTACTGGGGCTTGAAGATGGCGTTTGTTGGCAACCCTTGAGATACAATCAGATCATTTCCTAATCAGAGGGGGCCCGCTCTTGTATCGTGGCAAACGCTTTGCGCGACTGACAAGGGAGCACCGAAGACTCACGAACGTTCACGGATTCTCGATTGCTATACCCTGGTAATTTGAAAGGTTGCATAATTTTTCATCTGTGTTGTTCCATTTGTTTCCATTTGTGCGGAAGCAAAGGATAGGGCACTTCGAGTTAAGTCGGGCTCAAGATGTTCACCTAACCTAAGCTAACCTAGCTTTAGTTGCATTTCGTCAATCCTCAGAAAGTTATGAACTATGGAACACAGACGTGAAAAATCAAACCTGAAGGTGTTTCCAGCGTGGTAGGTTGAAATTAGATAGAGAAATTTTCAGAGAGGTTCAAATTAAGTGTACCGAACGGCGATGTAAGAAAATAATTGACCGTTCAGTTTTTACGGTATTGAATTCCAAAGTCGGGGTGAATGCATTGGCTCTGTTATGAAAGTTCGGAAAAATGGCTGACATTTCGTTAAATTCTGATTTTTGACGTCTAACTTATGAAGGGGGGGGGGGAAACTTTTTCACGTGAAGATAGGAATATTAGGGACAATCTCATCAAGTTATTTGCCGACAATCTACCGTTTTAACTACTTTAAAGCACCTCGAAAACAACAGCGTTTTGACGAAAAATGAGTCAAATCAGCAACTGAATGAAAATGCAAAATTTAAAAAACAACTAGCTGTTAAACGTCAATACGTATGAAGAAGGAATCAAGTGACAATTCGCCAAACGTGATAATTTCGCAAACTTTAAGATTTTTAAAAGGGTTTTTTTATTTGAAAAAAATGAATTTGACTAGCATGCATCGCGGGAACCACCTTAAAATCTGACGTTTCACACCTTTCATGTTTTCTTCTCCTTTCAATTCAGATTCCTGCGAAGGACGTTTTGAACGAGTTAAGAACGTTTTAAGTCGATGCCAAACTTTTGATGCACTGTATACACGCGAGGCTTGGATAATCCTGGATGTGAAGGGAAACAAGGTGAAAGTTCTTCATCCGAGCACACGCTTCGTTTTAATGTTACATTTTCTTCCTGTTGGGTTCCACCATGCTTCAACCTTTTGTTACAAAGTGAGGTTGAAACATCAGCCACGTCAGCAGACTTAAGAATTAATCGCGCTTCTATTTAGAGTGACCAGCAGATATTCGTTTTTAACTGGAGTATAAAATCACACTTGTAGAGTGAACTCTCCCACGTGTTCACTCTATGAATAAGTGAGAGTCCCTGATTGTGAAAATACACTGAATTTCAGTCAATACGGCACTACTGAAAAAAACAGTGGCTACTATATTGACCGAAATTCAGAGAATTTTGACTGAATATCAGAGATGTCACTGATCATATTTAGAGTGTTCTGCCCTGATTTTTTTTCTATCCCAATCTTCGAAGCTTTCAATTTAACTCAGTTTGGAGCTAAGCGTTTTGGATCTTTAAAAAAAAGGTTTGTTTGGGCCCTGTTTTTTTTGGTCTTTGCTATTTTCGAACCTTTTCGAAATAAACAAGTGATTAATTATATGAGTGGAAAGTTCTTGTTGTGTTCTTGGTTCATGTCAGAAAATAAGGTCACCAGAGCGTCTCTTTGTCCCAAAACCGCCCCGGAGGGGACCTCCCCAAAGCAATTCTAGTTCGGAATAATTAGGTAATTCTCGAAACAAGACTTCTGTTTGACTCCTAACAAGCTGCAGTATATTCACTCCTTATTCTTGGAGTCGAAATTTACAAAAAAAGTCTTTTTTTCTTAAAGTCTGTAGCGTGATACTTGGGTTAACTACCTAGTGAACCGCTCTGCTACCGCTTTGCTCGGCTTCCAAGCGCAATGCCGTTAACTTTTAGCAGCAACCCTCCGCCAAGTAGCGGCGTCAGGCTTGGCAACGATAAGCTAGGTTAAGCTAGGTTTCCTGTGGTTTGGCTGAGAAAGAAGACAACTTAGCTCTTAAAATTAGCGCTTAACCCACTACCGTCCTGCGATGCCGTCCGGCAACAGAAAAAAATATTTTACAGGATCTTTTTAGTTCAGTATTGTCAAAATTTAAAAAATATCATCCACCTGGAAACCTGAAATTTAATAATTTGGGCATTTTCCAAAGCTTAAAATTGCGTATTTTGATGGGAAAAATCCTTCGAATTTCTCTTAAGCTAAATTTCACTCCAAAAACTTTGGGCTGTTGTGGGTTAACTTCGCATTTTTTGGGATATTCCAGTCTTTTTACTCTTTCGTTCTAACGGAGTAAATCTGGATTTAATTTTCATACAGAAGTAAAAACTAAAGATACTTAGGATAGGACTTTTCCAGGGTAGTTAGTGCACCTCAAGTGAAGTAAATGGGCGACCGCTTGGGATCGGGCTGTTTGGCAAGACTCGCGTATCCATTCCCTTATCACGGCTGTTGTAGCGGAACGTTGGCTACGTTAGCGCAGCGACACGAAAACAGGGCGTGAAAAGTTGTATTCCTCGGTTACGTGTTGCCAGGCGAGGAGTGTGTCCCATTTCAGAGGGTACATTAGAGAACGCGCTTTCTCTGCCCTTAAGCCTTGCCTCAAGCCAGGGATTCCCGTGTCGGTAGGGGAGCATCCTAGGAGAAATGTTAATTCCCATTGTCATAATTAGAAGGCCGCGCCGTATTCCAAACACAAAGAGAACTCTTTTTAATCAATTGATTCCAGGGAGCGGGTAGGCTGATATCTGTCTAGCAAAAGTGCGGCGACAAATTGTTCATATTTTGCGTGAGCGATAAAGTGTGTCGGGGAGCGATGGAACGTGGCGGGCGGTGCGGTGCAGGTGTATACAACACCTTTGTGGGGCGCCGGCAGGCGCGGGGCAATAAAACGCCTTGATGCGCCTCATTAAAACGCGGCCGGCGGATCGATCAATCTTTCTTTCGCTAGAAAAGCTTTTAAAGGGCCGCCCGAAAAGATATGAAAACGATCTTTTGATTTCACATCTTTTCATGTTTTTTTCTTCCCCATCTTTGTTTCTTGTTTTTGACTTCTTTCTTTTTTATTTTTTTCTTCTTTTTCTGTGTTCTTTTTTTTTCCTTTTTTCTCTTTTTTTGTTTTTTCTTAACTTAACTTTTTTCCCTTTTTACTTTTTATTTGTCTTCTTCCTTTTTCCTCTTTTTTTTCCCTTTTTGCTTCTCTTTTTTCTTTTTGTTCTTTTTTCTTCCTTTTCTTTTTCCTTTTTTCTTCTCTTCTTCTTTTTTTTCCTTCTATTCCTTATTCTTTTTTCTTCGGTTTCCTTTTTCTTTTTTGTCTTTTTTTTCCCTTGTCCTTTCTTTTTTTCTTCGTTTTCTCTTGTCTTCTTTTTTCTCCCTCTAACAAGTCGTCTGAGAGGCATCCATAGCCCTTTTCAAACGTGTTGCAATTCCACTTTTTGGGGTGCACCTCCTCTGTGAGCCACCTTTTGTTGCCAAGTCGAGAGGACCGATTGCATAGCAAGATACATAACCTAGCTTAAGTTAGCCTAAAGGTCGCCGCAAGCCTGATGCCGCTTCTCCGTGGCCTCCGTGGCAGATGCTGCCGCCGAGAAGCAAGATGCATCTGGCTTGGCAACAACCCTGCGGTGCGATAGATAACTTAAGATTACCCTAACCTGTTCGGCGATGTGCCGTTAATTTTAAATTTGAACCTAAGGGATACACATAAGGTGTGGACAATGTTTCATCGTGTATTCTGATATTTCAAAAACGAATCTTCCTCTGAAGAGGTGAAAACCTACTAACACCCGCCGGCAAGACCCTTACCGGGCGTCCCTTCAACGGAACCTATTTCCGCTTCCGGAAATACCTCTTTCGAGGGTCGACACCGAAACGCGCCAAAGTTCGCGTAGCAGGAAGTCAAAGCGAGTGGATTCGGACCGCGTCGATTTTTCGCTCACTTGTCACGGGAGGATCTTAAAATAGGGCGCGTTTCGGTTGACTCGATTAAGCATGAAAAGTGGCGGAATGAAGGATACTGAAAGTTCAATAATGGACCAACCACTCCAGCGCACTCTTTCGCTCAGAAAACGGTTTCAAGGGCAGAGCGAATGTTTATTCGTCGAGAACCGAGGGACATCTGTGAGACGAAATAATTCAAAAAGCTCAGCGAGAGAAAGTACTTCGCTTATTGTTAGTTCACCGCGGATCACAACTCCTTTCTCTCCGTTTGTCCATGCATCTCCGCTTCGCTTGCCCTGGGCATACACCTCAATTATCTATACGCTCATCCACCATTTTCGCTGTTTACCCATTTCATCTTTCATTTCGAAGGTAGGCTGCGAAAAAAGAGTACATGCTTGCCCCGTGGGAAGAACGGACTGGTCGCTATATCGATTCGGTAATAGCTGTGTAAACTTTTATACGCATGGTTTGCATATGCCGCGAAAGTAGACTGTTCGTGTTTCTACACTCTGAATATCAATTTCGTTTAATTGTTCCCCGAAAAAAGTGTTGGTCTAAAGGCCCAATATTCCATCGCTTATCTCCACTCGGATCAAATTACGCACGGTTTCTTTCTACCTCTTGTATTCTCCGCATCGAGCAGAACAATATCTTAGCAGGGAATCTAACCTAACGCGAGGAATTTCCCAAAGGAATCTAACCTGACCTTTCATCGCGGAGATAAGGTTAACAGCGTATCAAGTAATTGGTACCTACGCGGTATACCAGTATTTCTCGCATGATGAAATTGAAAGCGTTAAAAAGGGGTTGACTCAAGGGGTAGAAAATACATATTGCTCACACTGTGGGCGTATTTTACAGATTTAGTACTTGCCATCTTTTTTCGTTTTAAATTTAAATAGCGATATTTGTCTTTTTTTGAACGGATTCTTCTCTGAAAGGCCTTGTGTCGACCCTTTAAAAAACCAGTATTTGCAAAAAAACTGCAATCTCTATTTTTTATTAGCTTAAAAAAATACATGTGCCTAATTTAATATTTGAAAAAATATTACATGTGCCTAATTTAATATTTGAATTGTTTAATATAATAATATTTTGAAAATTTTAAATATAAAAATCGACTGAAAATATGGTAATTTCAGAGCAGACTATGTGTTCAAATCGGTTAAATGAGTCTAAAACCGCTGGCAATCTTTTTAAGATGACATTTTTGTGGGAACGCGTACATTTTTTTATTAAGAGCGGAGAACTTTGAGTTGGAGAAAAAGAGGCCAACTGGGAAAGTGAAGTCAACGACTTACAAGTGACTGACCGGAACGGAAAATGCTCAGGTCAGGGTATGACACGTTAGGGACCATCGATAAGTTACAACCCTAGAAGACGAGCAAGTGTACGACTGCCCAGCGCACGAATAATACATTAGGAAATGTCTGTAAATCGTCATGTTGAGTTGGGCAAATCGGTTGATTTATGCTGTTTTTGTTTTAAAGGTAGGATTTTTACGACACTGATTCAACCTGTCACTAATGCGGACTGACGACTGACAGATAAAGTATGGTTAATCTAGGTTTCATTAGGTGCCGTGTGTGTCGCTCTTTGATTTCGTTCCGCTCGTTCGCCGCCACACTAGAAGCCTCTTAGCAGCAGAAACCGCCGATGAGAAGTAAGCGGCATTAGGCTTAAAGACAGCCGAGGGTTTGTGGCTCGATCTTGGGCATTCAACATGAGGCGTTTACGACGGTAGGTTAGGTTAAGTTGGGCTAGGTTATGCCTCGCTCTGCTTGCGCTCCACTCTGCTGGGCAAGGAAAACTGAACACAGGGGGAAAAGGCACATTTTGTAAACTGTGTACTGCGATATTGCTACATTTCTGGAAAAGGAAACCTTTCAAATATTCAGTTTTTAGTCTGGGAAGAAGCAGTGAAGTTGCTTAATTATTTCTGGAGAAATGCTGTTTAGTAATCTGACTTACTTATTCATCTCTTTCTGTTGTATCGTGAACAGAAGAGACGGAAGATATCGAAGCAGAGAGCGACAATCCTTTTAGTTGACATTTTGGAAAGGGGAAAGAGAGAGAAAGAAGCGTCTCCTTTTTTAACTCGCTAAGGTTTAAAGCTAGTTAGCCGTTCCCGCCGAGAACACCCAGTGCTGCCAACGTGATGACGGCTACTTCCAAGGTGCTTTTCTCTGTTAATTATGATAGTGCACCTTTTCATTAGAAAATTGTTGATTTTTACTATCATTTTTTTCTTTTGAAACTGTTGAGTCTGTCCTTGAGTGCCAACAGTATGGCACCGGATGTTGAAGACATTAGTCGAGAAACGTTGTTGTCCTTCAGACAACAATGTTGAACAATGTTGGTGGGTCCATGTGCCTTGACTTTTTCACACCGGGCCATCAAGATGTTTGGGTTGACCTAGATGAATACGGAGGGTTGATAATGGGCGTAGCGTTGTTAACTGAACGAGCTAACGGAGTAATTGCGTTAAGGTTAATTAACGGTCTAACGGTAGCGCGCTAAGTGTGCTGTGACTCATTAACGTTTAGTGTTAACGGTGTTTCTATACGTCACATTCGTAACGCTCATTACGTTACGCTTGTCGATGTGTCGAAATTTATCGCGGCGTATGAGCAGAGTTCTTTGATAGCCGCTTGGGCCCATCGGCTCGGGCCAGATGCTCCCTGCTTAACTAGCGCCATAGACGGCGACCGCCCGAACTAAAGGAATCTCGACCACTATGTCTCCCTTTGAAATTCTGTACTTTGCCTTGTAAAGAAATAGTGATAACGGGCGTGAAATCGTAAGGTCACAAGTGCTTGGTATAAAATGTGGTGGTGATTTGGGGAAAGGGTATTGAAAACTTAAGAGATCACTTAAAAGGCCAAAATTATAAAGCAATTGAAGTGTATAATTTTACCGTACATGAAACTTTTCCTCTTATTTGCAACTATACAAAAAAACAAAAAAGTCATCAAGGTCGGCGAAGTAACGTTCACCATAGCAAACACCCGTGTCATGGAATGCTATACCTGTTTAGGGTGTAAATAGCTATAACGGGGGTAATATTTTGTTTTTTTTTTCCAAGATAGACCTGTGTTCAGTCACCTCATTTAAAAGGTCTTGGCGAGAGCTTTCCATTGATGTGGCTGAGCCGAGGTCTATCTCAAAAAATAAGCAAAATACGCACTACCCCCGTTTTAGTTTCACACCCAAAATAGGTGTAAAACTTACCGAAACGGGTGTTTTGGATTTACTGTGTATATCAGATAACGTTAGCAACATCGCATTAGTGGCAAATATTAACATGAACAGCACTGCTCTTGACTTAAAACGTATTATGCTGAATGATGCTCAGCTGCTTGCGTGGAAACTGCATATTAACTGCACTCTCATCAAAATGTAATATGTGCTGCCTTGAAGACGGTCGTTCTGGAGTTGCAGCAAGTTTTCAGTACAGATATTTCTGTCCTCGCTTGGAATTACTCGCCACAGAAGTATGTTTAGAGCAGTCGTTCCATGGTTATTGCAGCTAGTTACATGCCGTATAGATCCCGTGTGAATACTTTTATTTGTTCGTCTAGAATAACTTAACCGTTTCATCTCTGGAATATTTTGTCTCTGAGCTATCCTTGAGACTATCTTACGAGGATAATCATTGCAGGTTGCATGCAAAATGGATCCTATTTTTATCCCCACACTGCGCAGTGGAGATCATAACTCGTGTAGCGTTTTTACTGAATTTTTTATGTCAAGAAATTTATGTTGGCAATACCATTGAACTGACCTAACCGTAAGTGAGGTCCACCGTATTTAAGTGCGTTAGCATTAATAACACAAATTTCGAGAAAATGAATGTCACCAGATTGTGCATTTGAAAGGATTCATTGTCTTTCTCCTGAGTTTTACCTATCCTAGCCAAGCGGAGACAGACAAAACGCACCAAATTTAGCCTTATCTCACACCATATCTCATTTTTACCAATATTACACGGGAAAAAAGGTTTTGTTATACTAACAAAATCATTTGTTAAAATATGGATAACAAAGACATTTTGTTACAACAACAAAATGTTTAATTCTGTCAACAAAAAGTTTGGTTGCTGCAGCAAAATTTTTTGGTGGAGCAACAAAAATTTTCTTTCTTGTCCCTAATTTTGTTGCTGTAACAACAAAATTTTTTCCGTGTACGTTCAAAACCAACATTTTAGGTATGAAAGTAAAACTGAGGAAGAGCGTAATTTGGTTATTTTTAAAGATATGCCCTTATGAATAACCACATCAATGGAGAGCTCTCGACGAGACCTTTTCATTGATACAGTTTTTTAAAGGTTAATCTTCAAAAATAGCCGAATTGCGCTCTCCCCCTATCTTATTTTACCTTCATACTCATAACAGGCGTGGGACTATCTAAATGAGGATTTTTTTAGCTGTGTAGGTTACGTGTCTTATAGTGTATCTCGCTTCTCTACCGCTCCGCTTGACCGTCGCCAAGCCCGATGCCGCTTATCGTCAAAGAAGTAAGCTGCATCTGTCTTGGTGGCCTGTACCTGCTGTGAGACTTGCTCCTTATTTGAGCTTGGCGCGGAGGATGAGCAACAAGAGGAACTGCAACTTTTGAAATTTGTAGCGCATGCCTGTCTTATCTTTAGCCACAGTATCTTTAGGGATGTCGTTCGCTGCAAAGTTCGTGACGAGTTTTGAGTTGACTTGATGGCTTTGAGATTTAGCGCCAATACTTGTATCTTTAAAAACTGCGATGCGGGGGCGTCCGCTGCAACTTTCCAGGACGTGTTCTCATTTCCTGACGAAGCTCGTCTCAAAGAATGCTTTTATGATGGAATAGTTTTCTGTGGTTTAGTCGCAAAACGTGGGAGGATTTTGGGCTGCCTTTTTTCCGAGTGAAATGTGCATTTATTTCAGGTTAAACGCGGAAAAAAATGATTTTGTTACTGCAACAAAATCAGGGACCACAAATGAATTTTTTGTTGCTTCAACCAAAAATTTTGCTGCAGCAACCAAACGTTTTGTTTATAGAACTAAACATTTTGTTGTAACAAAATATTTTTGTTATTCCTATTATAATAAATCACTTTGTTGGTATAACAAAACATTTTTTTTCCGTGAAGGATTGCCAGGCGTTGTCATTAGAGAACGCGGTTCTTCAAAAAGGTTCGTCTTTGTTTACGGTCCCCTTAACATTCTCGTTGGTTTCCTTAGCGTCTCGTTGATTCTCACACGGTATAAAAGGTTTTGTTATACCAACAACGTCATTTGTTAAAATAGGGA
>Ga0058701_10003699_pt1 | contig 12191 bp, 3 predicted proteins | sample AgamicOrMae_FD_97039 | JGI IMG/M metagenome (GOLD analysis project Ga0058701, IMG submission 97039) | Agave microbial communities from Guanajuato, Mexico - Or.Ma.e | ecosystem: Host-associated > Plants > Phyllosphere > Phylloplane/Leaf | place: Guanajuato, Mexico | collected 2012-06-04 | reverse complement strand
TGAAACTTATGGGACTTGCAGTCAAGGGTTGACCCTCCATCATATTTAACGGAGAACTTTTTACAGCCTAGCGTCCCGATTCTCTGTGGTTTTGAAAAAGTGACCCGCTAATTTTGTCCATTAGTTTACATATCATTTCACTAGAAAAATATGGATTAGATAAGGCGTCTTGTATAATTTATTTTTAAAAATTATGATTCCTTGGAAAAATAAGTAGTCTAGCATTTTTTCCTTTTTTTCCCTATACAAAATTATCTCACAATTTCTCGCCTTACATTGACTTCGAAAAGCATGATTTTCTGCCTCTGTCATTCAGACTGGTTATAAATCGTACCGTCCATCAGAGAGGCCAACTGTAGGTGACACGTATGACAGATAGGTTAGGCTTCATGCGATTTAGGTTAACGTAGGCTAAGTTAAGTTACGGGCGTAGTCGTCACCTTGCTATCTCTCGGCTCAACATAAAAGAAAGGGGAACCATAGTAGGTGAAACGATTCGACCTTACAAATTTGGAATGTATCGGAAAAAGCCTTCAATCTACGAGTTAAAAAAAGTATGTCTGAAAGAGTTTTTTGCTGTGCTTACGCCTGAAATCAATCCACTGAAATGTACTAGTTTCATCTTGACCAGAGTCTTTGGCCGGTTCCGGATTTTTTTTTCCTCATAGCACTTTTTTCTAATGACTCTTATAAATCCGAATGCAACTCGATCTTGTCCGCCTACGGATTTCAGAGAAAGCGTGTATTTAGTGGAGATCAGGTCATTACGTTTCGGACGTTTGTTTGCGTACATAAGTCACAGATAAGCATCATTCTGTTCTTTACGATTAGATTTGCATAATGAAGTGAAGATGTTGAACGGTACAGGTAACTTACAACGTGTCGAAGGTTAACAAGAAACAGGCCTCTTTTCTATTTTGTCATTGGAAACATAACACTTCTAGTCCGAAAATCGCCATCGCAACATGTTATAAAAAAAATCCTGAAATGGCTCAATAACTTCAGATCAGAGTCTTGCAAAAAAGTAAATTTTCAAAGCGGAGTTTCCGCACAAATACTTATGATATGATGAACGAGGTGATTACACATAAAAAAATATATTGTGTACATTTTTACACTGGAATGTTAAGTCCAAACGAATGTGTTAAACTTCAATACACACTGAACATTTTTCAATCATTTTCATTTGATATTACTCTAATTAGTGTCAACGGTTAAATCAGCTTTGTATGAGAATATGAGACAATGTAACATGTTTAAATATGTTATCTGTATTAAAAAAATAAAAGAAAAAGCTTTGAGAATTCAGAAAGTCGTGTTGTTACAGTAAGTATTGGATCAAGATAGCAATGCTTTTGCCGGGTAGAATCGTAAAATACGCATTATCATGACATCATCAAATGAGATGTATCTAAAACTTTAATTCTCGTGAGTGTAGAGCAGGATTTCGAAGGTGGTGACCTGAAGGTAAATAAGATACGACGCACTGGCTACAAAATATTTCCTCCCTCACAAGTTCATGGCATACTAACTTCAAATTTGATAATTTGATGGGTGACGGCGTTCATGCAATAGTAGAGTTTTTTATGAATTCTTAAACAAAAAATACATTCAAAATAATATTTTTTGTGAATAAGTATTCTGCTTCGTGAAGTCGGTGATTGTTTAGTTTATCCAGGGATATAAACTGTTTGAATAATTTACACATTTTTCAACAAATATCTTAAATAATCATCGCAGATTATTGAGTGTCAAAGTTTTTGACATCTCACGTCGTGATAGGTATTGACAAACATGATTCTCTATTAAAGAATTGACATAATCTATTCATGACTTTATAACATAAGTCATTAGTTTCAATTTTCTTTTTCGCTTGCATTCATATTGTTTTACTTTGCTAACAAAAGATACTGTCGCAAATCGAAAACATTTGGCGATCGAGAAGGTAGCATGTACTGCTCATACTTCTTTTACGCGGAAACATTGTTTACTCGCGCAACTACTCCGCACTAAAAATCAATTTTTAGAGGTTAACAAGATAAGACTCAAATATCGCGGACTAAAATGATTATAGGAAGCATCGTTCTCTCCGATAACTTAATTAATTAGGATAAAGTTAATTTTAGTTAGTTACCAAATGTAGTTGCGCAATGTTGAAGACATGTCATTAACAGAGCTCTCAAAATAGGTTCTGTAATTCTATTTGATACATTTGTCAAAACTATCCTCGCAATATTACCCAAATTGGGTAACAGTGATTTTACTTAAAATCAGGGAAAAAATGTATTGATAACTGTGGCACATAAGAATTTATTGAATCTTTGGGGGGAAAATGCAATCGTTTTCCACAAAAAGCAGAATTTGAGTTTCTGTGAAGATTGGTTCTAAATAATTTTCAAGTATAGTTGTTCGTTTTTCCCCTGATAACGCGTTTCGGAAAATTTTTGTTATGTCAGTTCATCCTTTAAAATGGGCATATTACTGCTCATTGTTACACAATAACACCACCTCAACTAAATTTTGCGTATTCCAAATGAAAATGCTTCCTCAATGTAACTCACACAAATGTACAACTCAACCATATAAAATTTAACTTCGCAAGATTTCAGCTCATGACAAATGCTCCGATATATTAATCACAGAAGTAAAAGAAATAAAACTGAATTGCGTTTTAGAACAAAAGTAGACCGGGAAGAAGATAAAAACATGCAAACGAAAGGTTTAGCGCGCGGATGACCTTTGGGGATTAGTCAGTGATAAGGCGCTAATGGCTGATCAGATATATTTCCTTATCCTACTCACGCCCACACTGCTATCCATATTCGGCTCTCGTCGAGAAGTGTGCGGACTCCTTGCCTTTTCAAGGACATCTAACGTTTCAAGGACGATATACAAATTATCCGTTATCGCAAATCTGACAATCAGTCAGTCATTTCAGATCACAACCGCAAAATAGTTTTCTTCATAAAAAAAGGTGCTCCAAACATCAATTTTAACATTGATGCCTGATGTTAAAACCGCATAAACTCCACGTTCCGTTGATATTTCTTTTATAATTTCCTTGACGACTTTGAATAATTTTCATCAGCCTAATGTCACAATTATTCCTAAGGGCGACAATAAGTTCATAACACGCTTTAGTTTATAGGGAAATGCTCTAATCCTTGACTGTCTTGCGCATTGTAGAAGTTTTCACTTTATTAGTTTCACGCTGAATTAACGGATTAGGCTGGGTCGAGCGAACGTTTTATAAAACGGACATTACTGTTGGTTTGCTAATATAAGGTGATTGAGGTATTTATTTTCTTCGTTTAGCGAATGAAAAGACAATCGATTAAGCCATTAAAAACACCCCACCCTCTTCGCCCGCCAAAGAATCATTTCCACAATCATTTTATTACCCTACCCAGGATAAAAATAAGCTCGCTGAAATGATACACTCATTCAATTTAATGGATAAGTCCAGAGCCTTCCTTCGTTTTGGTTAATTTTTGCCTTTGACGTGGTGCCATACACTGCGAAACAAAAGTATAAATTTTAGCAAAGTAATTGGTTGTTCTCTCAAACAATCGTTTCAACCGCCTAATATCGCATAGGTCTAGGCACTCACCTCCTAGGCCTACAATGGTTTCATCGGCTCTTTTCCATAGTCTCATGGTAAACTGAAATTGAGAATGTTTGCAGTTTCATCACATGCTTTCTAAGCTAACTCAACAGAGGATCAACATCACTAATCAAAGCTGAGCTAGCCTCACTAAACCGGACGATAACTAAAGTAGGCTATCGTATAGCCTATGCTAGTTTCAGCTGTTCAAAGATAAACTGGGCAAGCTTAACCTCATCTCACTGAAAGCTTTGAAATAAGCAAATATGACTTGAAATGGACTAATAGTAGGTTCTAGCCGTAACGATCACCTTTGTGTAGTCTTGAATGAAACTTAACATCCATACTCAGATGGAATTAACTTCGTTTATAATATATCTGAGCAATCTATTTTTGCTGAAGAAATCTTTAATTAGTTGACCGTTTTACCTAATTTATCAAACGCAGCTGATTCGATCGAAAGGTTTTGATTTTCTCTTTTGATGGAATTGAACTTTGATGCCGATACCGTAAACCTTATAAACCTCATGTAGACCCGATTGTCTAGGAGCTGTTTTCGTTTACCTTTCTAATGTCCTTTCTTTTTGTGTGTGCAAAATACACAAAAAGAGCAATACACACACGAGGTAACAGATTTTCCTTAAAAATTTAGATATTGTGTCGAGGTTCAAGAGAATTTTTCTGGTGTAATGACTGTCTAGAGTCAAAAAACATCGATAAATACACAAACGCAATGAGCATGGCAAGCCAATGATCGTTCACTTCGCCGTGACAAATGCATTAAAAGCAGCGAGGTAGGACCGTCGCCTGAGGAAGGGGAGACTGGGTTGGGAAGGAGAGGAGAGCGGAAGGGGAACGTTGAAAAGTGCGCGCTTTTGTCGGCTTTCCCAGGTTTCGCCTTGACTTAGGTTCCACAAATCTGTCACCCGCCTTTTCACTTCAGCCGACAAGTTACGATACAATTTTGGCTTTTGCGGAAAATTATGGACACCTTTCGGCAGCTCAGTCATTAAATCTGGCTTGGACTCGGTGTCCAAATGTGAAAACTTATGTACTATTGGTATACCGCAACCTTTTCACGGATGCTATGAGACCTGTCGGAAATGGTGCTGATAATGTCTGTGTGGGAAGAGACGGCGCCGAAGTTAAATAATCGTGATAAAAACCGGCTCCGCTTTCCACATCCTGATTTGACTTTAAGGTGAGACGAACAGAATGCTTCGGAATTAGCAGGACTTTTCCGATGAAAAGTGTCATGTATTCAATCTAAAGAAGTTTTTAATAACGCGGGCTTCCTATGATGGATCACGTATTTGAAAATGTCAACAGACTTGAGACACGTGGACTTTCGTCTGGATTCGTGGGCGGATGTGTTCCGTAACGTGATTTCCAGCGACTCTAGAAATTTTGCCCTCTCATCCTGGAATTTTTTCCTTCCTCTATTATTTCGGTGGAACGTCGTGACAGCTCATGATGGTTGTTGGTCTATGTCTGAGATGGACATTTTGATTTCAGACAACCAGTTTCTTCTGGTCAAGGATGATTTCGGGGCAACTCGCGCATAACGTACGACCATCTTCTACATCGTCTTCTTCACTCATTCCGACGATGGGCATTCGTCCTCCATCAGTGCGTACTATCATCTTCCATCGATACACTATCTTCTCCGAACTGCTGGCTTCCGTTCACCTCACTAATGATTCGCAATAGTTACGCAGCAAAAGAATTTCATAGATGTCTACTGGATCTTCAAAATATTTCATTTCCTATTTCCTAGTAGTGAGCCACTACCTTCCAAAGCTGGGTGTTGGGTTATCCCCAGACTCTTTGCTTAATGTCATCCAGAGTTGTGTATGACATTTACTGTGTCCGAAAAGACGGATAGTAAATCCTCCATCTCATTGTGAGAGTCATCATCTTTCAACCACTACAAAACACATCCATCAGCGGTTCATCAAGCCTCAGAAGCTACATAGGTATATTTATGTGCCACACAGTATTCATCCAATTTATATGGTATTGGAATCATCTTGCCAAAGTAAGGCATACCTCCCCAATTTCTCGTCATTCCATTTATCCAACATATCATCCCCTTGATTCCGTCTTTCACATCCATCATCCTCCTACTGGGAAGAACAGGGTACAGGTCCATGACTGAGGTCAACGACATCAGGATCTGCTACCATATATTCCTAAGCGCTTTAATGTGTACCGGTACAACCATACAGATATTTGTAAATTCGAGAATCCACAGTATTTCAACCACATGGCGATGGGCTATGATTATTTGGGAATTATTGCCGTGTAAACTTTATCTCGATTAATCTAGCTGAGTTGTTTTGCTAATGAATAGACAAATTACGGAGATAGACTCGTCTCGTACACAACTTGGTCCTACTCCATGTATCCTCTATCCTTTAAGGAGGAGTACATTTATAACTGGTGATTTCCTCTTTTAAAGATTCCCGTCGCCCGGTCAGGTAAGGCCAGACAAGGATAACTGACGGAAGCCGTGCGAGGAAGTGAGTGCAACAAATGAACGGCAATCTCGAAATGTCGGAGAGACAGATGATAAGAATACGTTCCAAACAAGGAGAGATGCCAAGACAAATTGAAAGAGCCAAACTTCAGCAAGAGTTGACTGAACAACCGCACGGTTCTGTCTAACCATCATGCGAGATAGGACTAGAGCAAAAGTTACGGCGATGATTTGCTATGAAAATACTGAGTCACGACTTCCACCTTCATAATTCGGGCTATAATTTACTCTTCTGAACCTCAGCAGAGCGTTATGGAAAATTAACCAGAAAAGCGGAGTTCTGAAGCCACCAGAAACGATTTCTATAATGTACAAATCAGCTCTCTGACTACAGCAAATGTCATGGGCAAAATGCATCGATGTAATACAATACAATCCTTAAAAAGTACCAACAGTAAAAGAGATATTGTCTTAAATGACAACCGGCTAAGCTGTTTACCAATATTTGACTTAAGAGATCAAACGTACCCACAAGGTGGAGTTAAAAATGTCAAGCAACATGTTTATTTGTTAATTTTAATCCAATAAAAAAGTTTGATGATGACAATGGTAAAATATTCCCCAGGAGTTTTTCATAACTTATCCAGAAATAAAATCGAAATTTACATACATATATGAAAAGTTGAAGTGTCTAAGTCTGCTTGATCGATCTAAAAAACTAACGTATTTACAAAATTGGAAACTATCATACCTACTTTTCAGATTAGCGCATACTCATGGGTAGAGTTTAATTTTTCACTTCGGCTCAAAATACTTTTTAAAGTTAAAACCTGGCTTTTCGACGTGGGCATTAAATCCTAGACATCAAAAAAGGAAGTTAATTTCAGGATCGTCTATTTGAAGCCTTTAAAAAATAAATAAAAAAATGTCCTAGCAAAGCAAGACAAACGTCATTCACACCCGATCGTGCCGTTATTAATTAATCTAAGACGTCCTTGCGCTCGAGTGCGTCTCCGAGCGGCCTTGACAGTGAAGTCCGGTCAGCGGCCGCTACAGGTCCGTCTGTCTGCCGCCAGTCCCACGAATCAGAGATTTCCGGTTGCTCCGGAGCCGTCTGTCCATCACCATTGCACTCACTTCCTACAAATTTTCCATCGCAATCGCCCTTTATAATCGGCGCGGAAAATTAGTTTACTTTAGATACAATTCTACCAGACCACGAAATAGTCTCAATGTGTAAAAATGAACGTAAAACACTAGTTACTGCTAGAAGTTCGGATAAGCTAAACCAAGCAAACATTGACTCAAAGTAAAACTATTTAAAAAAAAACTCCAGGTCCAAAAAAATAACTCTTCATCAGCAGACAAGTACGCAAAAAAATAATCTGTGCGGAAAGTATCGTTGATTTGCAAAAACATAAGCTGATACAGGTTTCAATATTTTACTTCTTGGAATTCGTTGTCTTATTTTTTATTTTATTTTTTGTTACGTTTTCTTGAATATTTACTTGTTCCTCCCCAGCGATGATGATAAAACACAATTTCGCCGAAAGCATTTCCAACGCAGCTTATAAACCAACAGTAATCCTAGTGAACAACGCAACTTCATTGAAATATAAAGCAAATTTCCTCAAAATTATACAAAACAGCTGGTCTTAGAAGATATGCGGGTATCGTGCGTTGTCGAAATCAAATAGTTAACCATATATTTTTTAAATGTGGCAATATTTTAATTTTATAGCGCGATTTCATCTGGTAAAAATAGCAAAGCCAAGTTTGAAAATGTGAACCACAATTTAATGAAAAGCGCAAAATTACATGAAGTATAGAATCTTCCCGGCAAAAGAGAATACATTGATTATATCGGTTGGTGGTATACGGTATGCTACCTCGGGTTTACGGACGGCCCCTTGTGATCTGGTTGCTTAGCAGCGTCTCCTCCCTCGCCGGGAGTTCCGCGTTATAACCGGTTCCTGCAAATGGCTATAATTTATTGGTGCGCGTACGCACCAGTTTACTTGGTCATTAAATTATTAGAGTACTCGAATATTCAACTTTACCGACCGTGGGAATAAAACCCATGAGTTTTTGCGAAAGGAGAACTACCTGAATCTTCTACTCAAGAGATTATACAGATATATCTGGAGACTATGGTCTGAGCAACATGCATCACTCTTCCCAAAAGTTATTAAGATAGTTTGAAGTCTGAGTTGATTACTTTGGTGGTACAGGAAAAAAATCTAACGGTCTTTTTACTTTTTTCATAGTAGTCTTACTTTTAAACACAATGTTTCTTAAGCAATATTTTCCTAATTTTATGATTTTAATGCACTCAAATATACTACGCATTCGGACCTTCAACATGTGCAATTGAAATATCAAACAGTTTCCGACCAATGTATAAAAACCACGAGTTTTTTTTCTTTTTTTCTTGTTTTTTGATTACCAAAATTTTCAGTTGGACGCAAACCGAGATATGCCTTGACAGTGTTTTTTTTATAATTATTATTTTAATTTTATTTTTTTAGCTTCACTTTAGGTATGCATAAAAATATTACACTCGAAGAGCTATTTAATGGAGTTTCTATCAATTGCCAGTAGATCAGATATAGAAAGCTGTTTTCACCTTTAAAAATGTTGCTAGCCTCCATCCATGAAAGATGAAATTCACTCAAAATTGTATAAGCAGCATTAGGCTTGTCCACTAGTGCGAAATACCAGAAATTATTAAGGAGAATAAATGAACTTGTTTTCTAGTACCCTATACTTCTTTTCAGTAAAGTTAAAGAGGGAGCAAGACATAGTTTCATTAATGCCCGAAAAAAAAGACCCAACAACATCGACAAAGTCGAAATAGCCATATCCCTCAATGAGACGATAAAGTCTGTTTCTTAAACTTTAATACGTTCTACACAAACGTTTACATATTGAGTGCCACCGTGATTCCCTTCCCCCTCCAAAAAAAAAACAAACAAAAAAACAACTAAAAGTTGCTCAAATTCTTTGAGTACTAATCACGGAGTTTCCAGCTGTGTAAGATATATATTCTCTAAAGTTGGACGCTGGGGCTAGTCCTCGCCGTCTTATAATTGCGTGTAATTGCAGTGGTGGGAAGCTTAAGGGGTTGACTAGCTGACTGGCGCCAGTAGGCCGTGCCAGTGCGCGATGGGCAGCGCCAAGGCGGCGCAGTCGCAGCACCAGCAACAGCCGCCTCAAAAATTAATTAGTCGATGTGTAAGAAGTCACACGTACCCGTAACATTGCTAGGGAAATAGCTGGTTTGTGACTCTCGAGAACAAGTAAAGATTAAGTGCCTGGAGATACTTGTACCTTGGAAAAAATAATTTGGGAAATCTTGTTATTTTTTTATATAGATAATTGGTTTTACGATTGCACATTCCCCAGCCGCGTTTTGTAGAAATTTCCGATATTTCCCCTCATAACACTTTTTTTAGTGAAGCAATTGTCAAAAAAAAAGAGTTTATTTGTGCTACAAGACACACATTTATGGTAATCCTATCGGGTAGAGAAAGACTTCCTATGACGCGAACATATTTTGCCGTAGGTCCTTTTGAGAGATATAAAAAAATTAGTAAATATTAAGGTAATGTTTTACGCATACGTCGATAACCTGACTAGACGTTCGAACCCATTTAAATTTTTTTTAAGGAGAGAAGAATGCAAGTATATTTCTCACGGAACCACAAAGACAGGTGTTATTATATACATACACATATAAAATAGCGAACTCACGTTTTCGGTAGACATTTTATAAAAAAGGAAAGAAAATTTCACATCCTGATGAAGGTTTCCCATTTTTACTCGAGCTTCCAGAGGCCCAACAATGCTGAGCCTTGTACCCATATTTTTCCTGGATTTAGCCTACCTCTCACTGTCAGAAAGATTAATCAAAAGCGAGGAGTAATTTGTATCTTAACACTTCGTTTGGCTCTTACATAAATGCGTCCAAAATTTACGATGCTTTTAAAAGTAATTACAGCATCGAAGCAATGGTAACACAGCTACGAGTAATATAGTTAGAGAGCGATAGACGATGAATCACAATACTAACGCAGGCGACCTTGGCGATTAAGATTAATAACAAAGCAGCATGAATTGCCAGTCACGGTGCGCTCAGAGGAGAGAGAATATCTCTGCACCCTAGGAGTGTCCAAGGATTTTGTGTTCAAAAGAGGTGTTTGAACAGCTGATTGCTTGATCCAGCTATCCACACACAACTTTTGTTTGAGGAAGACAAAATGTAAATGCCGAGGTAGTCATATTTCACTGTTAGATAAGAAATCAAAACCAAAATCACGAGCCACCGGGGATTTTATTCCAGCAAGAATAAGGTTATCACGGACAGATACTAACTGCTAGCTTAGAGAAGGCGTTTGTGTTTAATTTTATTATTTTTATTATTTGAAATAAAAAAACGTTTGAACAGAGTCTTACTTGAGTATCAAATCAATATTCGCTTGCTACACAAAAAAAGAGGGGAAAACCAGAATAGTAAAGAAGATAGCGAATGAGTTGTACCATTGTAAATGTACTTTGTCGCAAAATGGTTTCAAAGTAACTAAGGACGTTAGTTAAGGATATCACCTAAAAAAGTCGTCTTCTTGTGAGTGAATTTCTATTAATCTCAAATACTGATATCTCGCTCTCTGATGAGGATAATATAGCTGTTTTTACACATTTGACTGAATACGTCTACATTAATCCTTTAATTTGTCAAGTTAGTTTTCATTGCAGGCAATCAATAATCTTGATTAAACAAAATCACTTTTGATCTGCAATATTGCAAAAAGCTCAATCCCCGTGTTTACAATCCATTTCTAAGCTCGTAATAACAAAATTATTTTGAAAATGAACTGCCTGAATTGTATACATGGCCTGAGGATATATTGATAGAATACGTCCCTGAAAAGAGATAAACTTGAAAGATTTCTTGATTTGATTGTCAAGAGTTATTATTCAGCCATAAGCTGATACTTCCAACACTTGAGAGCTAAGCAAAATTATTCTTAAATCCCTTCCTTGACGCCTATTGTCTACGTCTAGGTCCTATAAGGCCATCGAGGAAGATGTTGAAGTGAGAAGGAAATCTGTTGGACAGTGTCGGCAGGAATGAGAAGTCCGCTCATTAAAAAGATTATCGCTAACGTCAACGGGTTCTATTCAGCAACCCTTAACGTTCATTCAAAGGTCCTTCTAATCATCTTTCATGGCAGTCGGGGAAATAATTATTCTTCTCAAAGAGTCGTTTTACAGGTAGAGGGGCGAGACAGGATCGTCTACAGAATCAGCTGATCAGACCTCGTTTCGATTTTCTGCGTATTCTGACTTTTCGGTGAGAAACTTTTGGATTCATTTTTTTTAATCAATAAAGCGTCATTTGAGAAAATTGAGGGAAAGAACTGAGGATCTGGTGTATTTGTGAAAGTAAGTGGGTCGAAAACTGATATTTTTCCATAATTTTTTGGTGGCAGAATAAAACCACTGGGCAAATTTTCAAGACGTGAACGATTTTTGCAGCAAAACGTCTCATTCGCTGAAGCTCTGCAGAAATGATACCTTCTTGCAAGAGGTCATCCCACGCATAGAAATTAAACCATCCTTCCTAAAAGAAACCCCATGTTGAGCGAATCGATTCTAATGAAGGTTTACTAAATCAGCCAGAAAGGCTAATGGTCAATCAGAAATAACGAAAAAACAATAGCCTGGATCGATTTAGAATACCCTTTTATTCCAAAAGAAGTTATTGTTTGCTTTTTTTGAACGGTGATCATCCGACAGGAACACATCCAAATCTAAAGTATATAATTTGTTCCATCCTACACGGAACTGTGATACTTCACTGATAAATATACACACAAATTCAAGGTTTAAAAAACTACAGGGGAATTCATCCTTAAAAAACTACGTTTGGCCAAAAGTAAATATCAAGAACCTAACAACCAGCTAAAAACGAAACATACGTTTTAGAAAGTCCTATTCTGTTTTGGGTAAAATAGGAAAAAGAAAAAGGAAAAAAAATATTGATAGTTTTTTAGCTAGTTATTTTTCACGATAATTATACCCTCAGGCATATCAATGGGAAGCTCT
>Ga0058701_10003698_pt1 | contig 12194 bp, 10 predicted proteins | sample AgamicOrMae_FD_97039 | JGI IMG/M metagenome (GOLD analysis project Ga0058701, IMG submission 97039) | Agave microbial communities from Guanajuato, Mexico - Or.Ma.e | ecosystem: Host-associated > Plants > Phyllosphere > Phylloplane/Leaf | place: Guanajuato, Mexico | collected 2012-06-04 | reverse complement strand
TTGATCTCTCCGACTTCCAAACTAACTTGGTGCCGTACCCTCGAATCCATTTCCCTCTGTCGACCTACGCACCCGCCGTGTCCCTGGAATCAGCCAATCATCAAAGCCTCAACGTATCGGATATCACTGCAGAGTGCTTTGAAGCCTCCAACCAAATGGTGAAATGCGACCCAAAGGAAGGGAAGTATATGGCATGCTGTTTGTTGTATCGAGGAGACGTTGTTCCCAAAGATGTCAATGCAGCGATCTCGGACATGAAGACCAAGAAGGATGTGCGGTTTGTTGATTGGTGCCCTACGGGATTCAAGGTGAGCCTTGCTAACTCGTCACGTGACCGCTAGACAAGCCAATCAGGAGCTAGCCTCTCAGGGGAGCGAGCGAGGTCACCCCAAGTCGATAACCCTTTCCGTTTTTCAATAGTAGCTCCCTAATAAGATCAAACGAACGTTTCAAATTAACGCTTATCTGTGACATTCGACCATTGCAATAAGTAGCCTAGGTTTTGCTTACGAGGCTTATCCTCAAGTAGAGCCTAAATTAGCTTTGTTAAGTGCCCGATCTGCTATGAGGTTTTGCAGTTGGTTCCGCCAGTGACAATACACTCAACTTAAACCCATTGCGGGCTAAACCTGTCAATTATATAATTGCAACCGAATTAAAAACACGATGCCTAAGACCCCTCGTTGTTAGATTACGGTTTCGGGACTGTATAATGATACTGATTTGGAATTTATGACAGGTCGGTATTAACAACAAATCACCGACGATGGTTCCTGGAGGAGATCTCGCGGAGACGATTCGATCCGTCGCCATGCTGTCCAACACAACCGCTATCCAGACAGCTTGGAGTAAACTGAACCACAAGTTTGATCTAATGCACAAGAAACGCGCTTTCATGCATTGGTATATCGGCGAGGGAATGGAAGAGTCTGAATTTAGTGAAGCGCGGGACGATCTAGCGACGTTGGAGAGGGACTACATCGAGGTAAACTAACTATAAATGACGATAATCTTGTTCAGCGCGCGATTGTCATCCATAGATGTAGAGAACGGGAGACGTTTTCTGACGCCGCTTTTATTTGCGGGTCGCCTACTTCTAGAATGAGAGGCGCCTGTGCTCGGGTAAGTCCGGAGGAGTTCGGCTTCGTTCGGCCCGAGCGATGGCTGTCTTTCACCCTATAAGTAGGCAACCCGCACAAACAGTGGCGTCAAAAAAACGTCTCCTATTTTCACTGGGAGTGATTCCACCGTTCGAGTCACCTTGAGTGCGAGCTATCTCAAGAAAGCCTGGATCTGGATGAAAACGTGAACATGTCATAACCAGCCTATTCTGAAGTCCATATTGTACGTAATCAATGAAAGCAGCAGAAGAAGGTTTGGATTCACTTTTGTTCGGGAATATAAATGTTTGTAATTGATTACGAAGCTCCTCAATTTTATAATCAGGGATAAAGAAAGAGTGGGGGAGAGGGTCTGAAGCTGCGCTCTTCTTGGCAGTTATTTACATTTATTTTAGACCATTTATGGTTGCTCTCCACTAGAATTGTGGAGGATAAACCAAAACAGGCCCTTGTCCTGTAAATAGCGAAACGGGTGACAACGCACGGGGCCTCACCTAACTTGGGTTAACCTACGCGATTGTATTTCGTTAATCCTCACAGTGTAATAAAAGATTAGATCAAGGATGGAACCCAAGCTGAAGGAATGTGTTTTAAAGCGCATTTAAAAGCGCTCTCGTTACCGCACATGAAAAAAGCGCTTCGAACTGTGTATATATAGTCGGGTGGAACTTACTAAAACGCTTTTCTAAAATGCGTGGATGCATTAATAGTACAATCTGCTACATAAGTCACAACCCCTGCTTCCGTGTAATTCTTATGGAAGCAGGGGTCATCACTTTTGTGGCTCACTGTACATTCAAAGCGCTTCTCTGCTACTTGGGTACATACAAGCAAGTGCCTGCCCTTTGGGCACGAAAGAACGTTTTTGAGAGGAGCGATTGATTTTTTTGATTCGCCTAGCGAAATGGTATTCTTGTGTGCAGGTGGGAGCAGATTCATCCCCTCTGGACTTAACCTCCCCCGATTTGGATGAATTGTAAAGGCATGAGGTAAGGCTTAACCCGGTCATTGCATACCGTAATAAATGGTAAAATCTTGCAAGGGGACATTGTTCATCGACTTTTTGAAACTGGCCATCGGTATTTATAAGCGCTGAGTATCGTAGATAATGGGACGGTGAAAACCCTGAATTTCCTGTTTGAGTCTGGACCTCGGTTTCGGACCTTCTTACACGCACACGCATAATGTGAGCCTTGTCACACCTGGAGCAGTATTAGTGGCAGAGTGAGCCAGTGAAACTTTTATTCAAATTCTGATTGAATCTATCAAAATCTTGATTCCAACCTTGATAGAATTGAGCGGGAATGGCTGAAGCCTGGTGGAATCCTATCAGATTCTGATACAGTATCCCTTCCTGTTTGAAATCCAGTTTCTGAATATGAACCGTGCCTCAGTATTTCGATTCCCCAATTGAATGTCGCCCGACTGACAGATCAAGTCCGGCTGACATCAGATTTAATTTTACCGTCGGTTAAAAGTAGCCGCTATCACTTTCCTCTCTCCTTGTCTTGTTTTAGGGCAAGATTTCTGCAGAGCGCAAGATACCCAAAGCAGCAAGATGACCAAAAATATTGCAACGTAAATCAAATGAAATCGTTAACCGCAATAAAAAGGGAACGGCTGATTGCAAGATGCATGTGATGGGATTATTATTTGCTGTAGTGGCTTTTGTTAGCCTCAGATGTACATGTACAACTTATTGGGTGTTCCGAATTTACTGCACAAGGAAGAGGATTGCCTCGACGTGCGTACAAGTCGCCATAAATATAAGAATGCCTCCTATACGAATTGGAAGGGTGTCGGTCCCCTTCTGAGTTCCACTGTGGTTGCGTCTTTCAATACAGAATGAGAATCTGAAACGTGTAGTTTAACCATGTAAGTACATGGTTTAACCCAGGTTAAGTTAGGTTGACCCCGGTTAGATTATGTGACGTATATTTTGCCTCACATTGCTACCGCTCCGTTTTGGCCACCGCCACGCCTGATGCCGTTAAACCTAAGTAAGTTTGGGTTTCGAGTCTCGTGCTTTGCTCTTCTCGGCTTGGAAAGTCCAACCTATCAAAGTAACAGAAAGTAATTGCAACGTAAGAGCGTTTTATACTTTTGTTTTATCTCCGCACTATTACAGATTTAACACCAACTCATTGTTACTCGCACGCAGACATTTAAAGTACGATATTGGATCTTTTTGACGTGCGTCAAAAATCTCCCCCGTATAAATACGTGGTGGTCAAGGGCGTGCAAACAGAACTACCAATGTTTACTTTTATCAGTGTATTAGGCAAATTCACCAGCTGGGCTAGCATTACATCTTTGCTAGGGGGCATTCAGAATCCATGGCATCGTTTCCTCAGCAACGAATAAATAGGCCGACTTTTCTCTGGGCGATCGGGTTGGGCCGGATCGTCGCCGTCACCCCGCGAGTGTTAAGCTCGTCAAAGAGTGTAAGAAGTGTAAGCGGATCTTAGCACCCCACCGCTGCGCCGCGCCGCGCCGGGCGCGTTGCCGCGTCGAGCGCGTTGCTGCGGTGTTGCCGGAGAGGCGCTCGCAGCTCGTTTCTAATCCCCAAAAGCCGCGGGCCCAGCGTGGCCTTTCTTCCACTTGTCGCGAAGAAATTCAGGTCCCACCACGGCTCAAACTCTGCACTACGTGCGTAAGTTATGCTATAACTTGTTCTGTACAGTGGTGATCAAAAACAAAAGTCGCACCCTATACACAAAATGTAATGCCGTATACATTATGCCATGATCCCGACTGTAGCCCTATTTCTCTCTAAACCATTAAGAGTGAGTGCATATTTTTGCCTTCCAATCAGTTAGGCATGTGCAAAAAACTTGGAGATTTTAGGTTGGTAAAAAGTAATTCTGCTTTCAGCCTATGGGTAATGATCGCCATAATTAGGCCCAAGGTTATTCGGATTCAGCCGAAATTGGATTTGATATCTTCTTTACGCAACAGAGCTCCGAAGTTCCCAAATGGGCGGGCCCACTATTCTTAGGGACGTTTTATAAGTTATCCTCGAGGGGGATCCCACAAATTTTCGCCGACTAGCGGATGACATGATGAAAAGCGGGTACCCAGTTCGTTGTCAACTTTTTCCCCCCAAGGAATTGCACTATCTCGATCTTGCTAAGTATTCTTGAACGGTGGCGTTATATCTTCATCATGTATGTCCGTCGATATATCGACGTTCAAAGATAAGTATTGAGGCCAAATGGCAAGGTGTCTTTTTTTCACGTATGGTGGATACACCGCTTTTTTTATCGACCTTGATCAGCTTGAGTTAGTAGCTAGATTAACTTTTACATAGCCTAATCCAGCTGAGGTACCCAGGTAGCACAAGGGCGCATTACCCTGGTAGCACGCGGACGTCGGGCGGACGTCCAGTACGTCGGTGTCCGGAAACTAAGTGCGCCTTTTTAGCGCTTTTCCTTATGCAATGCAAAAAAGTGAGGATTCAATGCGGTTCGAAAGCGCATTGAGTTTAGCGCATTCAAGTGCTGTTTAACGCGCTTTTCCAAGGCGCGTAATTAGTGCTTTATTTGCGCGTTTTCACGTGCAGCTTTCATCGATGAGGTTTCGAAGCGGTCTACATGCCATTTTAATGCGCACTTTGTAATGCAATTACGTATAATAACCGCATTTAGCCGCGTGTTTAAAATCGCATGTATTATGCGCATCATACGTGTTTTTTATGCATTATAAACCACCCACGTTCAACGCGCTTTTTTCCGCAACCGCGGATGCGCAAAAAACACGCATTTAATGCGCTCGTGTGCTACCTGGGTAATGGACCCAGGCTGGCTTTGCGAAGCAGTTAATTTGCGAAAGAGTTTGAGTCCAACGCCTACTTTTCTAGTACAGACCTCTTCTGTTTAACCCCTTCGGTACCGCATTTTGACTATAGAGACGGCAAAACGAAGTATATTGAACCTGTCAAAAACGATCTAATGTCACTCAGCAGTAGCCCTATAAGCCGCACGCATTGGAAAAGACTAAAGTGCAAACTTTTCAAGTCAACCTGAGAGGTTTACCCGTCGTGCCGCCCCTTCCACTTCGCCTTCAAAATCTTGGAATCCAGCAGACATGATTTCTGCGCAGCTTAAACCGACGACTCCCAGGCCAATCTTTAGTCCGGTTATTGTTTTCATGGAGAGAGGTAACCAGGCGCAGGGCATGACATGTGCTTTCAATTTCTGTGTTCACCATTCTTTCCATGGGCTGAATTTTTCATTCAACAACGATGATTTATGCTTGTCAACACCCAGAATGCACGTTGACCTGGAGTACAAGTAATCAAGAATGTTTTAGTGTCGGAGTTTGGTCAATATTTTCGGAGCCAGCAGCGTGAATTATTGGCTGCTATGACGAAAGTGAAACCTTGCTGGACTAAATAAGGACAATATTCGTCTAGGTTCCACGGAGAAAAGTGTTTTGTGGCAATCTCTCGTAGTGACTCGTGTGAATTGTCTCTGAAATTTGCGTACGATGGTGTATGAAGTGCGCAGTACAATATTCCCCTCGGTGCAGTACTCATTGGATGGAAAAGTGAAAGTTGAAGCTTGGTCGTGAAATGACGCAGAGGATGGATGAAACTTGGAATTAGTGAACGATCTCCAAGCTTGAGTCAAGGTAAGAACTCCATGATATTTTTAAAAATCCAAAATTACGCGTTCTTATGGGTTTAGTAGTAACTATGCTAATCGCGGTGATCTTAGTTTCGAAACGTTTATTTTTTTGGAAGTAGAGCATATTCAGAGTTGGGGGAGGGGGGGTATCAGTTGAAACCGAATGATACAACTGAAATTGTGGTTCATGCGATAGTTTCGATTGTTCATTTAAGCCTGAATTTATGGAAGACGGATGATAATATTCATGAGATTTTACTTTGGAGGCAGATCGCTCGCGCGTTTCGTCACGCATCTTTTGGGTATCGAGGGAGGTGTGCCCTTGCATGACAGGGCGTGGGTGCGGGAGGCATCGAATCAAGACGACAGGAGCCAAATTTCCGTATAACTTACAGCGTTTGCTGAGGCGATTCATCAGGCATATTTTTGAGGTAGCCTAGTAGGGGTGGGATGATTGCGCGGGAATACTAACGAGACAAGGCTTGTCCAATCAGTGCAAAGTGTATCGAGTAAACTAAAATGGAGATAAGAGTACAGATGGCAAAAAAAGATAATGTTTGGAATTACTTGAAACTGTCAAAATATTGGTACACCCTTCCCCCCCCCCCATTCCCTCTCCCCAAAATAAAACATACAGAGATTTTCCTCCCATATAAAAACCTATCTGTCTTCAATGAGGGCCCTAAAACGATTTCATTCAGAAAATTGTCTATCAGCCTAACCCTACATCCATAGTTTTTTCCTCGTGTCATCCACAGATCAGTCTAAAGAAACCAACACGTATGGTTTCCTCAGTTTCTATCAAATGTCAAGTACCCCCACGTGTTTAAAAAAATCCACAATTGAGGTCAGGAAACGTCAATATAAGTAAAGATCTTGAAATTAATTTTGCCGCCATGACAATAACTTTCCTATCAGAGAATTCGAAAATGGCAGAGAATTTCGCAGGGAGAGTGGAATATACTTGTATCTTACGAGGAAAATTCGGACCTTCTTGTGAAATGAAAGTGAGGATTTATTGTAAAAGTCCCGTCTATTCTTTCCCCACGCTTAATACCTCAGTTATTGCCCCAATAGTGTAATTTTTACTGAATTGAAATAAGACTTCACCGTATTTTACACTTGTGTTGGGTGATTTATAACCGCAAAAATTTTCTTATTCAGTTTTTTACATACATAATTTTATCACTGAGTGAGTCGACCTTTTGATGAGCATGCAGTACACCAACCTAGGCTATTGACTATTACTACTCGAGCGATTCAAGCTGTAAAACGTAGGCAGCCAACCCTACAGTGATTGTTCACAAGTTGCCTACTCCCATCACAACAGAAACTCCTTACCTGTGACGCAGAGCAATGAACAGTTTGCTGATCGGTGTCTTTAAGGGTTCTGAAGCACTCTCATTGAAGATTGAATTAAATTTATCAGCATGTCATCATGTTTAGTTTTAGGTCAAATCGATTTTTTTCCAAGTTAAAAATATTTCTAGATTGAGCATTTTCAACTGCCGAGATAGAAATTTAGCGTGAGCAGTACCTATCACCTCGACATTTTGATGATAAATATTTCCACGGTTTGTATTTGACGAGCTTTTTTGTATCGGTGATGATTGCCACATTTCGGATAATGGGGTACTTGACCATTTTTTTCTGCGATAGCCATCTGAAAGAGCTTAAAAAATAATGAAAAAAAGTCCAAAGGAGCACCCTTCTACGATCAGCCGATCGCCCGGAAATCGAGTTCAAAGTTGCCTGTGACGTCACTTCTCACCCTTGTCACAGGTTGAGTAGTGACGTCACAGGCAACTTTGAACTCGATTTCCGGGCGATCGGCTGATCGTAGAAGGGTGCTCCTTTGGACTTTTTTTCATTATTTTTTAAGCTCTTTCAAATTGCTATCGCAGAAAAAAATGGTCAAGTACCCCGTAGAGGCATTTCTGGGGTAGTCACTCAGATTTTTTGAGGATATCTCAAAAAATGGGAATGATAAGGGGTGCGGCGCCCTTTTGTGTTGTAGTATACGATGTGTTAATTTTTTCTTCAAATTTCAAATTAGCCGAGATAATTAATCAAGCGTTTGATTTTGCAGCGAATAGTAATGGGTGTGTCGCATCAAGTTTTCGCCTTGATTTTGCTGCTGTTGGTGGTCCTGAATTGTGCTTTTGAGCTTCGACGTCTAAGTGAAGGTCCTTCCGTTGAGGACGACGCCGTGAGGCAGATCCATCGCCAAAGAGAAAACCTCTGTCAAGAAGTATCACCAAGAGTCCTTAGACAGGTTCGTAACCGCGGATCACTGCTCAATAACCCACACAGAAGGTACCTTCGGTCACTGTTACCGACTTGAAAGGTCGAGTTTTCCATTCTTGTGATTTACCTTCCATCGCAAAGCCAAGCGGAGCGGCAGCAGAGCTAACAAGGAAACATTTTCATCTGAAGTTCCCAGATTTTGATTTGGATCACAATTACTTTAGGGCCCAACTTGAGGCGTAAGACCTAAAGTTCGTGCGGCTATTCACTTTCACCCTGTTCAAAATCAGCTTTTAGCTCAAAAACGCAAAAAAAATCGACTTTTTAATATCAATTTTTTTCACGTTTTCCTGAAATATTATTGACGCGCTGAAACCACATATATTTCTTTTGCTTTAAAGGAGATTCTTTTTGCAGAGGTTGACATTTTCGGTCTAACGCTCAAAAATTATTTTAAAAAGCGGATCGACTGTTTCCCAAGAAACTCCCCGAATCACAAGACACTTGAGGCAGACCTAATTTTAGTTCATATCTATGTTTAAAATCCGAATTTGGCTTAAAAATTCATATTTACGTGGTTAAAAATGAATTTTTACCTAAAAATCACAAAAATCGATGTTTGATTTTTTCCCTTTTTTGAGTGTGTGTGTAAGCACAAGGCTAGCAAAGTTAAAACATCTTGACGAGCGCCAAGCTTGGTGCCGCTTTCTGTAGGGCGTCACTTACTGACGATGAGGAGTTAGCGGTATCAAGCATGGTGACAGCTAAGCGGAAGGGTAGCGAAACGAGGTATAAGGCACTTCGTTTTACCTAGTTCAACGCAACCTCCGCGGATGTCTAATGTAATGAACAAAGGGTGGTACTTGGAGGGGAGACCAACCTTTGTAAAACTAACAAAGAGTGAAGGAAAAGGTTTGAAGGAAGGTATTTTCGTCGGTGGGACCTCAAGTCACGGAAACTGTGTCTTACCGGTACCTCTGAAGAGTTTTTTTTTTTATTTGAAATGTATTAGCTTAAGTTCCGTGCGTTAAAGTCACCTTCCATTTAGAATCAGGTTGGTTACGTACGTTCAAGCGTCCTTATATTAATGCATGTCGGGTCAACAGCAACATCCTTTTTATTCTCCTCTGAAATAGGTTTTGATATTCCTCTTCTAGGTTCTGGGATCTGCTTACAACGAATATTACATGTCATTTGATCCACCAGAAGGCTCCACGTTTAGAGTTGATGGGCGGGACAACGTACACAAGAGAAATGACGATTTCGACAATCGGTAAAGTACCTAATTTTATTTTGAGGAACCTATTCTAAGTAAATTTAAAGGATAGAATTTTCCCCCTCTTTTGTTCTACCTTATGTTGTAAAGCAGAGTGGAACGCCACCGGAGCGAAGCACGAGACGCGAAACATCTAAATCAAAGTAGATTTACCTAAAACCATCGCTAAGCACGATACCCCAAACTGCCGCAGTAACTGCCGCTGTGAAGTAAGTGGTATGAAGCTTTGCGACAGCCGAGCGGAGTGTTAGAGAAGCGAGGCACAAGACAAAGAACTTTATCTTGGTATGACTTAAGGCATGGCGATGATATGTTGGTTTAAGTCGGAGCTCCACTCGCGATGAAAGACGAAACTTCAGGGAGGAATTAGGTTACCTTTAAAAGTTACATTTCTGTTCAGGAGAAGCATTAATTTTTTCATTTTCTTCCTGATGAAAGGAGGTCATCCCTCTTCCCCCCCTCAAAGATTAAAAAAAATATAAAAAAAAATATCGCGCCCTTCTACTACCGGTACCTCAAAAATCCCACTCTCCGTGAAGCAAACTTGCGACTAAATTTCGGTCGCGATCAGGATTGATTAGATTTTGGGGGGGAGGGACTCCCTAAATGACCTTGTGATCGGGCTGGGCCTTGAACTATATTAATAAGGTTTTTCCTCTTCTCGCAGAACGGTCGTAAACCGTCCTTTTTTTGTGCAACAAGACCTGGAGGTGATCCTGAGCGATGAGCCCGCCTGGAAGGTAGACTTCGCGAAAGATCGAGTGTCCGATAATCCAGTGTTTAGTGAAAGCTTCCCCGCAGCCAGCGGCATCGCTCCGTCGGCCGCCTCGGTCGGGAGCCGAGAGCTTGTGAAGAGAAGCGCCCCGGAGAAGGTGCTCGACGCCCTGGGTCAGCTCGGGGACACTCACTTTAAATGGCACTGCGAGGCGCCTCTGCGTTGGACGGACCTCGGCCCCGATTACTTCCCGCGATACATTTTATCAGTAGATTGTAACAATTCCGGCTGCCAGGGGACCAGGTTTAAATGCGAGCCCCGCTCTTTTGCTATCAAAGTGTTGCGGAGAAGAGCTGGTGTTTGCGCCCCGGGGTTCAACGTGCACAAAGATACTCGGGAGATCGGATCAGATCAGATGCCGTACTCTTTAAGACAACTCTGGGTTTGGGAGATGAGAGCTGTTTCGTTTTGTTGTGTCTGTCAGTACAAGTGAGAGGTTGAGCGCAAAGTGTCTAGGTCTTCCTTAATGTGTTCTCAAGGACGTGACATTTGACTTTTGATGAATGGAGGTTATTTACTCCATTCATGGGAAGGGAGAAAATGCGTCTAAACCTGATTTTTCCGTCGACAGTTTCTTGTGTTTGAATCTCGTTTGCCAACGACCTTCCTCTATTTCCCCTCTTGGACCTAAAGCCTTATTGTGACAGACGTTTTTATACTGCGTGGCGTAGTAAAAGTTAACCGTAAGTAAAAAACCGTTGGTTTTTTTTTCGGAATGCGTTACTGGTTGATTTGTAAAGATACTCATTTTATTACACAGTAAATTCGATATACATCCCTGTTATGAGAGAGCTGGCAGTAAAAAAATCGACCTAAGCTCAATGACTGATTGTGCGTCGACGCTTCGAGTGATGAGCATGTTATTAGGAATCAAATTGTAAATGTACATATGTATAATACAGACGGCTGTGATAGCTTAGTTTATAAGTTTTACTTTTTGTCGTGTTGAATTGAAGTATTGTAAATAATAATGCAAATATTGTGTACCGGTACAGTTAAGATACGTTTATTATTGTATTCAAAAAGGTCTTGCGGATTCTTTTTATTTCTCTCTCTCTCTCTCTCTTCATAAAAGAGCCCACTTTGTTTAGGTCTACTTCCGGTGCGTCGTCATTCCAGGGCTGTCTCAACCTCTCAACGCACCCGATTTCTTCACCATCCCTATCAACTCTGTTTTTCCGCATTATCTTTCATAAACACGGGGCATTTAACAACAACAAAAAGAAGAAGAAATAATTAAGTCACGCACATTTTCCCGACGTGCGGGGTCTAAGGACGTATGCGTCGAAATCCCGAAATCAATCTTTCTGGAAAGACAATTATTATTTTCTATCGGGGATAAGCATAAGCCAAAACAAAGGCCCTAAAACGGCAACGGTACGAGAAATCTTTTGCGATGTCATCTGTATCCTTTTTCTTTACGCCGATTGGCCTCAGGAGCGGTCGTTATTCTTTTTTTTAATGTACTGTATAAGCCTCCCTTACCTGAAATGAGAACGATTCGTAAAGGTGACGCCCTACCATCCCCTCCCCCAATACAGGAATGACGCTTCATGTGTTTACCAAACAGATTTACTTTTACTGAAGTGGAAGAAAACTTATGGAAGTGCACCAACTGCCCCCTCGCTTTTTGGACGAAACCTATACTGCCAGAACGTGCTCGTCAAGGCGAACACAGTGGTAAATGTAAAAATCCCGAATGCTCAGGTTTGCTAATTTAAATCGTTCAAAACAAATTTCTTAACTCACGAATAAAGCGTCACCACGCGCCCGCGCCATGTGTCCCGGATGGCCCAGGTGTATATTAGTCACGGCGGCTGAGTAGTTAAGCGCAGTCACTTTTACTGCTTGTTGTTTCCTGGAGCGAGCGTTCGGGTTCGATTTTCGGCAACCCGACGATAGTTTTAGTAACTTTTTTTTAAAGGTTACAATGTTAATGACGATATAACATCTTTTTATTGCATGCCTGAATGATTTCGAATTATAAGCAGGAATGCTAAAGTCGGATTATTTACCAAATTCTTCAAAATACAGTGCTCTTCCGCTAATCCGGCACAAGCGGGAGAAGAGGCTGTCGGATTAGCGGATTTGTCCGGATTACCGAGTAGTTTCTGTGTTTTGGTCGGAGAGTAGTCTAACATATGAAT
>Ga0058701_10003697_pt1 | contig 12195 bp, 7 predicted proteins | sample AgamicOrMae_FD_97039 | JGI IMG/M metagenome (GOLD analysis project Ga0058701, IMG submission 97039) | Agave microbial communities from Guanajuato, Mexico - Or.Ma.e | ecosystem: Host-associated > Plants > Phyllosphere > Phylloplane/Leaf | place: Guanajuato, Mexico | collected 2012-06-04 | reverse complement strand
GGTGTACACAACGGGTGGAAAGCTGCAACACGGTTAGGCCTTTTCGAAACGGGGAGGTTGGAATTTAAGTGGGTGCGTTGACCGAAAATTGTGCTTAAAAGGAATATTTCAATGTCGAAGACTTGTCCCTCTCTTGCCTTTTGACTTCCATCTCAGCGTTTCCCCGTTGTGGGAACCAGAGACTCCTCCGCAAATCTCTCGAATATCGCAATGTTGAAGGAAGCAATGGCAAGCGCCAATTCAAGGAACCTTCGGCGGAAAAGATAGAATCCTCTAAAAACCGAGATCCTCAATCCAAGTGGCTGTCCATTATTGTCAAGTCAGAGTGTCCGCAGGTACAGCAGACTAGCTTTTCAAAGAGGAATGTAGAGTCCAAATTCTAAACATCCGGAGATCTAATAATTCGCCCGAATATAACACTCCCTAGCCGACAAAAACCTCACTCTCGGAACCATCACATTATCGCACAACAAGTCGTCGTCCATATCAACGTAAAAACCAACACCGTAAACGCGAGATTTGAGCACTCTGTTTTGTAACAGTCCTTTACTCTAATAGTACTGCAAATCTTTTTACAAATAAAGTTCCGCGTTGTACAATGAACGTGGCGTTTAACTATCGTAGGCCAAAGATAGGGGATTCCACAAGTGGAATGGTAACATGTTTCTTAGTCCGTGCTCTCTTCTTTGGCGCTCTGGCTCCAAAACGCTGCCGTTGACGATGATGGACTGGTGTCTGCGTTTAGGAGGTCGGGATGCGCTAGAAGATGATGCCCTTGGAGTTGATCCATAGGAGGGTTGATTGTGTTTGCGTTAGCGTCGCACGGGTGCTGGAGGAACGGTTGCGTCGGCAACCGGTGATTCCGAAGGATATTATTATTTACGTGCATCATGAGCGCATCGGCAGAGAGGCCTAGAATCTTCGCACTGTGCTCTTGGGCTTTGGCTCGGAGACAGGCTATGCTGTTGTTCCGGAACTCCTCGGGATCCCTCGAGGCGAGCTGGTGGAGAGCACCAGGTTGATGGGGCAGGGTGTCCCTGGTGGAGGGGCTGGTGCTGTTGGGGACCGTACTACTGGTAGGTGACGAGGACTGCGTCGGCGTTGGGGTGGGCGCCGCCGGGGCTGGCGGGGAGGCCAGCGGCGGCGGAGGGGCTTGATCAGTCTTTGGGGGAGGGGGAGGACTTGCACTGCCACTTGTGGTATTGTCGGACTTGTTGGAGGACGCGTCCCGGTTGTCCATGTCGGCGTCCCGCTCGTCGCCGTCTTTCTCGGACGAGTTGTCCGTGTCCTTGAGGGTGTCGGCGGCCTCGAGTGACTTCCGATGCATCCCTGCGGACAAGTCGACAGAAGCTACGGGTCACATTTGAGCTGAACATAGAACGGGTTGATACGATTTGGACACTTGCACACAGAATACAGAGTAAAAACAAAACCCCGTTTTTGGGAATGCTGTGACAGTTTTAGGTGACCAAAACGAGGCGGTGGTACGTATTTTGGTTATTTTTCAATATAGGCCTATGTTCAGCCATATAATTCAAAAGGTCTCGGCGAGAGCTTTCCATTGATGCGGCTGAACCTAGTTTTGTCTCGAAAAATACGGGAGTACTGCGTATTTTGGTTATTTTTCAAGATAGACCTACGTTTAGCCATATCATTCAAAAGGTCTCGGCGAGAGCTTTCAGTTGGTATGGCTGAACATAGTTTTGTATCGAAAAATAAGAAAGTGCTATGTATTTTGTTTATTTTTCAAGGTAAACCTACGTTGAGCCATATCATTCAAAAGACCTCGGCGAGAGCGTTCCAATGATATGGCTGAACACAGTTTTGTCTGAAAAAATAGGGGAGTAGTGCGTATTTTGGTTATTTTTCATGGTAGATCTATGCTCAGCCATATAATTCGAAGGGCTCGCGAGAGCTTTCTATTGATGTGGCTGAACCCAGGTCTAAGTTCAAAAATTACCAAAATACGCACCACCTTCGTTTTGGTTTCATACCCAAAACAGTTATAGCTTTCCCCAAAACGGCGGTTTTGTTCGAACTGTGTACTGCCCGGGGGAGAGGGCACAGGAAAAAAAAAACATGTTACGCGCCTGGAATACAGGAATAAAAACATGTTACGGCTACCTTTACATCAACTCTTTCTTCGAGTCCTTGATTAGAAAAAAGGCTGATCGATCATTAACCCTCAGAAATAAAACGACAAAATTGAGGTTTATAATGGGTTAAAGAAACTGCCTTTCTGCCTCACTCTGCTCGGATTGGCGACGAAAGGTAACGAGAGATAAGAAATACGACCTTTATATACAGGGTAGGTAATCAGATGAGTGAGCATTGACTGGTATAAAGGTTCCCGCTCGTATTCGTTTGAAATAATGGAATATTCTTGGCGCTAGATTGGGCTGACGTGAGGGAGTTTAACGAGGCGCTGTTCCTGATGAACACTCACCGAGTAGCCAAGGCGCCACGCACTCGTTCTCCTTGGCGCTCTTGAGGATCGTGTCCGGCAGTGGGAGAGAATGACGAACCATCGCGCCGTACAAGCCGTATTCGGCCATGATCGTTGACCTCCCCCAGCACTTTTCTGTCTTACGCCATTTCGCGCGACGGTTCTGGAACCACACCTGCGAAACAGAGACGAAATTTCCATCTCAGAGACGAAACATAGCTTACAGTAGCCATTTCCCCTGCTATTGAACAAACACTCATGTTCCAAAACCCATGGTGTCCTTAGGTCATCATGTCAAAGGGAATTAAACGGGAGTTAGCAGAAGTAATGACGATATTGTATGCGAATCTGTTTTCTTTTTTACATGCTTTTTCGTTGTTGTTTTGTTTTGCTTCTTTTTTTTAACACACTACCGCCCAGCGATGCAGTTCGGCAACAGGAAAATGCAGAGAATCTTTTCAGTTCAGTATTGTTACAATTGAAAAATTACCACCCTTCTGGAAATCTGAAATTCAATTATTTAGGCATTTTCCAGAGCTTATAAAATGGCGTATTATACTGGAAAAATCCTTCCAATTTCTCTTTAGCAGAATTCCACACGAAATACTTCGGGCTGTTATAGGTTAATATAAACCTGTACAAAGAAAATCTCGAATATACCTTGAAGGTATTATGGATCAATTTGTTAACTTAAATGATCTGGTTTTGAAGCTTTAACATGCTGGACAAAGTACATTAATTTTAAAATCCGGTAGCTTTTGTAGAACATAGACGGTACTATTTTTTATATAAAATTATTTTTTCCAAAGAGGCATTACGAGCAGCTCAAAGGATGATTACACCAAATAAACCCAGTTTATCGCTGAGGGCTTTATACGACACTCTTCCAAATGTTAGTCATTAGACTATTTTCTTTCGTCTTAATTTACACATCTCAAGCACAAGTGCAACCAAAACTTTGCCTGAAGTAAAAATTTAAGCAGTTTGAAAATGCATCTACCTAAATTTTGAATTTTGAGCTTGTCAATCTTTCCAATCAAATCAATGATTTTATAAAGCATTCCTTAAGGTTGAGCTGAACAAAATAATCTCATCCATTACGAAAAGTGTACATTTTTTACGGCACAGAATCGTTTTGCGCTTTTATTGGCAAATTATTTTATGTATCTGAAAATTTTCAGCTAAAAGTTATGGCGCTACTTTTTCAAATCAGCTTAATACCTTCAAAACCGCTCCATACCTTCTTCTTATAGGGTAGCTGTCATAAGCGCCAAAAACCACAGGCGCTAACCCCGCAAGCGCCAATCCGTAACCGCAAAACGAGAAAAGTCGCAAACGCCAAAGTTCTTAACCGAAATACTAACCTTACCTAACCTAACCTAACTTAACCGAACTTGACCCAACCTAACCTATACGAGCTTTATTGGCGTTTGCGACTTTTCTCGTTTGGCGGTTACGGACTGGCGCCTGCGGCGTTGGCGCTTGTGGTTTTTGGAGCTATCGAATGCCCCCCCTTCTTATATACTTATTTTTATTACTTTAAAATCAGCTTCATACTTTCATGCAAAATCTTATGAATAAGGCCAAAATTCATCATGTTTGATATAGTCTACTATCGACTTCACTTCAATAAGAGGAAGAAATAATCGACTTGTATGCGGTACTTATTCAATAAAACGAGCTACTCCAAAACAAGGAATCTAAGTAACACTCCCCCACCGAAATAAAGGGATGAGATGAAGCCGTGTTTCAGTGCTCCTCTCCATTCGTGACAAATTGTGAAACGCTCGGACTAAGGCAGCTGCTCCCTCACAATTGGATTATGGTCTGTGAAGACAGCTCGCTCCTTATCGACCTATCTATGCGCCTTTTGTCCTAATCGCCATACAACAACTTCGATGATGTTAGCGGATTTGGCTCGTGCAACTTTTAATTTTCCGGGGCGTTCGTGAAACCACTCTTCGCGATGTATGAGAATCTTGACACAATGTTTACCCTCCAGTTTGTTATTACATTAAGTACGGACCGCAGGACGAGAAGGTAAAGTTTAACGGCGTGAAAGCGGCTTTCTTAATGTGATTCAAGGCGCGCAGAACGCTGTGCACGCAAAACGAGCATCATATAAAAAGAAACCTTTTTTTTTCGTTTTTGAGAATGTATAACTTAGATTAGATATACTTTAGAAAAAAATTCGTGTGGTTACACATTAGCGGTATTGAGTGCAAGCCCTCGTTACTCCTTTTATGCATTGCCTTTTTATCTTCGACTACGATTCATCGCCAAGCCGAGTGGAGCGACACCAGAGCGAGGCACAAGGCACATAAACTTACTTAAACTCATCAATAAGGTGGTTTAAAACGAGAAATTTTGTGATCTGTTTAAGCTTCTTCCCACTGAACTCGATTCAATTGGCATTGTACATAAACAACTAAAATTTTTCATGTTTTTATCACTTTCTTGCCGTTAATTTAATATCCGTCTTATTATTAGAGTGTAATTTAAATGTTTGCTGCCTTTTCACTATTAATTGTTTCACTACTTTTTCAAATTTCCTCTTTACTTCCAAACTATTTAACTTGATGATAAATAAAGCTAATAGATTTCTAAGTTTTCTACATGAAGTTTCAATGTCTCCTTTTTATTCTTATTACCTTCTTCTGTACTCTGAAAGCTTGATCAAAATTACCCTTCGATGAACAGCCCTAACTGGACGTTCCAGCAATGAGTATTTTTTCCGGCTGTCAACAAGTTTTCGGTTTAGGTTTTGCGTAATTCAGCATGACCTCAAAAGACGCGTGCATGGAAATCGCTGTAAAGAGGGCGGAGGACGAGGTTCGATTAGCGTCAGAGAAATAACAGCGTTGATCGATCAAGATGTGCAGCTTACAGTGTTTGACGTCTATTTAGAGGGGAAGCCAACCCCCGCCTAGCTGAGCTGGTGACAAGCAGATAACTTATGTCACTTTTTCGACAAACTCTTCCGAAAGGACAAATAACAATTTATTCAGTGGCTACTGACAAAAGCGGGAATAGCTGATGCTTCACTTCTGATGTTAAGGAGGGAATAGTTTTGTCCTAAAGGTAGGGGTAATGCGCTTGCTGTGTTGGTACCATTGCAACTGAACTTCGCATTACCTTGCAGCACGTTTTACAAGATTGAAAAGCAAGTTTGTACTAGATTTATTAATTAAAGTGCAAAAAAAAAACACGTAGAGCTAAAATTTTTAAGTAGTTTTCCTGTAAATTTTGAATGGGTCCAACTAGAATGTTCCTTTTTTTTAAAATGATTTTTTTTTTTGTGGCAGCCGGGTGACTAGTATCAATGTACTTAAGTTTTGCTGGAACTTAAAAAGAGTGTACCCCCCCCCTTTAAAAAAAAACTGCTTTAGCAAAATTTAATAAAAAGTAGTCAAATAAAGCGACAGCAAACTCAGCTCGTCAAGTTCACCAGCTTTGCCTGTAAACGGTTGTCTGTCGCTTTTAAAAACACTTGAGGTATTATTTTCCAAGATATATTAAACCATAGAATTTAGAAGGTTTCTGTAAGAGCTCCCCATTGATAAGGCTGATCATACGTCAATCATGAAAAATTATCATAATCGGTGATTCCCTTTTTGTTTCCACACACATAGAAGGTAAAAACTCCTTAAAACAGGCCTTCAGTTTTTATCGGGTAGAAACTTTAAACCTTTCATGTGAAACTGAATTCGTGACGAAGTATCTCGTAAATTTTACTGGTACGCAGGATTGGGAACACGTTTCCCCCACTTCTCAAATATTCAATCAATAATCAGTGCACACAAAGAAGAAACAATGTGTTTCCAGTTCTGTAAATAATTCTGTCGTAAATACGACCGAACTGCTAATTTAACTAATGTGAATTTACACAGCGATTCTGGAGGACGTTTGACATTCGTTGTACGCCCCGCCCATGCACGGTCCCCAATGGACAATCCGACCAGAAAGAAAGGGAGGGAAAAAAGTTGGACGTCGTCGCTCCCGAGCGAAAAACGCATTATGGTCACTTATAACCCTCACATTCTCGGCCGGGGGTGGTCTGGGGATGAAACAATGATTTAGAAGTAACATTCCCGAAGGGAAGATCACTCGAGAAAATTTGATTACTACTCTTCTTTGGGTTAAGAGGGGAGGATTTTGGCTGGGAAATGATTAGAAAGGGATTTACAAATTACGTTTTGTTGTTTATATTACATCAAGTGCGGTAAGCTCGTGCTCAGTCATTCAATCTTTCCAGATTTGAGCTTTTACTGATTATGAATTTGCGAGCTCAAGGAATGATGCATAAACTCGTTTTTATCAAGGGTATTTTCCTACTGGTGCCGTTTAACCAGAGGGATATCCTCGAATCAAGAAAACTTAATTCCTGATTTTAAATGCTGAGAAAGGAAAAAGGAACAAAACCGAGACAATGTGTCGTAATGTGTTTAGTTATTTTTAATGAAAAAGCCTGACCTAACAAACCCTCAACTTGGTCAACACTAACTCGAACATTGTCAGCTAGTTCATAATTATAAAGATCTCATCTTCAGTAAAACTTTGCTGAGAAAAATGAGTTATTAAAGTCCACCTAAAATTAGTTAGTTTTTTTAACGTACTGTGAAACCAAGCATTACAATAATGGAGTGAGACAAGAAGTTAACCTACAGATCATCGCTCAGTCACATGCAGTTCACAATGTTTCTAGAAGCCTTTTCTCGCTACGCTCAGTTAAGCGACAAAAAAGCTAACGGGCAAAATAATCTACCGATAAAACTTTGAAGTGCTACTGAATGTTTGGAGGGGCCCCTTCCATGGTTTATCAATGCACAAGGACAGGAGTTAGCTAATGTGCAAGCCTCCCGAAAGAAGTACTCTGTATTCAGACAGAGTCGCGCAGTATAAACGAAGTACCTGCTTTGGGTAGCTCGGTACGTGTTTAGGGTATGAATGTAAAACAAGTACGGTACCAGTACGTACTTTGTCTATTTTCTCAGACGAATCAATCGCCAAAGAAATGAACACAAAAATGTCTGGCGAAAGCTCCCCATCTGGCGAGAGCTCTGGGTATGTCTGTCGAGAGAAAGTAAGGCTATGAAAACTTAGGTTACGTTCAGTTATACCTATAAGAACGATAATGCCGGATACAAAAAGTCTCAAATGTTGGTTTGCCTATATGTCTACTTTAGTTTAACCTCTCATAGAATTTGAGGATTAACGACTCACACAAAATGCGTAAGTTATGGATTACTCGGGTCAGTGACCAGCATTAGACTTGTCGACCATGCCTGATGCCATTGATGGCGACCAGGTTAGGTTATGTGCCTTGTGCTCGCTGACGACGAAGGTCAAACACAAGACGTGATGAAAAATTCGACCCTCCAAATCTGTTTTGGGTATGAAAATAAAACAGGGGTAGGGCGCATTTTGATAATTTTGAAGATATGTTAAGCCACATCGATGAAAAGAACTTGCCGAAGCCTTTTGAACTACAAGACTGAACATAGGTTTACATTGAAAAATAATCAAAATATGTAGCCCCGAACTATTTTCACAACCAAAACAGGTCTAAAAACTCCCTAAAACAGTTATAAAAACTCCCTCAAACAGGTAATAACGACTCCCTAAAACAGGTGGTTCGTTTTAACGGTGTAGAGTTCCCATTGCCCTGAGACTAACTAAGAACTCCAACGCCACCTCGGAAAAGCGTATTCCTGAATGAAACATGAAAAGGGAATCGATGGAGGGCGTATCTCGAATTAACTCTTCTCCTTCCGGCCGAATCGTACCCTGAAGTACTCACAGAAGCGAATCCATTTATTGGAGCGACTCGTCCCAAAGATACACTCCTCAGTGACCAAGAAAGCATCTCTTCCACATTCCGCTTCGCTCGCACAAACGGATGCCCTGGCTCTGCCGCTCGGCGCCACGCCACGTCGACCCGACCATCGATATATCTCGAATTAATCAAACGTTTTTCCGCTCAATCGCCCCTCGCGACGCGCCGCATTTGCGTCTCAGCGGAGACGCAAAGTTGTTGCCACGCTAAAATGGATTCCAATCGTCATTATTTCCTCATAGATGCCAACGGCTCGTGTGATTTCGTACTGTTAACACATGCTTAATGCGTAAGGCATACACAAGGTGTTTATCCGGCCCACATAACATTATGGGTTTAGGTGAGTCTCAGTGTTGAAGCATTTTTAGGCTTGTTTGCTTCTACTGGTTAGCTTCGGAAACCGTTCCCGAAGTAATGATAAAAGGAATACCTGGTTCGGGTAGGGCTGAGAAAGGTTTGAATACATAGAAGTTAAACGGGAATGCAAACTTGTTTAAGGTTCCATGGACCAACGAAAGAGCTCTGCGAGAGCTCTCCGTTGATACATACCTGCTGCTTATGTATCAATACCGGTAGTGAAATATCCATGTTTTACCGTCTTAAAAAAATGGGTTACCTCAAAAAATTAAAACCTTTTTTGCCCCTGATTTTATTTATAAACCTAGCAAATGAAATGAAAACATAAAATGAAATGAAGACATGAACCCAAGAGTGAATATGATAATGTTTCCGAGACAATTTTTCTTTCCCCTTCTTTAAATTATTCTGTAAATGGGCTTTGCCTCTGGTACTTTACCGTTCCGGACTAGGGTGTCTCCAGAAAGGCCCTCGACATTGGAACAATTTTAAACAAACATACAACTATAACTGCACAGTTAGGGGGAAAAAAGGTTCATTCTAAATCCCTCAACTGAATTTTTCTTGTGCAGAAATAGACAAAGTAAACAAAAAAATAAAAGGAAATAAAATGAAAAATAGCTGAACAAGAAATTTTTATATAGAGCAATACCTTGTATCTTTTACGTATAATTTTTTCCTCTTATTTCACAGCCAACAAGAAATTTTAGGAAACCGACAGTCCCCATTCCGATCTGTAGTTTCTCCCGAAAAGTGGAGGTATAATTATCACTCGCGGTATCCAAAAGCGCAAATATCTCATACGGCAATAATCTACTTTTAGCCCGACAAATGTATAAACGATTCTGGTTGGCTTCCGTTCCGGCCAATCAAGTTGGGCCACCGCGCCCAGCCGGACTTCCGTCCGATCGCGTATCGATTCTATTTATAAGCGTTTCGGCCGTGCGCCGCGAGAGGGCGTCTGTGCCGAGCCATTTGCATCCTCACACATGCCCATGCCCATACCGTGCCTTTGCCGCCCAAATTCGTAACATTCCGTAGGGCAGGCCTCATACCACTGAGAGGGATAACGTTCTCCCGCCTTCTAAAGCCGTCTAATTAAATAGATAATTGACGGCCCCTAATTAGTTTCAACCCTTTTCGTGCAGCGCAAACTTGCATTCACATATGAGCTACTAACGTGATAAATTGAACTAGTACAATTAGGCCAAAAGCACAGTAAGGTAAGTACATAGCAAACTTTAACTGACTTTGTCAAAAAGGTTGAAAGTCTTATTTCTTAGTTACCGGGAATTTTTACTCTTAGCGTTTAGAAAAAAGTGCCAGATACCACAAACAGAAAGTATGTTCTCTAATTGAATATTTTGGCCATGGAGGAAAAAGAATCCTCTATGTTTTGGCTAGCTCTTTGCCTAAAATTTTCGTTGGCAAAAGAATAAAAACCCGTTCGAAAACTCATTACTCAATATACGGTCGTTTTTGAATTCATGATCTTCATAAGGTGTAGAAAGGTTCGGTAACCTGCTAATTGTATTGAAAATCCATTAAATATGAAGAGGTAGAAAGCGCAAAGTTCCCATGACCAAAAAGTGCAATGTATGCACATTTAGAGATGTGAGTACTTTTGAAGCTGTCCCAGAATAAAACAGCCTTCATCTGCAATAAGCAGACTTGCTGAGGAGAGGCAATATTTCATGAGAATTATCTCATCAGGGGGTCATCAGTCGAGAGGGGTTACTATTGGGGTATCCTAGGACCTAACCCCTTAAGACACCGAAGGCGAAATGTAATCTATTTGCGCGAGTGTCTGATTCGCGCAAACCGCAGTGCGGCACGTGTCGGCGGCATCGTTAGCAGGGACAAGCGCACCGACGCGACGCGGCACCAATGCGGCACCTCGAGCGGCACCGACCCCCTGCCGAACGGTCTATTGCCTTTGAGGAGGCTATTCCGATTTTCGTGACCTGTTATTCTTTCTGGTGATTCCCAAGATAGGATTATCTGGCTATACAGATTGTGCAACAACTACGCTAGTCCTTTTCACAGACAAGCTAAATAACTCTCTTTAAGTGCAACCCCACGCTACTAATTCTCCCGCTCCTTACCTTCCCCCTCTACCCATGCTGCTTCCCCCTCTACCAATCTACCCCCTCAGGTGCTTCCCCCTCTATCCATTTACCCCCTCTACTGCTCCCCCCTCTCCATCTACCAATATACCTCCTAATCCACCTACTACTTATTTCCCCCTACAACGCTCTCGGTAGATTGCTTTCGTCTGTTAAAATCCTTCCCTACTGATTCCCGCTTTATTTCTTCCCTCCCCCTACTTCTCCTTCCCAATGTACCCCTACTCCATTGCTTTCCCCACTATCAACTGATAGCCCCCAACAATGGTCCGGCTAGATTGCTTTTGCCGGCAATGTTCATATTCTTCTCTACTAATTCGGTCTTCTTTCTCCTTTTATCTTCCCCCTACACCACATTGTAGCTTCCTCCTACCTTATTTCTCATTTTCACTCTCTCTGATATGTCCCCCTGTAACCCCTCATCTACTCACCTTTCCCTCAACACTCTACCCTCGCTACTTCTCTTTCCACTGCTTCCCCAACTATGTCTCTTCGCTGCTATTCCCGCTGCGTCCGTCTTTCCTACTTTCCCATTTTACTGCTGCTTCCTCGGCCACCGTTTTTCTGTCCAAAGACACAGCTTTTTCGATTTGCAACTATAGAAGACACAACAAGGCGTTATTAATTAGAAATTACTTATGTTAAAAATAGAAAAAAAGAAGAGCTGTCGAGTTTCTGCTATAGACAAAGATGCGAGAATAAACTTGGTGCGATGTGTGAACAAGTTAGAGTATGAGTAAACAACGCAACGATTAGCCTAAACGTTAAATAAGCGCGTAATGCATCTTAGCGTTAAGGCGTCGGACAAAGACCGACCGATTGCACGCCAATTAAACCCCATAGGGTAGTCGCACGTGGCGCCAAACTGCGGCGGAGGCGGCCGACAACAGCCGAGCCGAGTTCGCGCGGCGAGGCGGGAAGCGGCATGACGCAGCAGGCAGCCAACCAAACGTATTCCGGACCAGAAAAGTGTTCGCCGCCGACCAATTAGGGGACTCTTCACAAAAGAGTAACCTAATCCTACTGTGGCCGACGTTCCAACGAAAAAGAGAATGGGGAAGAGTAAAGTATACATATTCTTGGTGATTGGTTTCAAAAGAGCTTTCGTATACTCAGGATATCATTTCAATCAACCTGCACAAAAAATAAAGTTCGCGGTTCCCTTTAAGATTCCAACCTGGTTACAGCTAAGGATGTCTCATCAAATTTCAGTAAAACGCAACGCAATATTCGGACTAAAGTTTTACTGAAAAAAGGTGTGATGAGAACTCGTCTTGCGGAAAGATCTTTTTAGCAATATTGTCGGTACTCTACAAAACTGTCCTCCAAAACTGGCATGCGTCAAACATGTTTTGAAACTCAAACTATGTTTTTTTTTTGTTTTTTTTTTTTTTAGGGGCAAATCGTAGTTTGGTGTACTATTTTATTTT
>Ga0058701_10003696_pt1 | contig 12195 bp, 5 predicted proteins | sample AgamicOrMae_FD_97039 | JGI IMG/M metagenome (GOLD analysis project Ga0058701, IMG submission 97039) | Agave microbial communities from Guanajuato, Mexico - Or.Ma.e | ecosystem: Host-associated > Plants > Phyllosphere > Phylloplane/Leaf | place: Guanajuato, Mexico | collected 2012-06-04 | reverse complement strand
TGGGTTAAGGAATTGAATACTCTCTCAAAATCTACGATTTTTTTTTGCTCAAATTAGACGATTTATACTCTGTGTGGAACATTGACTACTGTGGGCAAACATCTACCTGTAATTTAGTGTAGGAGTTGAAAGGCAATAGACAGGACAATGACATTCAGACGCAACAATAGCCGCTGCTTAGGGGTGGTTGCCCCCGAAGGTTCATGCCGTGCCCGCGTACCTGTGCTTACCTGTCCGCCTTGCAAATCAATTAGTTTTGCTACTTTTGCATCCGCAATATTCGGGCGTCCTTGCGTAGCGCGTCTTGGGTGTGCTTGGCCCGTGGCAGCCCTTATAGGGAAGCCCTTATAGGGCAGCCCCCGTAAGACAGGCCGCCTTAGGACACTGAACCCTAAGGGCAGGTCGCGGTCAGCGAACCCGCAGGCTATCATTCACGTCACCAAGACATGTCTGTGAGGGGAAAAATGGGGTGAACGAGGGCTTTGTCACGTTAGGACTGTTAGGTATACCCCTTACTAATTGGGATTATATGTTGAATAAATTCATTTTATATTAAGGCTAGAGATATGATAATGGTTATAACGAAAATTTGTAAGTATAAGGAAGTTTAAGACTGTCGAGGAAGTGTGATCATTTCCCGGACGAAAGGGTTGTATAACGGTTTACAATATTTTAAGACCTTTTTGGGCTCTACCATATCCGTTTGGGTATAAGTAGGACAAGTATATTTATGGGTATGATGGAGGTGAAAATAATATAACAGCGAGTATTTTTAACCCATAACAGCCTAAAGTATTTTGAGTGAAATTCAGCTTAAGAGAAATCAAAAGGATTTTTTCCCATCAAAATACGCAATTTTAAGCTTTGGAAAAATTTCCAAATAATTAAATTTCAGGATTCCAGAGGGGTGATATTTTTTAAATTGTGACAATACTTAACTGAAAAGATCCTCTAGATTCATTTTTTCTGTTGCCGAACGGCATCGCTGGGCGGTAGTGGGTTTTAATACAGTATCGGGTTAAAACTGTGTATCTAAAGCACTGAACAAGTCGAGTAAGTGCTATTAAGACTTTAGTTGACAACCTGAAAATTCCGCGTTTGGCTTAGCTTACGCTACGGCGAGCCGTGAAACAATACAAGAATTACCGCGCGCCGAAAATTCCGGGGCTTTTTTGAAAGATGCGGCAGCCGAAGCCGAGGCAGGCTTAAGCTTAATTCTGGCGTCAACTGGAAAGCCCCGAAAAGTAACCAGAATTCTACGCCAAAGGATTAAGTTGCAGGTAGATGTGCACAGCGACGGATTAGCACGGCGCACGCCTTCCAATCTGCTACACGTATTTTCCATACTGGTAACCGAGACGATAACAGAAACAAAATTTTGACATATTTCTCCTATGGTAAAGTACACGTAAATTTTAATACATAGTTATTACTATAAACTTACGAATTCCTACCCTTGGTTCGGGATGAACGAACTTTGCCCTTAAAATCCGTCTACCTTTTTTTCGGTCCAAACCGTTGGGTTCCACACAAAGGGTCACAATCTACCTTCCACAATCCATCCCTTACTGCATCGCATTGTCTGCAATAAGGGCCATCTATTGCCTTACATTATGAAATATATGACCTTGGTCCTATGGGTCACGGACCCCATCCGGTCATTGGCCGTGATTAACATAGGCCTGTCCCAAAATAGGCCGAAAAAATGGTTGACCTCTCCGTAATAAAGGGTTGATCCAGAAAAGGTTGTGCTACCGTTATTTTACCTGGCTTTAGGCGATCAAAGAGTCTACATGGCTAAGGAACTCAGCTGAAATATTTGCGAGATTTGCTTTAGAGAGTACGCAGCTAAGTCTGATGCCTCTTAGTGATAGTGCCGTATTCCACTGAGAATTAAGCGGCATCAGGCTTAGATCATTGGAATAGGTTATCGCGGGATATGTTTTATATTTGCCTTATGACCGGCTCCGCTCAGTAAGATATAGCAAAAATGTGCGACCCAAGAGATCGAAAATTAAACCTTATGAATATGTGCAGATGTTGAACGTCACGATGTCACACAAAAGCTCTATCGAGCCGTCTTTTAATACAATTCGCTTACTCGAGATCAAACACGCGAAATTTTAAAACACGGTATAAAAGGTTCTGTTATACCGACAAAATCATTTTTTAACATAGGGATAACAAAAATATTTTGTTACAACATCAAAATGTTTAGTTCTATCAACAAAACGTTTGTTTGCTGCAGCAAAATTTTTGGTTGCAGCAACAAAAAATTTATTGCTGTCCCTAATTTTGTTGCCGTAACAAAACCATTTTTTCCGTGAGGTACGATTGAAACACTATCGAAACCAGGCTAAGAAAACCGAAGAAGAGCTATCTCAAACGCATGCTTTTCTGGGAATCTGTCGGTCCCAAGAATCCTACGGTGCCGGGTCCCGCAAAGAAGCCGTGGACTGGACCAAAGGCCCCTGAAGACAGAACCTTAGCTTCTCTTATCCACTTTTGTGTCGGTAAACATCGCTGTCAAAGGTTTGTTTTAAGATACAGGTCAGTTGACCAAAACTCCGCCGTGTTGGTTATCAGTCCTAGATAGCTTTATATTCGTCCACACTAAACGGTTTCGCACTAACAATGGTCGGGTCGATAACATTGTTCGACTTACAAATAATTGAGCAGGGTTGCAATTTGTTTCTTTGTGGGGTAAGTAGCGCAATGCGAATAAAATCTAATCAACTGATACACCTAAAACCATATTAATTTATCTCGGATTTAAGCATGTTATTTCAGTTAACGGTAATAAATTGCACAAACACAGGACTCTGTTTCTGCACCCTGAAAAACATTTTTTTAATATCTAAGTTCTGCGTGCACTATTCATTACATAGATAAAAATATTTTCAGCCTTATTTTTTGTTTTTAAATCAAAAATAATTTTTCCTATAAATTTTTGAAAAAGTGGTTTTCCGAAAATAAAAATACATGTATATGGTTAAAAAAAATATTACGACGGAATAACCATTGTAATTTTTTTCATCGTCAACATATATGTCCTACTTTCTAAGCAACCCAGTGAAATAGAGCTGCTGTTCAAACTTCAATTTCACAAAGGGCATTACACTTGATGAAAATAAATCTTTTTTTACCGACTCTGGTTTACTTTGGCACTCCTCAATAATTGACTTTTAGGGACCAAGTCGTATCATATTTCCTCTCTCCCGAGTTATCCGATATAGCAGAAGTATACTTATATGTACGAACGAAAACATAACAGTATGAAACAAGGTCGAAGCTGTATACCTTTAATGAGCAGAGGATACCAGCATCCCACAAATACCTTGTTAGGACAGTCGAACACCCGATCAGGTTTCAATGAAAACGGTTTTAGACTAAACTTCGATTAGTTTTCGACGTAAACCGACCAATGACAATATTACACGAAAGTGCTAGAAATTGATGTCGCTATCGATTGGACGAATTTGAAAAAAAAGTTTTTTACCCTTTTATGCAGAACAAATTGTGGAATATTTTAACCCACAATCACCCAGCGATGCCGTCCGGAAACAGAAAAATTTATTTTAGAGGATCTGTTCATTTCAGCATTGTCACAGTTTAAAAAATATCGTCCCTCTGGAAACCTGAAATTCAAATATTTAGGCATTTCCAAAAGCTTCAAGTTGTGTATTTTAATAGAAATAAAATCCTTTCAATTTCTCTTAATCTGAAAATTTCTGTCCAAATACTTTGGGCTGTTATGGGTTAAAACAGGTAATTTGTCTTAGATTGACAGCATACGGCATACACAGAGGATGCTAAGGAAAAAACGTTGTAATTTTAATCTATTTTAAAAAGCTATACTTTTTTAGGAATTCGATAAATGATCGCCAGAGTTCAATTTTTCGTCATTATTCAAATCAAGACGGTCAACTTCCAAATTCCAGATAAATGTTCATAAAACACTTTGGAAGTTTATCACGACGAAACCGGCTAGGTACATGTTTTTCGGGCAGCGGGCAGCGCGAGGGGCGCGGAGATGTCTGACTTACGACCGAAATTAAACCGGAAAACCGGTTTGCAGCAATAATACGAATTTTCCCAAAAAACGAATTATTATGTCGAAAAAGTCGGTCAACGTTTTTATGAGGGATGACGAGTTGGAGTGAAGAGCAACCCTATACTACTAATAAAAGCGTCAAGGGTAGCATAACGGTGATTGCTTACTATGGCGGAGTCCAAGGGTTCTTTAGTCACGAGACTTGTATTGCTTTTGTTTGGGCTTTTTGGAAGCCAGTAGCAGTACACGGTTAGGTCGTTTCTCGTAGGTCACGCTCAATCTTGTAGGAATATCTACACGCTAAAACATTTAGTCGTGAAAATTTGCTTTAGGAGTGAAACTTCACTCCTGAAGCAAATTCACACCACTATTTTTTTTAGCGTGTAGGGTCGCAATAGTTTATTTAACCAGGCGTTTGGCAAACATAGGCTACAAATTTTGCTATTCCAACAAAACATTTTTATTTTCTTACCCTAGTAATCTACGAGCATTTCTACAAAACCTAAAAATTCGTTTAAGTATGAAAAACAGAATGCAGAAGACTTTGAAAGGGTTGAAAGTTTGATTTTTCAAATTTTCTATTTCTCTCCTGGTGAAATTCATATTTCCAAATTTCTAATCAAACGAGATGATTTCTTTGATATTGAAGAGACACAAAGCAAACTTTTTTCGTAAGATCCTAAACTCAAAATCCAATCCGGAGTAATATTGCATAAAGCTAAAATTTCGAGTACTAACAATAAGACATTAGATAAACACGTCCACGACAAAATTTGATACGACATTCCACCTCTCTTAATCGCATACATCACATCTATTCATTTTCTTGGGCTTGATCTATTTTATGGCTATTTTTAGACATTTTTTTTGGGGGGGGGACATTTAGTCGCGCATGGAAGAAAGGACTGGAGACTTGGAAATACTAAAAACTCCTTTCTGAAATTGATTTTTTCCCCTTTCATGAGCCTGTTTGTAAAAATTAATTGGAATGGCGACGTTGAAAAATTAGCGCAGTTTCTTGATGAAGAACGTTTTTCAAGTCCCGTTTTCATGTGATAAAGTGTCACGTGGGTTCCATCCGGGCCGGTGCGAGGGCGGCCATCCATGGGCCGGACCATCCATGGGTCGGACCATCCCAGGCCGGGCCACTTGGTCCGGCGGTGACAACCGCCGGCGCGGCGCAGCGCAGCTCCACCGCGACGCCGCCGTAGTCCGAAGCGGGAAACATTTGGGTCAAGTCTCCTGACTCCTCTCAAGGCGGCGGCGGCGGCGCGGCCAGCCAGCTCTTTGGCCAGAGCCCGCACGGCCCCGCAGGGTCCCACAGGGTCCCACAGGGCCAGGGCCCACATTCAGGAAAGGTTCCTTGAGGCGGGCCGGACGCACATGTTGCGTCAACAAGCCACCCCAACAAAGGACAGTGGCGGAATAAATGACAATGTTGCCTTTGGAGACGCTCTGCTGGGGGCTAGTATTGTTAGCAAGCTTTTCAGTGAATCGTGATGCGAAGTTAATTTGTTTCCGAGGTGGAATTGCTGCATAAGTAAATGGTTTAAATTCTAATCGTGGCCCAAAAGTGAACGTTGACAAAAAAAAATATTCCAGGCTATTAAAAATATTAACAGCTCTGCGAGGTTGGAGCAAAAGGTTGGATATTTCCTTTTTTTGACGCGATAATTCGACGAAATGAGCAACCGACGATGGCAAACATCATTTTCGTTCCCTCAAGACAATTCCAACAGTCAACCGTTGAAAATTCAAGAACAAAAAAAAATTGCTCATTTAAAAAAAAGCAAGGGGTACCCCTAGGTTTTTTGCCATCTTTTAGCCCAATTTTCCCCCCTATTTTTTTAGGGATATCTTTATTTTGACGATTGGATGGGGTTAAAAGAGACTAAAAATTGTTAAAACCGATGTCCAGCAATTGCCCGGTGAGGGAATAAGCAAACTCATCGCGATAGCCCTGCTCACAGCCCTGTGGTAAAGATAGAACTCTGGGAATTCAGCCTTTCAAGTCTATAATGTGAAATGATTTCACTTCCGAAGAGTTATCGGAGACAGCGATGCGACAGAAACGACTTTGAGGAGGCAGACTGGGCCATGACCTGGCCGAAACAAAAACGATCCGAACTGGCATACCGTGCGAATAAGCACTTCCTATCGGCAGATATGAGACGCGGATGGCGCGGCATGCTAAAGCGGCATGTCAGCGGCACCTCTCCACGATTATCAATCAACGTACTGTTACTCAGATTCAATTAAGAGTGTCGCCGATGAAACGTTAAACTCCAGCCAATTACCGTCACTTACAAGTCATAGACTAATAGTGACTAAAGACACATTATTTGTCAAATCCGTGCGCGAGATTCGCAGCGGGTAGACTGACAGACACCCATCCTTCATTAGCGCTGGCCGCGGGTACAGTTGCTCGATAATACATCACGTCCGTCCAAGCGAACCAGTTTGGTACCCATACCCGAGGTACCCGGTCTAGTTGCTCTACTATCATCAAGGCGAAACGGAGCGAGGCAAAAGGCACTTTGGGTACTCCAATATCGCGGTACCTCCCATACTCTTGTCCTTCACCTTGTTTCGGATAACCGATTGAAAGGAGATCGGTAGCTGTGGGTATCGAGACTGGATTGGCGGGTACCCGACAGGTACTTTGGCTGGTTCCTGCATTCGCTGGCGGTTTCCATTAATCCCCATGGCGGCGTTATGCATCCTTTCAAGACGAGGAGAATGGGGTTGACAAAGTACCGATACTTTCTCCGGCAGCTCGTAATGCCGTCATAAAAAGAAAGAGTTGTGAGGTATTTCTCGCTAACTGTACGCGTACCGTCATCTCGTCAGGGACGGAAAATTCGTCAATCAAAAAGGACTTGTACGGACGATGGAGCAGGATATTAACAGGTTACTAGCTGCTTTAACACTTTCGTTGCACTCATCGGTTTACTGCTTATTTGTTCTTTTTATTGTTTTAAGTATTCGCCTACGTGTTAGGCTACATTGATGTGATCTCGATCCAATAAAAATATTGAATGAACATCGATTTTTCAATTTATGTATCTAAAATTAAGATACATAATGACAGTATTTTTTTGAATTCATCAATTTAACAGAAAACTATGGCTTTGTGAAATGCACTTTACAAAATTTGAATAAAAAATAAACAAATAAAATAACGGAAATTCTGATACTTTTAAAATAAGAAACTGTCAGGGTTCTTACAGGTATGGTTCCAAATCGATTTATTTCGAGTAAAATGACCTTAGCTTTATATTGCAAGAATTGAATTCACTCTACTTTACAATTTAACAAGATTTTTAACTTATTTTTCTAGTGAAATATTTTGTCGGCACAAGCCGGTGGTTACGCATGCATTTACTTCTATATATTGGGGTTTCAGTCATAGTCATAGTTAAGTCCTACTGCCGCAATTTTCTTTGCAGCAACAACCTGGTGGAATGTTTGGCCTGAAGGCAAAAGAATCGCCTAAGCCGGGCCTCATTTCGCAATATTTGTACGTCTTCAAAAACGCCGCATTTTGGGGATTTTTCGCTAGTCATTTGAAGGCTCTCAAGGCATTCTCCCGCTAAAGACCCAGATTGGCTTTTTTGAGTAATTTTAAATCGGAACTCATCCTGAAAAAAATATTGAGGACAAGATACGTTTTGTTTTGGAACGGGAAAAACGTTTGGCACGTCTGCTTACATAACGTAATTATCTCCGTCATGAAGATGACATTTTCGACAGGATACAAAGTGATCGCAGGATGTGAAAAAGGGGTTAACAGATTCCGTTAATATAATTACCAGTTGATTTTCGTGATAAAGATATTAAATTACAATCAAAACCATCCAAAACCTCGCGCCTCTTGATCTTTTTTGTACAAGGTTTGGTTTCATATATATTAAAAAATATTAGAGTTAAGATAGGTTTTTTTTTAATCTGAGTTTTAAAATGTATACCTTACCTTAGTCTATCGACGAGTCGGTGTCAGGGTGAGTCGAATACTGAATGTTCAAAACTGGGGAAGAAAAAAAAACGAAGACAAAAAAAAACGACGAAACAAGACAAAGGAAGAAAAAAAAAACTCTTGCGCCCAAAACCAAAAATTTGTCAGAAGTGGGATTTGAACCCACGCCCTCAATCGAGGACCAGAACACTCAGCCTGGTTTACGCAAGCAAGGCACTCCTTGAGTCTGGCGCCTTAGACCGCTCGGCCATCCTGACAGATGTTTTGCAATCAAAAGGGAATACAACTTCAAAGGAGTGTCTATTGAACTAACCGCCCCATTTAAAATGTTGGGTTCACCTCCCATTTAAAATGCATCATGTTGGTTACGTGAGTTCAAGTCTCCATATAATAATGAAATAATGCATGTCGGATCAATAGCAACACCCTTTAACAGTACCCTATGATGCCAGTCCAACAAATATGTATGAACAATGTAGATTGCAAAGTGCGGGAACGAATAGATAAAATGCAATCAAATAAAATTTTCAGTTCATAGAAAAGGAAAGTTTCCAGCATTTCCTTGTGAAGGAGCGGTTCGAAGTATGCAAAGCTTTCGGCAGTAGTGGCTACGGCCAAACGGTTTGGGAAACAATACAGCAGGCAAATGAGGTCAGACAGCCGAGTCCCACATCACTTTTGGCCCAAACATCGCAAAAAAAGGAACATCGAGTGGGTAAGGATCCCGACACAATCAGCTCCCGTTCCTTTGTGATAAACAAACAAAAAAGTTGTGTGTTCGTCACGGCTCGGAATGGCTAAGTTTGCGGCTCGTGGCCACCTCCGAAGGGCCGGCTGGCCGCGGCGTGGCCGCAATATCCTATTGTTGGAAACACACATGCTACCCTCCGCCTCGCCCTGTCATCTGCCCAACAACATATTCCTGACCTTGACCTACAGACTTTATAGTTTTTCCTGGGCAGTTGACCTATTAACCCGGTGCGACATGCTCTATCGTGAGCATGAGGTTTTGAACAAATCATACCGCTGAAATTAACCGCTTCGCCAGCCCCATGCGAACGAGTAAATTGAGATGATATGCGGCCTTGAATGTCATCCAATAAAAACAATATTGATCGCAAAATATTGCAAATACGACTTTTATGGCTACATTAGACGGCTCGCTTGAATTTTTATCGGAGGTATCGTGACTTTAATTTTACATCGTCGTCTTTATAAATGCGGAGATATATTACGTCGATTTTTTTTTAAATGCAGATCATCTATCTCATCCTCTAAGCTTTGAATTTTGTAAAATATTTTTTAAAAAATAGTGATTTTTAGTTTTATTCTAGATTGACATTGCGCAATATTATTTAAGAGTCAAAAATGTTCCAGGTATTTTTGGTGTCGGAGGGACTCAAACGAGTATCGATTTTGACGCTAAGAATAGACACCAGAAGATGTCATGAGTTTCCTTTCTTTCCGAGCACGATCCTGCTGGTAAAGTGTTCGTAATCCACGAGAAAAAATCATTAAAACCATGTTTTAGGTAGATGTCTAAGCTTAGAGAACGGGCTGTTTAAAAATAATACCACGTAAAAATGCGCCTTTATTATTTTTTGAAAATTCAACGGCAAGCTTTTTTTAAGGCTTTAGGCTTTATCTTTTTTTAACCAGGAAGAAAAATCCGATTATAAATTACGATCAGGCCGACAGAAGGCGAGTGTTTGCTGTGTGGGTGCGCGCAGTGAGCCTCAATTGAAGGGAGCATTTTGGGGAGTCTTACCGTTGGATCTCGTTACGAGCTCATGCGTACCGGTAACCAACTGGTCAGTGCCGTACCCACTCAATCCCATCTCGCCGACCTAGTTGAGTCTTTTATTTGTACTGTACTCGGACTGCCTCCGTGATTTCAATTAAAACGGCGAGCTCTTCAAAGGAAGCTTAACCTGAGACTCATCATGACGCACTGCGAAAGGTTGCATTTTCTACAATTGCGTTCCATGCTTTGCATTGCTCAGCCAATACGAACCTGAGCGCGGCTCGACGCAGCTAACTGGGTTAGGGTCAGGAAACGTGCCCCATGCCTCGCTTTGATATGGCTCCATTTTTCAGCCTACGGTCGGAAAACAAAACTCCCGTTTTGGGGAATGCTATCATGTTTTGGATGTGAAACCAAAACAGGCTACGCACTTTGGTTATTTTTTTTAAGATAGGCCTATGTTCAGCCATATAATTCAAAAGGTCTCAGCGAGAGCTTTCCATTGATGTGGCTCAACTTAGGTCTACCTTTAAAAATAAGGGAAGAGTGCGTTTTTTGTTCATTTTTCAAGATAGATCTATGTTCAGCCATATCATTCAAGAGGTCTCAGCGAGAGATTTCTATTGATGTGGCTGGACATAGGTCTATGTAGAAAAAATCAACAAAATACGTACTACCCCCGTTTTAGTTTAATAACAGGTATAGCATTGATCAAAACAGGGAATTTGTTTTTACTGTGTGGGAATTCGACCTTTCTCACTATAAGTAGCGATGAAGACACGTTTCAACGATCAACCTAATTAATCAGAACGCCACAACAGCGAATATTGATTTATCGTAATGGCGAGCGAGCTAAAGTGCGCGCCGGAGCGAAGCCAAGAGCCACGCTTTTCCGTCTATCGGGCCTGGCAGCGATCGGGCCCGCGCCGCAGGCAGCCGATTTCGGGGTCATGGCCTGCTTGATAAGGAAACCGTGACAGACGCAGTCCGTCGGCCGTAAGCTGGCCGCGGCTGCCGGCAGCGGCGCCGTGGCTGGGCCGCTCAGCTTGAGCGGAACGGAGTGAGTCGAGCATACCGCTGGTCCGAAAGGCGAGGGGGGAGGGAGGGGCGTCGGCCAGCTGTGAGGCACTGAGAAGCGCCCCCGAAAATATTGAGGCCTGCACGGCGACGCCGCCGCCGCCGTTGAAGGGGGGACTGTGGGCGGCTCTCAGAGATGAGCTCGCAGGATCCTGGTCCAGCGCCGGTTAGCCAGCATCTCCGAGTGCTCTTCATCTTATTAGATGGTATCGGAAGCGCGCGACGGTCAAACTGCGTCAATTACGATTAAAATTTTGCGATTTTGTGAAATTAAAATGACTTTACGTCAACATAGCGGTGCGTGCCCCTCTTAGTCTTTCACCACGAGTAGGTCGAGAGTCTCTAGAGCAAATCCACTATTTTTCACATTGAATTTATTTCCAGCTGAGTGAGAGCAATTGAAAATTAGGGTGAATCCGATTGATTGGTTAATTATTATCGGAGTTATCTTTACTGATTAACCCATAACAGCCTAAAGTATACGGAGTGAAATTCAGCTTAGGAGAAATTGAAAGGATTTTTGCCATTGAAAAACGTAGTAATAAGCTTTCAAAATTGTCTAAATAATTCATTTTCAGGTTTCCGGAGAAATGATATGCGTTAATTGTGACAATACTGAACTGAAAAGATCATCTAAAGTAAGTTTTTCTGTTGCCGAACGGCATCGCTGGGCGGTAGCATGAGTTGCGAAAGCTGGCGAAATAGTCACGCATCGACGCAGTCTCTTTAAAAGGACTTATGTCTCTTCAGAGACTCTTCCAGTAAATTAGAGCGGAACCTCAATTTTTTTAGGATCATTATTGGCGGTACACAAGGTGCTTCCATAAATTCTGATCGAGCAAGACGTTAGAAGTACAAACGTGAATGAAGCCTAACTTTTCCATTCCAGCGTTGAAATCTCCTGTAAATGTCGCGCGCTAAAGTCACCGGAACGCTCCGTCGCGCTGCTGCTTTTTTTTCAGATTGATATTATTCGGGCTGTAAAGAAGTAAAAAGGTTTCAGGAGAACCAGTGTTGTTTTCGGGGCCAGTACGCCACCTCCGGTAAACGCGTTAAAAAAATCCTCTTAATATGAAGAAAGTTTAATTTTATAGCTCGGTGGAAGCCAGGTTTTAGAAAATCTTATCTTTTGAATTTAAAGAGTTTTGCGGTGAAAAAAGTCGGAGCTCATTGAGTAGCCGGTTAACGGAAGCTCGCAAGCCGATGCTATCTCTCTGAACTCATTGAACGCCTGAGTATGGCGCTTTGCACATTTAAATCCTGGCTTAATACATCGTACCGTTACCCGTGAGTCAGCAATGCGTTTCGCACTGTACTGTACACACACTGTCGTTTATCAATAGT